>Ga0208376_1000065_pt1 | contig 29230 bp, 34 predicted proteins | sample CryBogmetaGMA25M_FD_184548 | JGI IMG/M metagenome (GOLD analysis project Ga0208376, IMG submission 184548) | Freshwater microbial communities from Crystal Bog, Wisconsin, USA - MA2.5M (SPAdes) | ecosystem: Environmental > Aquatic > Freshwater > Lake | place: Crystal Bog, Wisconsin, USA...
GGAACGGGACATCGGGCTCCTTCTTTCCGCAGGTACGATCCAGGCTGTAGCCGATGGCGCGCCGCGTGCAGCCGTAGCGCGTGGCCAGGGCGTTGATCGACTCGCCACGGTCATAGGCCGCGCGGATCGCGGTGTCATGCTCAAGCGCAACCTGCTGGCTGCGTCGGCCGCGGTCGAGCGGTCGCTCGCCGAGCAGGGCCGCGAGCTTCTCCCGGCTGACCCCGTGACGCCGGGCGAAGGCGCGCGTGTAGCGTATGCCCTTCGCCCTGACCAGCTGCTGGAGCTTCTCACGATCCCACTCCGGCAGCGGCGCGCGCGGCCGGCCTGTCCGCCGACGTGGGATGCCGGCCACGTCCATCGCCGCCAGCAGGTCGGCGGTGCGGCAGCGGTGCAGGCGCGCGATGGTGCGCACGGTCTTGCCCTCCACCACATAGCGCTGGTACAGGGTCTCGGCATCAGGTAGTGGCATGGTGATCTCATGGACATCTCACGCATTCAGGAGTGCCTGGATGGTGGCGTCGAGCTCGTGGAGCGCGACCGCAAGCCCACGACGCTGGTCGGGCGGGATGTCTTCACGGCTGACCTGGGCCAACCGCCCGATCTTCTCGTTGAGCGCCCGCACATCGCTGAGCATCGCCCCGACATCGCAGGCAACCACGACGACGACTGCTTCGGTGACGCCCTCCACGACTGCGACAGGTGGGGGCAGCTGCGGCGGTGCGGCGGGGCCAGCCGGCGGAGGGGCGTCTGCCGCCTTCGTCGCATGCGCCGCCTGCTGCTTCGCTTCGTTGAGCAGCGTGCGGAGCCGCTCGGTCTGCGTGTGCTCCTGGTCGAACGCCCGGCGGATGGTGTCGCGCTCCTCGATCAGCCCGCCGGTCACGCGCTGATGCAGCTCCTCGACCTCCTGGAGCCGCCGCCGCGCCTGCTTGAGCATGCCCTGCTCGCGGGTGATCTCTTGCTCCAGCTGGCTCACGCGGGCGCGCAGCTCGCTGGTCACCGCCGCATCGACCGCCTCGATCTGCGCGACCGTCACCACCTGGCGCTCGCTCGGCGGGAGCAGCTGAAAGGCCGCGACCAGGGCCGGGTCGGCCTTCTGGAGCATCGCCAGGGCGTAGGTGCGCTGAACGCCGAGGTCGCTGATCAGGGTGCGGTACTGAGCCTGGCCCAGACTGGCGAGTGCCTCGACATACAGGTTGGCCTGCTGGGCGCTGATGCCGTGCCGCCGCTCGACAAAGACCTCGAAGGTCGGGAACTCGGCATCGAAGCGGTAGAGCCGCCGCCGGCGCAGCTCCAGCAAGATCAGGGAGAGGCTGACGATGCCCTCGGCCAACTCGCTCATCCCGCGCGTGATCTGGCGCTGCGCCTTCTGGATCTCCAGGTTGGCCCAGTGCAGATCATCAACCGTGTCGTCGAGGCCGGGCAGCTCGGCCAGCGCGTGTTCCTCGTGGGGATCGGTCGTCATCATCGCCCTCCTGGTCGTCATCGTGTGGCCGCTGGTCGCCGGGCAGGCCGGTGCCGGGGTAGTTGAGTAGCACGCGGGTCTTGACCTCGCGCCGGGTCGCCAGGTTCAGGCGCTGCAGGATGTTGCTGACGTGCGAGTTCACGGTGCCCCGTGAGAGCACCAGCTCCTGGGCGATCTCCTGGTTGGTCTTGCCGTCGAGGATGAGTCCGGCGACCACGCGCTGCTGCGGGGTGAGCTGCTCCAGCGCGCGCAGGTAGGCCGCCCGGATCTCGGCGATCTGGCGAGCTTCGCCCGCGCTCACCGTGACCGCCGTCAGCGGGTCGTGCATGCGCTCGCCGCGCAGCAGCGCCTCGACGCTGCGCACCAGCAGCTCGGCGTGGGCCACGTCTTTGAGCACGTAGCCCATCGCGCCAGCGTAGATCGCCGCCAGCCGGGTGCCGGCCTCCTGCACGCTGGTCAGGATCAGGCAGGGGATGCCGTAGTCGTACCAGAGCGCGCGGGCCGCCGCGATGCCCTCGATCTCGGCGTGGGGCATGAGCACATCGCAGATCGCGCCCGCGAAACGCGCCCCCTGCGCGACCAGCGCAAGTGCCTCATCGCCGCTGCGCGCCGGCACCACGTCGATCTGGTGCGGGGCCAGCGTCGCCCGCACCCACTCGCGGATCGGCGGGTGGTCATCGACGACGAGGATGCGGGTGCGGAGGGGGACGGGCGGAAACGCTGCCGCCGCCGCGCACTCGCTTAGGCCGTGTATGTCGGAGATCCGCTGCATCAGGGGTTCCTTTCCTGGACGCCAGCCACGCGGTCAAGCGGGAAGGTCGCCGTAATATGGGTTCCCGCCTGCGGCTCGCTGGCGACCAGCAGCGTCCCGCCGTGCTGCGCCATCAGCTGGCGGACATCGCGCAGCCCGCGCCCCCCACGACGCCGGGCCAGGTCGTCCGCCTCTATTCCCCGGCCATCGTCGCGCACCACCAGGATGAGCGCGTCCGGCGCATACTGAAGCTGGACGGTAATCGTCGCTGGGCAAGCGTGGATGGTAGGCGTTGCTCAGCGCGTTGTAGAGCACCAGGATGAGCGCCCGCTGGATGGGCTCGCCCAAATGCGCGGGCCGCTGACCCGACACCTCAACCCGGCAGGCGCACGCCGGGTAGGCCACGGCGAGGCTTTGGGCCACATCCGCCAGCGTGCATTCCAGATCGCTCGGCAAGGCTGAGCTGCCCACCGCCTGGTGTAACATCACCACGACCTCCAACAAGCGCCGGGTCTGGGTCAGGCCCTCGTCAAGCCAGGAGGCCCGCTGCTCTGGCGTCGCGGCGTCGCGGGCGAGGGTGAGGCAGTGTTGGAGCGCCAGGATGTGTGCTTTGAGCTGACCGTGCTCCAGCATACGTACCTCGTCGAGAATCTCCTGGCGCCCACGCGCCTCGCCGAGCCGCAGCAGCACCAGCTCGTGCTGGCGCGCCTGCCGGTGATCGCGGGCGCGGCGGCCGACACGCAGGATCGCCAGCCCGGCCAGGGCAAGCGCGATCACCAGGGTGCTCAGCAGACTCTCCCTCATTGACGATTACTCCCACGATCCCACATCGCTGCCTGGTTCCCGATCACCACGATGGCGATGACAGCTCCTGCTCGCACGCACGAAGCAGATCGCCCTTGTTGCTATTACCATCCCCGACCTCCGCTGGTGACATCGGGCGGACGCGTGTGAGCGCCGCCGCCACGGCCTGGGGATGGCGGGATTCGAGCACGGTAAGCTGCTGCACGAGAAACTGCTGCTCGGCGCGCAGCGTCTCCAGCCGCCGGGCCGTCGCCAGCAATCGCCACGCCCGGATCAGCCAGACCATCCCCTGGGCATAGCGCGTCAGGGTCGCCGGCTCCTGGCATGCCAGCTGCTCGGCAATCAGCGCTGGCGCGTACAGCTCCGGGCCACGGATGCCGCCGTCCAGTCGGGTTGATTCGGGTGTGGACGTCATACGCGATTCTCCTCCTGCGTTACCACCGGGCCAGCACGAACCCCACGACGATCCCAAGCGTCAGCATCGCGATTCCCACGCCGACCAGGAGGTGCCAGTTTGTTCGCGGCACCGGCACCACCTGCTGGCCGACCAGCAGGCTCCAGTCGCCACCTGGCCGATCAACGCCCTCGCGCCCGAGCAGCAGCCAGAGCACCGGGTGGCCAGCCAGACTCGCCAACAGCGCGGGAAGCTCGGCCAGATCGGCCTCCAGCTGCGCGATCTGGGCGTCCTGGGCAGCGATGGCGGCAATCAGAGACTCGGCCTCCTGCTCCACCGTGTGCTGCGACCTGCTCGTGCCCATTCCTATGCCTTTCGCCTCGGTCATTTACAGGAAGCTGCCGAGCGCTGCGCCGCCGCCGGTCATCACGTACAGGATGCAGGGCAGCAGGCCAAAGGCGAGCGCGGCCGCGCTCAGGCCAATCAGCAGCAGCTCCAGGCGCTGGGCGCGCTGTTTGCACGCCTCGATGACCGTGTCGAAGAGCTGCTCGCGCTGCTGGGCCAGCACCGGGCCGAGGGCGCGCCGGTTGGCGCGGGCGCCATGCAGCAGCGTCGTGCAGCAGGCGATCAGCGGCGGTGCGCCGCTCGCCACGGCCTGGTCGTGGAGCACCTCGAAGACATTGCCGCGCCGCCGCCGATCCAGCTCAGCGAGCGTGGTCGCGATCAGCGCCTGCGCATCGGCGATCGGGCGCTGCGGGCGCCGGATGTAGCCGCGCAGCAGGTCGACATCACCCTGCGAGCTTGCCACGGCGAACTGGAGATAGCCGGCCAGATCGACTGTCTGGAGCAGCAGACGCGCGCGGCGGCGCGCATACGCCCGGGCTGGCATCCCGGGCAGGTAGACGCCCAGCGTCAGGGCGAGCAGCACGGCGACCAGCATGAGCAGCATGCCAGGCATCCCGGTCAGCTGGAGCGCCAGCCCGAGCCACCAGCCGCCAGTAAGCACCAGCGCGGCGCTCACCGCGCCCATCAGGCGTGGCGCGCGCTGCCACCAGCCGTGTACCCGGCTCAGCGCGGGCACCGGCCAGAGGCTGAGCGCTGCCACAAGCAGGGTCGCTGCGGTTACGGCCCAGAGCAGGGCCGGCAGGCGCGGGTCGAACCCGTAGATAGACATCGTATGTTCCCTCCTTACGCATTGCGCGTAGCTAGAGCGGTAGCTCCGGGATCCGGACGATGAGCAGTGCGACGACGATAGGCAGCACCAGCCAGAGCCCGAACCAGCATGCGGCGAGCAGCCCCCAGTCGCTGCCCATGAAGGCGGCCCCGAACCGGGCGGGCTGCGACCAGGCCAGCCAGCCGAGAATCCCGGCGAACGCGCCCGAGATGACATACGCCTCGCCCCGGATCCGCCCGAGCAGGGTCTGGACGGATCGCTGGAGCGCGGCGTGCCGCGCCAGGGCGGCCGCGATCTGGGTGAGGCGCTCGTGCGCCTGGGCCTCACGCTGATGGGTGTAGATCGAGACCAGCTGGTCGAGCACCTGCGCGTGCAGCCGCACCGGCGTCTGCGTGGCCAGCTGCTCCAGCACTGCGGCGTGCGTGCTAGTGAATCGCTCGGTCTTGCCGTCTGGTCGCGTGACGGTATAGGGCCGGTTGAGGTGATCCCGCACCCACTGCCACTCGCCGCGCAGCGGCTCCGGCAGGGTCGGCGTCACCGAGGCGAAGGCGGCGACGAGCATGGTCCGGCCGCCCTCCATCAGCCCGGTGAGGCTCTGGAGCGCCGGGAGCAGCTGCGCCCGCAGCCGCCGGCCATACCACCAGGCGGCCCCGGCGAGCGCCACCGCGCGGACTCCCAGGATGCCGAGCGGGGTGATGAGCAGCAGCACGGGCTGGACAAACAGCGTGCTGCCGATGATGCCGAGCGCGCCCGCGCCCGCCATCAGGCCCAGCAGCAGCGCCGGCGGCAGCAGCGGCGGGACGAAGACAAACGATCGCGCCGGCACGCCGATCCTGCGCGGGGCAGGTGGGAGCGCCGTGGTGCGCACCAGCGCCAGCGCGGGATCCCAGCCGAGCGCGGCAAGCGCCAGCAGGATCGCGGTGAGGGCGAGACCTGCGGCCATAATCTACGCCTCCTCTGCCGCCAGCTCGACCTGGCGCAGCCGGGCGCGCTCGCGGTTGTGGGCCAGCGCCGCGTCGAGCCAGCCCACAGGCGCCGGGGGCGGCGGGCTGGTGGGCGGCGCCGGCGGATCATCAGCGCTGGCGGGTGGCTCGGCTGGCCGAGGTGGCGCCGCAACGATGACCGGTTCTGCTGGCGCATACCCTGACGCGGCTGGCTCAACCGGCTCGGCCAGCCCATCGTCCGGTACCGCCGCTGGGGGCCGCTGCCGCTGTGGGGCGGCGGTTCGCGTCGGCAGCGGCTCAGCCGTAGCCGGCGGATCGATGGCGAGATCCCGGTTGACCTGGTCAAGCTCGGTGACGTAGTGCTGCTGCACCGCCGGATCGTCCTGGGTCTGGGCGATGATCTGGCTCAGCAGCGAGCGCCGGGCGGTGAGCAGCGTCCGAGCCAGATCCGGCGGGAGATACTGCGTGCTGAAGGGCCGGATGACGCTCAGCGCGCGGCTGAGATCGCCGCTCTGGCGATGCGCGCTGGCCTGGGTCAAGGCGACCTGGCAGGCGGCGCGCTCCTCCTGCATCCGGCTGACGCGGGCGGTGAGCTGCTGCCACGCCGGATGCCCCGCGCGGCGCCGCACCACCAGGATGCCCTCGGGCGCCTGGTCGATGCTGGCCCGGGCCTGATCGAGATTCCCGCCATCCAGCACGGCATGGATGGCCTGGATGCGTGCGGTGATGGCCTGATCGGCTTGTTCGGCAAGGGCGGGTATTGCAAGCGCCTGATCGATCAGGGCGATCACCGCGTGGTCGTAGCGGGTCTGCGCCGCGCGCGTGAGATAGTAGCCCACATCGTGTCACGCCCCATCGTGGAGCGCCGCCCGGGCGCGACGCAGCGCCCCGTCCCGCTCGGCATCGCCGCTGTCGATGAGGAGTGCTGCCGGCTGGGCCAGCAGGTCGTGCGCCAGCTGCTGCACCAGCGCATCCGGCAGATCGGCCAGCCGGGCAGCGACCCGCACCGGGGTCACATTGGCCGCATGTGCCCAGATCAGGCTGCGCTCGCGCGCCTGGGCGTGGCAGTCCCAGCGCACCGTATCGGCCTCCACGCTCGTCGTGACCAGCGGCCGCACCACCGGTCGCCCATCGGTGCCCGGCCCGTCGAGCAGCAGCACCTCCTGGACATAGCGCCGGCGCAGCCGCTGGGAGTACGCCACATGCACGACGACGTGGAATGCCTCGCTCAGCACGCGCAGGGCCTGCTCGGGCGCCCCGGCGAAGCTGTTGTTTGGCACCGCCGCCGCCGCCAGGCGGGCGACGCGCTGGAGCGCGGCCAGGGCCGTATCGGCGTGGATGGTCGTCAGGGTCGCCCGGCCCGCCTCGGCCTGCTGGAGCACCGCCCCGGCCTCATCGCCACGCACCTCGCTGAGCACGACCACGTCGGGGGTGATGCGCAGGTTCTCCCGAACGGTCTCCTGCCGCTCGCGCCACGCCTCGCTCGTGCTACTATCGTCGATGCGCAGCCGTGTGACCAGCGCGCCCGCCGGCAGCCGGAACTCGTTCGCGTTATCCTCGACCAGCACGCAATGCGTGTCTGGCGATCGGGCGTTCACTAGCGCCTCCAGCACGGTGGTCTTCCCCGCGCCCTGCTGGCCGCTGAGGATGAACGCGCAGCCGGCGTGCATCAGCAGGGCGAGCAGCTCGGCCGCCGGCTGGCTCAGCATCTCCCGCTCGACCAGGTGCCGCAACGTCCAGGGCTGTGACCGACTGCGCCGCATCACGATGAGCAGGCCCGGCTCGTCGGCTACGGCCGCGACCACCCGCGGCGCGCGGGTCAGGTGCATGCGCATCCCGCTCGGGAGCGGCAGCGTGACCGACGGCGAGGCGCGGTTCCAGGCCACGCCGCAGGACTGGGCCAGGAACTCGGCCCGGCTGAGCGGCTCGCGGGCGCTGGTATAGGCGTCCGGGCGCACCACGCGCCCGCGAGGCCCCTCGCCCAGCGCCGTCGTGCCCAGGATCTTGATCTCGGTGATCGCTGGGTCGTCGAGCAGGGCCTGGACGGCGTCGCCCCAGCCGCAGGTCGCATTCCAGAGCTGGCCCAGCTGGTGTTCGTCGTGAATGATCTGGGGATCGACCCCATCAAGCCGCTGGTAGGCCATCGCGGCCCCCAGCAGCCGCCCAAAGAGCTGCCGCCGCTGCGCGGCGTCGAACTCCGGGTCCAGGAGCTGATCAAACGCAGCCTGGTCGAGCACGTCTTCATCCGTGCGCGTGACCGGCTCCTGGTGCTGGGCCGCGGTCGCCAGCAGCTCGGCGCGCAGGCGGGCGCTGTGGATGTAGGCGGCAACCGCGCTGCGCACGGTCTCGGGAATGGCCAGGGTCGGCATCGCCTCCTGGATCGCCTCGCGATAGCTTCGCTCCCCGTCGCCGCTCATGCGAAAGGCGCGGGGCGTTTTGCGGGTGGTCATGCGGCTTCCTCCGTGTGGCGCTGCCCTGGGGAGCCGGGCAGCGGCGGGGTCTCAGGTGTCGATGCGCGCCGCCCCCAGCGCGCCCAGAAGGGCTGGCGTGGGGTGCGCTCGTCAGGATCTGTTCGGGTGAGCCAGGTCGGCGGCAGATCGACGGCGGTGATCCAGCGCCGCACCGCGCTGCGGATGGCGTGGCAGTACGGGCGGCGCGGCGCCAGGTCGAAGACCGAGCAGAACTCGTGGCGCTCGGCGGCCATGCTCAGCAGCGCCGGGTCGCGCGGCAGCGTGCCCAGGTCGGTCACCATGGGGTACTGGCGCAGGATGTCCTGGCGCACCGTGCGGATGTCCATCACGTGGCCGCGCTCGCCGGCGATGAAGACCAGCATCGCCCCCTCAATCGCGGCGCGCCCGTCCTCGCGGCTGATCTTCCCGAGCACATCGAGCGCGGCGAGCGCACCCAGCCGCTCCTTCCGCCCCGGCGGGCAGACGATGAACGGCGTCGTGATGCGGCGGGTGAGCAGCGAGACGATCACCGGACGGCCCTTCCAGTCGCCCGGCATATCGAAGCAGACCACGTCGTAGTCCATCAGGGCGATCGTATCGATCAGCCCCTCCAGGCAGGGGGTGGCGATGTCCAGCTGGTCACGCACGCCGTGGCCGGAGAAGAGCACGTCCAGGCCGCTGCGGTGGTGGACGATCCGCCGCTCGACCAGCTCGACCGGGTAAGTCGAAACCAGGTTGGGATACTCGTCGGGCAGCGTGGTGAAGAACTCGCGCACCTCGGCCCCGGCGCGAAAATAGGCCATCAGGGCACCCTGGGCGATGTCGAGATCGACCACCAGCACGCGCAGGCCCAACCGGCTGAGCTGGAGGCAGACATTCATCATCGTGCTGGTCTTGCCCGAGCCACCGGCGTTGCTGGTCGAGACGAGCACATACTGGCGGCGGTGCGGCTCCAGCTTGAGCAGCGCCATGATCCCGGTCACAACCCGCCGGGCCTCGGGGTGGTCGTGGGTGCGCGCCCGGTGCGAGATGAGCTGCAGGTCGCCGCCGGTCTTGCGCACCTCGGCGCGCAGGGCGTCCTGGATCACCGCCGGCGTGTCGCGGGTCAGGGTCAGCACCACCGGGGCCTGCGGCTCCCGATAGCGGCTCATATACGAGGCGATCTCCCAGAGCGAGGTGGCGACATCTTTGCCAGGGTGGGGCACGATGGTGTCGCTCACGATCAGCGCGTCGAGGCGAAACGCCGGGTTGCCGATCAGCGCGCTGATCGACTCCGCGTCGCGCACCATCGCGAGCTGCTGCGAGCCGCCCAGGGTCTGCTCGAGCGCGCTGAGCAGGCCGGGCACATCCGAGCCAACCAGGATGGTCATCGCCGATCTCCTTCCTGCGCCGTGTCCCACGCGGCCAGGGTGGCCGGGTGCGCCGCCGCGCGGAGCTGCGCGAGCAGGCCATCGGATGGCGGCGAGACGACCAGCCAGCTATCGGTCGCGCCATCCCAGCGCCAGCGTGGCTGGAGCAGCGGGTGCTGGGCGCTGCCGGTCGGGAGCAGCTCGGCGACTTCGGTCACCGCGCGCCGACCGTGTACCCGCCCCAGTGCGACGACAAGGAGGGGCTGGGCATTGAGGTTCATGCGCACCAGATCGACCGAGCCGCACGCCTCTGACGCTTCGAGAGCCATCCCGATGAAGGCGTCGAGGGCGTTGGTGCTACTCATGCCATGCACGGTGGTCAGGATCGGGCTGCCGGAGCGCATCGCTGCAAGCAGGGCATAGGCTTCTGCGCCGCGCACCTCGCCCAGCACGATGCGGGCGGGGTTCATGCGCTGCGCGGCGTAGACCAGCGCGAGCATCGACCCCTCGCGTGAGGCCGTGAGCTGCACGGTATAGGGGCTGGCCAGCGCCAGCTCTGGCACATCTTCGATGCAGATCAGGCGCGTCTCGGCGAGCGACTCCTGGTCGAGCAGCGCCCGCAGCAACGTCGTCTTGCCCGTGCCCGGCGTGCCGGCAATCACCAGGTTGATCCCGGCCTCAACGCAGCCGGAGAGCAGCGCCGCAATGTCCGGCGGCAGCATCGCCTGCGCAACCAGCCGGTCAAGGGAAAACGCACCCGGGCGCAGGACGCGTAGGGTGAGCGCCGGGCCGTGCAGGCAGATCGGCGGACGAATGATCGTGTAGCGCAGCCGACAGGGAGCGCGCCCCGGCCCCGTCGCGTCGGCAGTGCCGCTGAGCTGGAGGCGACCGTGGTGACCGCATCCGCGCCGCGCGCACTGGCTGATCAGCCAGGGCAGCCAGGCGGGATGCCACGGGTCACCCGTGCGCCACTCGACCGCGCTGCCGGCGTGGCGCACCAGCACCTCGCTCCCCGGGCCATTCAGATGCACATCGGTGATCTGGTCGTCCCGCAGCAGGCGGTCAAGCGGCCCGAAGGTCGGGTAGGCCCCAAACGCCGCCTCGTCGGCGGGATAGGGGCAGGCGTCGCCGACCGCGCGCGCCCACGCCTCCTGGGGGCTGAGCGCGCTGGCCCAGCCGCCGCGCTCCCCGAGCAGGCGCAGCGCGACCGCGAGGGCGAACGGCGGAGGAGCCGCGTTCGCCGTGGCGTCCGGATCAGCGACGGGTGATGGCGTCAACCAGAGGTTCGGCTCAAGGCTGAGCCAGGGTGGGGGATGGGTCATGGCTGCTGCTCCAGGTTTGGTCGTGGCGTGTCCATACTGAGATCGGTGAGGGAGGTCTCCGCTGCGCTGAGCGGCCCCAGCGGATCATCGGCGGTGGCAGACAGCTCGCCGACAAACGCAATGCTGGCGGTCTGGAGCGCCCAGAGGTAGGCGCTCTGCGTCGGGGTGACCTCCAGAAAGGCGATGCGGTCATTCACCGCCAGCACCGGCAGATCACGCAGCACGCGCACCACCCGCGCCCCACGACCGGGGCTATCCCATGTTCCGACTCGGAAGGCCGGGTCGCGCCCGCGGGCCTCATCGACGAGCACGAGAATGTTCAGGTGATCCTGCGCGGTCAGGCTGCTGAGCCCGGTGCGCGGTAGCTCGTAGACCGTTGCCGTCAACAGCTCGGCGGGCAGCGCCCCGTTCGTGAAGACGTGCTGGGGCAGCGGCTGCGCCTGCACCAGATCTGGGGTCATCAGCTGGTTTGCGCTCACCTGGACACGGGTGTACTGGCCAATCACCAGCGCGGGGTCGGCGATGCCGACCAGCGCCGCTGGCCGATAGCGTGGCGCCTGGATGACGGTGAGCTGCGCCGGCGCGATGCGCTCGCCCGGCGCGATGGCCACCGCCGCAAGCACCACCGGCTCGGTCTGCGCGGCGTCGAGGCTCAGCACCCAGGCCGCCACCCCGGCGACCAGCGCGGCCAGGGCCAGCAGCGCGGCGACCAGCCGCTGCCACGGGAGATCCTGAACGCGCACGCGCAGCGCCTGACGTGACCAGAGCGGCATCGCGGAACCTCCTCCGTATGCTCAATGCGCTGCCGATGCGACGGCGCGATCAAGCGTATCGGCCATCGAGACCGGAATCGTCCAGGGAAGCCCCAGCGGGCTGACCAACGCAACCGCAGCGGTGCCACAGAGCGCCGGGCCGGAAAAGCGCAGCGCTGGCCCAGATGGGTCGAGAAGGCACGCGCCGCCCGAGGGCAGTACGCGCCACTGCACGGCGTCGGCGATCTCCGCCGGGCTGCTGGTCAGCCCGCTGACCCCGCTCAGGTTGATGGCGGCCATCCGCCGTGCGACGGCGATCACCGCGTCCGGTGCCGCAAGCGCGAGCCGGTTCTCCGCAAACGCGGCGTAGTCGAAGGTCTGCACCGCCGAGCGGTTGGCCGCCCGCAGCGCGTCCGTCACCGCCTGCGCTGTCGTGACCCGCCAGGCCAGCTCGATGGCCAGCAGCCAGAGACCGATGATCACCGGGAGGAAGAGCGCGACCAGGACGAGGGTCTGGCCAGGGGCGTGGCGGCGGGGCATGGTGGCGTCCTCTCTTTTCTTGAGCGTCAGGGCAGCGAGAGCGGCACCGACTGGTCTTTCTCGGCGGCCCGCACGGCCTGGCGCTCCACGCGCAGGGTCGGGCTGATGATCGGGAACCAGCGGGCATCCTCAAAGACCACCGTGACCGTGATCGGCTGGTAGTGCTGGCAGGGCGTCTGGCAGACCACCTGCACGGTCGCCTGGCCGAAACGGGTGGTGATTCCGGTTGCAAGCACGGCGCGCCGTCTGCACCACCGTGCCTTCTGGGCCATCATCGCCGCCGATCAGGGTCGCCTGATGCGCGGCCGTGCTGGCCGCCTCCGTGACGCTGATCGTCGTCAGCGCCAGCTGCACCGCGTCGCATGATCCGCAGATGATGAACAGCAGCAGGCCGATCACCAGGCTGAACTCGGCCAGACTCTGGCCAGCGCGTCGTGCGGTGTCCGGCATCAACGGGCGCTCCGTGGCACGACCAGGTGGATCGCGAACGTCGCCGTGTGGATCGTCGTCGCGCGGGCAAGCACCTGCCCGGTCGCGACCGCGATCGTCTCGGTGCGGATGGCAAGCTGCACGCTCAGGTCGGTATCGCGCAGCTGCCCCAGGTCGTAGGTGTAGACATCCAGGCACATCGTGAGCGGCGTCCCCGCCGACCAGAAGGTGTGGGCCTGCATCCGCATCGCGTCTGCGGTCGGATGCGCCAGGTAACGATAGGCACAGCCCGCCAGCCCGGCCGCATCAGCAGGTGCCGGCTCGGCGCGCAGCCGGCAGCCAGCGTGGCCCATCACATCGATATCGCGGGCGTGCTGCCCGCCGGAGCTGATGAAGCTCCAGGCGATGACCCGCGCCCGGTAGGCCAGGGTGGGATCCGGAGCGCTCGGCATTTCCAGCGTGACGGCCGGGGCGAAGCTCAGCACCTCGCCGGCCGGCCAACTAACCGTCGCGTCGGTTGAGTGATACACGTCGGCGGCTGGGTCAAAGTCGGACGCCATCCAGAGCTGAACCGTCGTCGCCGGCACGGGCGGCGCGGGCAGCGGGGTCGGGCTGGTCACCGGGAGCGCGGGCGTTCTCGTGATCACGGTCGCCCCCGGTATGACCGTTGCCGACGGCGGCACCACACGAGTCGCGGCGGGAGTCGCGGGAGGCGTGGGCCGGGCCGGGGTGCGGGTCGGCGTGGCGCTGGTCGGCGTCGGGCTGCGCGGGGTTGCCGTGCTCCCTGAGACAGGCCGAGTCGGCGACGGGCTGGGGACGAGCGGGAGCCCGCCCGTGCGCGTCGTCGTCGGCAGGAGTGGGCGTGGCGACGGCGACGACGTCATGGGCGTCGCCGTCCCCACCCCCGGGCGAGCCGTGGCCGTGGCCGATGGCTCCGGCGTACAGCGCAGGCAGATGAAGGTCAGCTGCGAGTCGGTTGTCGACGTCGCAGCTGCGCCTGCCAGCGCGATCATGGGATTCGTCTGGGGCGTGAGCGAGGGTGCCCCGCTGCTGCTCAAGGCAATCGTGCCTGCGCCCGGCCACATCGTCGGGCTGCTCGTGGGGGCGAGGTGCGTCGCCAGCGTCTGCCCGCCAGCGACGAGCAGCAGGCCACCGGCCAGGGCGCTGATGAGCAGCGCGCCAAACGAAAGCCGAGTCATCACCCCATCCTCCTCGCACCGATCCCATTATGGCGACACGAAAGCCACGCTGATCACGATGACCAGCAGCGTCACGCCGGCGACCACGTACGGGCGCAGCCGCCGCCAGCGCGCGCGTCGCCGAAACGGCGCCAGCGAGTCACGTGACCGGCGGCGGCCAATGAAGAGTCGCGCGCGCCGCATCACAACGACCTCCGCACACGGCGGGCAAGGCCGGGCCGCACCCCGCCTGTGCTACAATAAATTCGTGGGCCTCAGGTGTCTCCTGGGTCCTGACCCCGGTCGCAGAAGGAGTGGCAACTGCGTGCGACCGGGGTTTCCCTGTCTTCCGTACCGAACCACCTCCACGGCATCCCCGCACCGAACCACGGATACGACCTCCCCTCGGCACGCGATCATCCTTCCTCCGCACAACGCGAACCGGTTAGACCGCCCCAGGCCATACGATGCGGGGACGGGCCGCATCGTGTGATCGCGGAGCAATCAATTACGGTTCGCCGGCGACACGGAGGCCCACAGGCATGCCGTGGAGACGCCCCCGTATCGCCGAAGGGGGAACGACCGCCCACAACCAGAGCGGTCGGTTCCCTATCATAGCAACGCAGGTCGGGGCAACGCGACGGGCAAGGCAGGGCAATTTTCCGTCAAATAATCACTGTCATATTCATGGCAGCACGAGCGTGACGATCAAGGTGTCACGGAGCTGTAACCTGAACGACTGGAATATCTGTTCGTTTTCGCTATACTGGTCTGCCCTGACGATTTCATGCCAATGGAGCACACGGGGGAAGCGCGAACACCAAACCTGGGAGGCTCATGCGGCCCGATGGCGAAGAGCTACCACCACATGTGCGGTCGCTATGTCCGCAGCGCCACAACCAGCGATATCACCTTGGCCAACGTGGTCCGTCGGGGCGTCCTGGGGCATCATTGCCCTGGCCCTTGTACCGATCGTGCTGCGCACGATCCTCCCCACGTCCGCCTGGTCGGCCCCACCGCTGCTGACGCCCCTCCGCATCGCCGCGCTCTGGGGCACGGTGAGCGTTGTCCTGTCGGTGGCGCTGCGCCGCCCCAGCCACGACCAGCTGGTGTGGCTAGGCTTGGCCGCCGCGCCCGCCGTGCCGGCCTGCGCGAGCATCCTGTCGGGCGTAGCGTGGCTCTTGCGGCTCCCCAGCGCGACGCTCGCGCAGCTCGGGGGCGCGCTGATTGCCGCCATCCTGAGCATCAGCACCATCGCCCGCGCCCACCGCGCGGCGACCTCCTGGGGCTACCGTCTCATCCAGGCGGCGCTCGATACGGCCCTCATCGGCGTGAGTGCTCTGCTCGGAGCCACCGCGATCCCGCCAGGGTCACTGCCCGGCACCACCGTCGCACTGGAGACCCTGACGGCCTTGATCAGCGACAGCGTGCTGATGCTCACGCTCACGCTGATGCTTCTAGGCAGCCCCCGGCTGGCGCGCCTCATGCGCGGCTACCTCTGGCTCAGCGTGATCTGCCGGCTCTGCGGGCTGGGCATAGAGCAGGCAGGCGCGATATTCCATTGGGGATCGGACATGCCGCTCGCGCGTGTCTCTATCGACACCCTCCGCTGGGGACTGCTGGCCCGGAGCGTCGCCGGCGGGAGCGACGCACTATCGACGCGCCAGGCTGGCCACGTCGATCCCGGTCATCGGCAACCCGATGTCACCACCGCGATCCCCTGGCTCGCGGCGTTGAGCGGGTTGGCGGTCGCCGTGGTCGCAGGGCGACTCCTGGCCGAACCGCTGTTGATGCTGGTGTTCGCCGGCACGCTGCGTGAGCTGGGGACTGCGCTGCATCGGCGCGTGTGGCACGCGCAGCTGGCCCAGGCGTGGAACCACGAGCGCCAGGAGCTGGTGCAGGCCCGGCAAACCACCCAGCAGCAGATCGACGGGCTGGCCCGGCTGATCCACGATCAAGCCGCGCCAATCAACGGCCTCTGGCATATGCGAGGCGAGCTGGCGCGCACCTCCGCATCCCAGCTCAGCATGCACCTGAGTGAACACCTCGATCACCTGCAGATCCTGGCGGGCCAGCTGCGCGCCGCGCTCACCGCGCCGCCCGGACCGACGGCGCTGCGCCGCTGCGCGATCGATGTGCTGCCGATCATCGGCGCGGCCATCGACGCCGCGCATGATCGGGCCGAACTGGGTAAGATTGAGCTGACCGTGTTCATGGCGGCACAGGGCACCCTGGTACTCGGCGACCCAACCGCCATCAGGCGCATCCTCGATAACCTGCTCACCAACGCCCTTGACGCAACCCCACGCTGCGGGCGCGTAGCGGTCGAGCTGTGGGACGACCGCGCCTACCTGGATTTCCTGACCATCACCGTGCGCGATTCGGGACGCGGGCTGCGCGAGGACGAACACGCGCGAATCTTCGCGCCAGGGCCACACCCCACACGCGGCCCCGGGCTGGGCCTCGGCCTCAGCATCGTGCATGATCTGACCACCCGCATGGGCGGTGCCTGCGGGGTCCGCAGCGATCTCGGCGCTGGCAGTGCCTTCTGGGTGCGACTCCCGTGCAGCGACGACGCCACCGACACGCGAAGACCGACCTCGCCGAGCCGCAACTGATACCAACAACCCGTAAGGAATGAGGAATGAGGAGTGCGGAGCGATGCTACCTGTTTTGATCATTGATGATGACCTGACCGCGCGCACCTATGTGCGTGACACCGCCCCTGCCGACTGGATTCTGCTGGAGGCGCCCGATGGGCTGACCGGCATCGACATGGTGCGCCAGCATCAGCGCGAGCTGCGCCTGGTCGTACTCGACATGCACCTGCCGGATGTCGACGGGCGCACGATCTGCCTGCGCATCCGCGAGATCTGTCCCGACCTACCCATCCTGCCATTCACCGGCTACGCCGATACCGTGCCCGCCATGCACGAGCTGGGCTGCCTACCGCCGGTCTTCAAGCCAACCCGCCCGGAGGATCTGGCCCGCGCCCTCCAGACCGCGCTGACGCAGCCGATGCCACCATGCACGACGACCGCCCTGGTCAGCCTAGCCCAGGCCCAGAGCGCCCAGATCGAGCGGCTGGTGCGCGAGCAGCGCACAACCCTGCACGTCGCCGTGTTCGCCGACTCGGCCCTCAAGCGCGCCGGGCTGGTGACGATCCTCAGCCCGATCGCGCAGACCTTCGCGGCGGCGCACCTGCCCGCACTTGAGCTGCTGCTGGCGCGCATGCCCTGGACGGCCCTGGTGGCCGACGCCCGTGCCCAGCGGGAGGTTAGCCGGATCGCGTACACGCACCGCGTGCCGCTGATCCTGATTGCCGAGAACCCCACCGAGGCGCTGGCCGTCGATACCGCCGACGTCGCCTGCGTCCTGCGGGAGCACGACCCGGCGCTCGCCGCGCACCTGGTGGCGGCACTGACCGCGCTGGCCGTCGGTGAGCAGCCAGTCGTCGCACCGCCGCCCGTCGAGTCTGCACAGGAGCACCGGCGGATCGTGCCGCCGCAGGTCGTCCAGCTCTTCGCCGATACCGCGCTCTGCCCGCGCGAGCTCGACGTGCTCTGGCTCGACTACCAGGGCCTGTCGGTCAAGCAGATCGCCCGCACCCTCACGATCGTCCCCGTCACGGTCGAATCGCACTGGAAGCGCATCCGCAAGAAGATCGGCGGCACCCGCGAGGAGATCCAGGCATGGGCGCGCGAGCGGCTCAGGGGGATTGCGGGGGGCGGGGATGAGGAACGGTCGATCACGTAACATCTCTGGTTGCTACTATAATAGCCTGAAAGAGCCTGAGCGTGGAAGACACGTACCGCGACTGAATCAATGATGACCGATACCCATCTGTTCGAGGCGCGCCAGGGCGCCTACCTGATCAGCACTGATCCAACCCGCCTGAATCTCGACGCCGTCCACGCCGGGCTCAACCGCACCTACTGGGCGGCGGGCCGCTCCCGCGCGGTGGTGGCCCAGGCGCTGGCGCACTCGCTTTGTTTTGGGCTCTATCACACGGATGCCCAGGTCGGCCTGGCGCACGTGGTCACTGACCACACCACCTTCGCCTGGCTCTGCGATGTCTACATTCTGGAGGATCACCGCGGTGCCGAGCTCGGGAAATGGCTGATTGCGACCGTGCTCAGCCACCCCGATCTGCGCGCGATCCGGCGGATCATGCTCGCCACCCGCGACGCCCACGGGCTCTACCAGCGCTACGGCTTTCGCCCCCTGGATGTCCCGGAGCAGTGGATGGAGCGATTCTTCGATCACCAGGGGGGCGCGCCGGAGTAACGACCTTCCCGGACGAGGGCGGTGGTGAGCGCACCTGAGGGAGATCCACTATGCACGCACGCTATGTCCATACCAATCTGATCGCCACCGACTGGGCACAGCTGGCCGCCTTCTACACCACCGTCTTTGGCTGCACGCTGGTGCCGCCCGAGCGCGACTACCGCGGCCCGGAGCTTGATGCCGGAACCGGGCTCCAGGGCGCGCACATGCGCGGCGCCCACCTGCGGCTGCCCGGTTACGACACCGACGGCCCGACCCTGGAGATCTACCAGTACGATGCGCTCGAGTCGCGTCCTGCGACGGCGGTGAACCGGCCGGGCTTTGGCCATATCGCCTTCGAGGTCGATGATGTCTCATCGGCCCGCGCGGAGGTGCTGGCCCACGGCGGCCACGCCGTCGGGGAGGTGGTGACGCTCACCACCGCCGTGGGGCGGCGCGTGACCTGGTGCTACCTGGCCGACCCCGAAGGGAATGTGATCGAGCTGCAGTCCTGGTCATAGAAGGAGAGACCGATGGCTGACGATATCCTCGCCCTGACTCGCGCTATCCTGCCGACCACGCCGCCGCGCTGGACGAGCCTGGCCCAGCACGTGCCCGCCGATCTGCTTACTCGCGCCCCGGCATCTGGGGAGTGGTCGGCCCTGGAGTGCCTCCAGCACCTGGTCGATACCGAGCGCCTGGTCTTCCCGGTGCGCGTTCGCGCCCTGCTGGCCGGCCAGGACTTTCCGGCCTTCGACCCCGATGCCCAGGGCGACCTCCAGGCCGCGCCGCCTGGCCCCGCTGAGCTGGCCGCCGCCTTCGCCGCCCTGCGGGCCGAAAGCCTGACCCTGCTGGCCACGCTCACCCCGGCCGACCTTGACCGGCAGGCGCGCCACGCGGAGCTGGGCATCGTCTCGCTCAGCGAGTTGCTGCACGAGTGGGTCGGCCACGACCTGATGCACACGATTCAGGCGGAGCGCGCGCTGCTCCAGCCCTTCATCCTCGGCTGCGGGCCATGGCAGTCCTACTTCCAGGATCATCTCGCCCAGAAGCCGGTCTCGGGAGTGGCATGATGACCATCCCCCCCTTCAAGCTGGAGCGCTACTTCGCCGAGTGGGAGTTTGCCTCCCCGTACCTGCTCTGCAGCTCGGATATCGAGGGCTGGGCGCTGGCCGACCTGCTGGCCCTAGCCGACGAGGACGGGCGCGCCCGCTGGGACGGGCTGACCCTGGGCTACACCGAGTACCCCGGCCTGCCGGCGCTGCGCGCGGCGATCGCCGAGCTCTACACCCAGGTCGCGCCTGACGAGATCCTCACCTTCGCCGGGGCCTCCGAGGCAATCTTCGCCTTCATGCAGACCACCGTCGCCCCCGGCGACCACATGATCACCTGGTGGCCGGGCTACCAGTCACTGGCGGAGGTCGCGCGCGCCCGCGGGGCCGACGTCACGCTGCTGCCGCTCCGTCACGACGAGGGCTGGGCACTCGACCTGGATGCGTTGCGGCGCGCCCTGCGCCCCACGACCCGGCTGATCATCCTGAACACGCCGCACAACCCCACCGGCGCCCTGCTCGACCGGGCGACCTTCGCGGCGGTGGTCGAGCTCGCCGCCGACGCCGGGGCCACGCTCTTCTGCGACGAGGTCTACCGCCTGATGGAGCACGACCCGGCCGACCGACTGTCGGCCGGGGCCGACCTGGGGCCGCACGTGGTCAGCCTGGGGGTGATGTCAAAGGCCTTCGGGCTGGCCGGGCTGCGGGTGGGCTGGCTGGCGACCCGCGACCCCACGCTCCGTGAGCAGCTCGCGGTGGTCAAGGACTACCTGTCGATGTGCAACAGCGCACCCAGCGAGGTGCTGGCCCTGATCGCCCTGCGGGCGCGGGAGCAGGTGCTAGCGCGCAGCCAGGCAATAATGGGTGCGAACCTGGCGCAGCTCGACGCGTTCTTCGCGCGCCACGCCGACCGGCTGGCCTGGGTGCGGCCCCGGGCGGGCTGCGTCGGCTTCCCGCGCCTGGTGGACGGCACCGATGTGGAGCAGCTGGCCGCCGATCTGCGCATACAGGCGGGCGTGCTCATCCTGCCCGCCTCCGTCTACGACCTGCCCGGCGCGCACTTCCGGATCGGGTTTGGCCGGACGAATATGCCTGCAGCCCTAGCCCGCCTGGAGCAGGTGCTGGTGGCGCAGCCATAGGCGGCACCGTGCGTCATGGGCGAAGCCAGGCTCACACGGCGCGAACCTCACCGGAAACCATCGACACAGCATGGTTGACCATGCCAAAAGCCCCCGTGCGCTTCTATACGGGGGCTTTTTTGCGACGTGAGAAGTCGCGCTTTACTGCTTTGAGATGCTGAGAACCTCATATTGAGCCAGCTTGCAGCCATGCAAGGTCGATTGTTGCTCCGTTGACAGCTTACGGGATCGGAACCGGCAGCTCGGCGAGCGTGGGCAGCTGATGGCCGCGGCTCTTGAGCAGCGCGTAGGCGTGGACCTTGCGCAAGGCTAACGCGTCAGCTTCGTGGGAAAGGCGGGCGAGCCACTGCCGGCCCTCGGGAGTCAGCGACCCTTCCTCCTTGCGATCCCGGAGCACGTCGTAGAGCGCCAGCGAGTCGCTGTTCATCGTGCTGCACGCGATCGCCCAGAGCGCCTCATCCGAGAGGTGTTCCATGGCCGCCAGCTCGTCCTGGACAGCCTGGGGAAGATCCGGCTCGGGCGCTGGTGGCAGGCTGCTGGCGAGCGTCCGAATGACGACCGCATCCACCGACTGGGCGGCCGCGTGGGCGCGCTGCTCCAGCTGGGTATACAGATCCTCGGGCACTTCAATGGTTCGTCTCGTCATCGGTTCTCTCTTTCTACGCCGGCTGCTCGACCTCAGTCAGCTCGCGTCGGAGGCCAAGTGCTGCGTAAATTCGCTCCAGGCGCGCCTGCTTTTGTCCGCGCAATCCACCTGAAAGGGCGATCCGGTTTGGCGACCAGCCACGCTCCAGGTGTAAGAATTTTATCTGCTCGTCGTTGAGCGTACCGCCAGCGGTGAGCACCGCCGCGATTTCAGTGTCTCTTGGTGAGTCGGTACGCTGGTACGCCGCATCAGATTGCCTTGTACGACCACCGTACCCCGTACCAGATTCTCCTGAACTGACCGTATTTCCGGCGATTCCGGCGGGTGCATCTGCGTACGGTACGGTCTCGCGAACACGCTGATCGGATGGGACATCCGAAAAAAGTGTTGACAGTTCATTCCCTGCTGCGGTTGCTTCAATGGTGGGATTGTGTCGTGGCAGCCGCGTGATCGCCGCCTTCCGCTCCTCAACGTTCAGGTACGGGATGCTCACCGACACGACATCGCGGTAGAAGCGGGTGGTGAAGCAGCCGCGCTCCGGTAGCTCGGAGGGCGGAATGCCGCCGCGATCTTTGATCTCAGCGGTGGACATCCCCAGGTTGGGCTTGTCGGCATCACGGCTCACCTGGCCGCCGGCGTCGTGTGGTAGCAGAGCGTCGTTGTGGTCAGGAACTCCCAGATGTTCTTGCCCCAGCGGGTCATGCCGGTGACCTGCACGTTGCCGACGAAGTAAGGGCTGTCGCCGTGCAGGCTGCCGGTCACCAGGTCGGCCACCCCGTCGGAGTTCTGCCAGCCGATCGGGATGGCGTAGGGATCCTCGCGATGGTAGTCTGCGACGGCACGCAGGGTTGGTGCAAACCCAGCAGGTGGGCTGCGCAGCGGCTGGGGGTGCTGGAGCAGCTTCTCAAGCGCCTGGCGCTGCACGACATCCAGGGCGTCGAAGCGGTGCTGGTAGTCCTGGGCGAGCTGCGCGGCCCGCTCCTCGGCGCGGCGTGCGCGTCGGCGCAGCTTGAGCACCTCGTAGACCGGCCAGGCCGCAACGAGCAGCGCGAAGCTGAGCCACTGGAAGAGCCCGAGTGCTTCAAGAAATGATGGCTGCATCGTGATACCTCCTTGGCGCGTGGTACCGGATCACGACGCCGACGGATGCACCAATCGCAAGACCAGTCGTCGCCCGCCGATCAGGATTTCGTTACCCTGTACGACCACATCGGTCGCCGGATCATCCGAGGTGATCACGAGGTGATCGCCATGGACATCAATCGCCAGCGTGACCGGTGCCTCAGCACTGGCCGCACGGCGCTCGAGGAGCAGGTCAACAAAGACATCGGCCGGAAGCGCTTGATCGCCACGCGCGGTTCGCTCAATATGCCCCTCGATCATGGCGTCGAACTCGGCCTCGCTCATGTCGGAGAGTCGCGGTTCGCTCATTGCGCACCTCCTTGCTGGAACAACATGCGTTGTTTCCAGGAGTCATAGCGTAGCACGACCAGGGTATGGCCGCGGTGACGAATGGCCACTGGTGCTGGAATATGATCGCGCAATGTGTCCAGGGTTCCCGGCGTGGTATCACCGTTGATCTTCTTCCACGCATCAGGCTGGAGCATCACGACGAGCGTGTACACCGCACCCTTGATGGCCAGGCGTACGATGTAGAAATCGTGGGCCAGTGGCGCGGCAGCCTGGACGAAGTAGGTTGAGGTCTTGATGTCGCCAGCCAGGCCGCTCACCGTCAAATCACTCAATGAATACCGTGCGTGCGGATCACGCAGGTCGTGGGCCAGGAATTGGACGCCGCTGGCATCGAGATCGCGGAATATCTCGACCTCAAGCGCATAGCCACGCGCAAAGGAGCCCCACCAGTAGAGCAGGTAGGCGTACAAGAGCCGGGCCTCCGGACGACGCCAGCCACGATCAGCCAGGCTCTGCCCGATCATGCGTGCGTAGCGCGCCTGGAGGGCCGGGCTTTCCTGGTAGACATCCTGGAGCGCAAGGAGGTCGGCAAGATAGGCATCGGCCAGCGGACGATCAACCAGGAGCGTATAGACGGCACGAAACGACAGCCGTTTCTCCTCCACGACGAGAACCGCAGCCTCTAGGAGATCAAAGGCGGTAAAGACCCTGGCCCACGCTGGAGCCCCAGCAACACGATCAGTGAGGTACGCAATCACCGCCTGTTCGTGTGTGGTGTCGAAGGTCTCAGGAAGTTCGATGCTGATGTTCATGATCTGATAGCTGGCATTGTCGGTGAGTACGGTGCTGCGGTATGGTTCACAGGCTCCCCTTTCATGCCGGTCGCTCCTGCCAGGTTTCGACCATCCCGCGGGAGAACTTGCGCAGCAGCCGCTCGGATCCCAGTGCGAAGGCGAAGGCGATCAGCAGCAGCGTGAGCGCGTTCGACCACCAGGCCGGGATTGCCGTATTCGTGACCAGCGCGATCAGAATATGGCCCCAGTCTAGCACGTTCTCGGGGCTTGTGCCAACCAGCACGGGAAGCCATTTCGCCGCGATAGGACGCAGTCCAACTAGGGTTGTGCCAACGTCGATCAGCACGCAGCCGACGAGCAGCAGCAGGTACCACGGGTCGCGCCAGCGATACCAGAGGTGCAGCTCTGCCCGCGAGAGCAGGACGTGGAAGGCGAAGCCGAGCAGAACGGTGAGCGGGTTCAGCCCGACCGGCGCGGTTACGCCCAGGATCGTGAAGACGGCGTTGCTCAGCCAGGTTCCCAGGCCGAGCAGGAAGAAGAAGACCTCCCCAAGCATCCGGTCGCGCCAGCCGTCGGATGGGCGGCGACGGGGCCGTTTGGTGCTGCGGGCGGTCTCAGTGGCCGACGTGCGGGCCGGTTCGGCCTGCGCGGTGCTCGGGCCAGGACGCGCTCCGTCATCGCGCGTCAGACTTGCGTCGGCCGCAGGTGACACCGCCTCAACGGGAGGGAGCCGGGGACGGCGGCGAAGGGTCAGGGGCATCGCGGGCCTCCTTGCAGTGCAAAACACATTACTCGTCAAAGCCGCCGAGTTGGGCCGCCGCCGCCTCAAGCTGGCGTTTGGCCGCCAGCAGCTCGCGCAGATCGGGCAGATCTCCGGGAGGGGCGAACGGCGCGCTGCTCGGGCCGCTGATACTGATCCGGCCCGTACTCAACAGAAAGCCGAGCAGCGCCCACTCGCCGAGCATGCGCGAGGCCGGGCTGTGCCGCCCGGTCTGCCGCACGGCGACCAGCACCTCGCGCAGCTCAGCAAAGCGGGGGTCGTCGGCCGGGACGCTGGCATAGTAGCGATCAGACAGATCTCGGGTTGACATTGCTTCCCCCAATGGCGCATTGGTGCGCCATTCTTGCATCGCGGGCCGGGCTGGAGCGCTCTGGCTACTGGCCCGCGATACTCGGTTATGGCTTCCCAATGCGAACTAGAGCGCATCGTGCCGGTGTGGCCGAATGGCGCATCGTTGGGTCATTCGGCCTGAAGGCGATACTTCGCCAGGCGCTCAATGCCATCTGCAACCCGCGTGATCGGATCGTCGAGCAGGGTGACCGGCGTAAGCGGGGTGAGCATCGCGCTGATCGCCGGTGCCATCACCTGGCCGCCCCCGCCGAAGAGCAGCACCTCGCCCTGGGCCAGGGTGCGCTCCCAGCGCGGCAGCACCTGGGCCAGAATCGCGCTGGCCGTGTCACTCAGCGCGGTCTGGATCTCCGCGCGTACATCGCAGGGCTCGCCCGCGACGGCGATGGTCGTCTCGCCCTGGCGGAGCAGCGCCAGCACCTGGCCGGCATCGAGCTGGCGTAGGCTCGGGAAGCGGCGCTGAATGAGCGTCCGCGCCGTCTCAGCCGCGTTCTGCACGCCCAGGCGCACACCACCCTCGCTCCCGGGGACGAGATCCAGACCCTTGCGCCCGGTGAAGTCGGTCGTGCCGCCGCCGATGTCGAGCGCATAGCGCTGGCGCAGCATCGTGCCATTCGTGTGAATGCGCCCGTCGGGGCTGAAGAGCAGCGTCGCGCCCGCGCCGATCGGCTGGGGAATGAACGAGGTGCGGGCGATGGTGAGGGTGTAGGTGGTCTCGCCCCAGCACAGCACGTGCGGGATGGGCGGGCTGCCCGCATCGGTCTTGCCGGTCAGCCGCTGGCGCAGGGCCGCCTTGACCTGCGGGTTGCCGTCGTCCTCGACCGGGAGGCCGCCGGCGAAGGCGATCTGCGCGCTGGTGACGCCGGGCGGCAGGCTGGCGATGATCGCGGAGAGGTGCAGCAGCAGATAGGCCGCTGCCTGCACGCGCAGCTCGGCGCTGCCGATCACCGCCACATCGGTGATCCCGGCGCGCAGAGCGTCGTGGCCCACCAGGTAGGGCGTGTGGGGCTCGATGCCAGCCGGGCCGCTCAGGTAGACCAGCGGACGCACCGGGGTGTCGGCGGTGAAGCTGTAGCCGGCGTGGCCGCTCAGCATGTGCACCAGCGAGGGCGCGATCTCCCAGGCACCGCCCTGGCGGCGGTACTTGGTGTTCACGTTGCCGATATCGGCGGCGATCAGGGTCAGTGGAGTGGTCATTGTCCAGCACCTTTCGTTGTCATCGGTCGCTTCCGGTAATCCTCGGCGGCGACCCGCATAATCTCCCCGCCGAACACCATCTGGTACATGCGCGAGAGCACCCGCGGATCCAGGCTGTCGGGTGCGCGGTTGCTGGTGATGATCGTCGGCAGCTCCTGGTTGTAGCGGTGGTTCAGCAGCTGGTAGAGCTTCTCACGCGCCCAGCCGGTGGCGCTCTCGGTGCCCAGGTCGTCGAGGACGAGCAGCCCGACCGAGCGCACCTGCTCGAAGCGCTCGTCGTAGCCCACCTCGCTGGTCGGCCCGAAGGTGGCCCGCAGGTGGTCGAGCAGGTCGGGCACCACGGTGAACAGCACCGGCTCGCCGCGATCCAGCACCTGGTTGGCCGCCGCCGCCGCTAGATGCGTCTTGCCCGCCCCGCACGGCCCGAAGAGGAGCAGCCAGCCCTGTGGCCGCTGCGCGAAGGTGTGGGCGCGGAGGAACGCCTTGCGCACCCCGGGCACGTCCGGGTCAAAGGTGGCGAAGGTCTGATCGCGGAAGTCGGCGATGTTGCTCAGCTGCTCCAGGGTGGCCTGCCGGCGCTGCTGCTGGTCGGCCTGCTTGCACGCACACGGGATGAGCTGGCCGAAGCGCGGGTGGCCGTAGGGCACATCGGCGACCAGGAACCCAGCGCCCTTGCATGTCGGGCATGCCTGGTCCTGCCCGTCGGTGCGATTCGGCTCCACGATCCGCAGGTGGGTGGTGGTGCCGAGGGTCAAGACCCGCATCTGGCTCCGGCGGTCAGGGGTGGTGCTCATCCGACACCTCCCTCGGCGCCCTGGGCGCGGCGGGCGACCAGGTTGGCGAGCGCGACCGCGGGCGACTCGCCCTCCTCCAGGTCCAGGGCGAGGTACTGGATCTCAAGCGGGCTGGCGTCCGGCGGGGCGATGGCGAGCGCCTGCGCCTTCGTGCGTGCGGCGTGGCGCGCGGTATCAGAAAGCTGGTCCGCGTTGTCTGGAGCAGGCTGGGGCGGCTCGACCCGCCAGGCGGTGACGATCGCGCCGATGCCCTGGCCGAGGTCGCGGCGTCGGGCAAGATCCGCCTGCGCGGCGGCACAGTCCAGGGTGCGAAACTGCTGGGCGGCGCACGCGCTGAAGCCCTGGCGGATCAGGTAGCGCTCCGTGGCGGTTGGCCCACCACCACCATCACCCCCACCACCATCACCGTTCGTCGGTGCGGCGGGCGCAGCGGGTGGTGGTGGTGTCTGATCTCTCCGGATCTCTCTGTGGGGGATCTCACTATAAGGGGCGTCAATCTGCCGCGTCAGGACGCCCTCCGCGAGCCGCTCATGCGACGGTAGAGTCGCACCATGCGACTCTACCGTCGCTTCATACGATCCCCGGATCGGATCATGCGACTCTGCCGTCGTATCATGCGATCCCCGGATCGGATCATGCGACTCTGCCGTCGCATCATGGTCCGCATCAGGGGCACCATGCGATCCTGATGTCGCATCATCGCGGCCATCGGTAGCCTGCGCGGCATCCTGATGCGATCCCGGGATCGAGTCATACGATCCTGATGTCGCATCGTCGGTCGCGCCAGGGATGCGGCGTAGCAGCGTCTGCACATCGGCCAGGGTGGCCTTGCCGGAGTTGAGCAGCGCCCGCAGCTCGGTCAGGACGGCGGTGTCAGGGGTGCTGCGCGCGCTGGTGCGCAGGTGGTAGCGGCGGCTCGTCTCCTCGCGCCGTGTCCAAACCAGCCAGCCGGCGGCCTCCAGCTCGGTGAGCCAGCGCTCGATGCTACGCCGGGTGGCCGACTGCCAGATCTTCGTGCGCGCATCGGTTGGCTGGTCTCCGGTTTTCTCGGGAACGAACGAGCCCATCAGCTCTTGCAGAAGATCCATCGTCGGCGGCTCGCGCAGGAACCAGAGCCGGTGGAGGACGCACCAGAGCCGGAAGGCCGGGTGCGTCACCTGCCGGTCGGTCACCAGCACGTGGGAGGCGGGGACGAAGAGCTCGTCGCCGCCAAGGCGGGGCACGCTTGCCGGTGGCGCGATGCCGCCGGACAGGGCGTGCCGTTGGTCAGTCGTGGTCATCAGAAACCTCTATCGTAAGCTGCCCGATCCGGACAATCGGGCGGCACTCAGTCTATAAACCCGCATGAATTTGGGCGAACACCCCCCTTGCACCGTGCCGAGGGCAGATGCTATAATGGGGTCGCGAGTGAGTTTCTGCGCTCTGGAAAGCGCAGCGAGGCTTCACATCGAAGGCTCTTCGGCAAAGCTTGGCGGCGAGTGTCGAAGGGCTTTTCGATTCAGGTGAAACCCCGGTGGGCCTGGGATTACGGTGGCATCAGGCGCTCCTTGTGCTTCCAGAAACAGCAACGACCGGGAGGAACCAACGGCGCAGCGTACATCAGCACAGGGCGACAGTGCGCCCGATGCGATCATCTGAGCTGGAGGAACCTACCGGTCGATGGGGTGGAAGGCAGGGGCACCGACGTGAAGGGCGAGGAGCAGGCTGAGGCCGATCAGGGGCAGCGAGCGGAACGAGTCAACCCGCCGGCAGCCGCAGCGGCGTGTAGCGGCGGCCCAGCGGGCGCGGGTGGGGGCAACACTGGAGAACAGGTCGAGCCGATCCTCGCCACGGGCGGCTCCGCGGCGCAGGAGGACATCGCAAACCACATCCTCCATCGCCCAGAACAGACGCGTGGCATGGAGCCGGTCGAGCGCAGCGCGCGCTCGCTCATCAGGATGCGGAATTTCGCAAGTAGGCAAGCCTACGAGGGTACACCGTTTTCGTTCGAAAAAACTTCCTTGTGCTCTTGCCATTTTTTAGTTGTAAAATAACTAGAATTTTCGCATGAATATCTCGGAGTAGTGATGGCTGAGGAAGTGCGAAATAATGACGCCGGGGTTAATCTCGTTGAGCTGCGAGAGACTCTTGTCAGTCGTTTTAGCGAGAGCGATCTCCGCAATCTTGCCTTCGACTTAGACATAGAGTACAACGATCTGCCAGGCGATGGAAGAGCTGATAAGGCGAGAGAGATTATTGCAAATTGCCGGCGACAGAGCCGCATCCCAGAGCTATTGCTTGTATGTGCTCGTCTGCGGTCGGATGTTAGCTTACCACGACCTCCTCAGAAGCCAGCCCCCGAGTCTGCTCCAGATGCGTCAGATGCTCCCTTCAAACCAATACATCAGCTCCGCACCCCTGTTAAGGACTTCATTGGTCGTGCTGCTGAGATCAACGAGTTGGTGCGCGTACTCGGCGTCGCCGCCTCGGGTACGGTTGGTGCAACTGCAATTATCTGTGGGCTGGGCGGGTTAGGCAAGACCCAACTGGCCAATATGGTCGCGCGGGGGCTACGCGATCAGTTCCCTGACGGGCAGATCTTCTTGGAGCTACAGGGAGTCAACAACAATGCGATCCCGCCAGAGCGCGTTGTACAGCGTGTGATCCAGATATTTGAGCCGCAAGCGCAGGTACCAGAGACGCTCGGCGATCTCCAGACCTTCTACCGCTCGATCCTCAATGGTAAGCGCGTGCTGATCGTTGTTGACAATGCTAAGGATGAAGCCCAGGTACGCGCACTGGAGCCGCCGTCTGGCTGCGCACTACTCGTGACGAGCCGCCAGCACTTTAAACTACCTGACGCGAGGCGGTTCGACCTGGAGGCATTGTCACAGGCAGAGGCCGAGGAATTCGTCTTGAAGTTGTGCCCGAGGATAAAGACATCTGCCAGTAAACTTGTAGAGCTATGCGCTCGATTACCCCTAGCCTTGCGGGTTAGCGCCAGCTTGCTTGAGAATGATGTCACACAGAATGTCGGGCGCTATCTCCAGGCACTGGAAAAAGAACGGCTCCACTATCTCAGCGATCCTGAGTATCCTGATGATCCAAGCAGGAGCGTGAGCGCATCGCTGAATCTGAGTTATAACTTATGATTCGGGCATTTGCAGGGCCAAGTTCCCCGGCGGCTGGCCGAGGCGGGCGTAGAGGTCGGATGGTAGACCCAACAGGGCGAGGATCTGCTGCTGGGTTGTATTCAAGGCGGAGACATGGCG
>Ga0208376_1000067_pt1 | contig 28945 bp, 21 predicted proteins | sample CryBogmetaGMA25M_FD_184548 | JGI IMG/M metagenome (GOLD analysis project Ga0208376, IMG submission 184548) | Freshwater microbial communities from Crystal Bog, Wisconsin, USA - MA2.5M (SPAdes) | ecosystem: Environmental > Aquatic > Freshwater > Lake | place: Crystal Bog, Wisconsin, USA...
GGCGGCGGCGGGGCCTCCTCCGGGCACCATCACGCGGCGGCCGTTTCCGAGGATCAACTGCCCCCCCTGCCCGGCCACGACCACGTTGGCGTTCACCACCACGTTCGCGTTGCCACCGCGGAGCACCCAGCCATTGCCCCCCTGCTCGAAGAGGTTGGCGTCGAAGTTGGCGCCGAGGTCGATGAGATGCTGCTGCTCGGTCTGCGCCTGCGGCGCGGCCGGCTCCTCGACGACACGGTCGTCCTCGGCCCACGTCGGTCCGCGGCCGAGCACGAGCGCCGCGGCGAGCACTCCCCAGTGTGCACGGCTCATGGCGCGGCTCCCTGCGTCCACCAGTCGTCCTCCTGATGGAGGCCCTGGCCGTCGAAGTTCCAGCCGACGTGCATGCCGATCACCGCCGTACCGGCCGCCTTCCGCCACCGCGTCCATTCGTCGCGCTGGGCGTCGTCGAGGTGCGGCTCGATGCAGGCGTTGGCGTAGTCGGGGGCGGGCCGGTAGTTGTTGATCACCGTGCCCGTGTCCTCGAGCTCCCGCAGCCAGGCATCCTGCCAGCGGGCCTGGAGATCGTCTTCGATCGCCTGCCGCTGCGCCGCCGAGAGGTCGAGCTGCCGATCGAGCTTGGCCACGATCGCCACCCGGGCGGCTTCACCGCGGCGGGCCATCCGCGCCGCCTGCTCGCGGGCGTACACCGCGAGTTGCTCGGCCGAGGCGTGGGGCTCGAGGGCCTTCGCGATCGGCGTTTGGATGCTGCGGCGCGCGTCGAAGGCCCGCCGCGGCTGGCCGCCGAGCATCTGCCGGGTGGCGAACTCCAGCGCCGTCTTCGTGACCGCCATCCGGCCGGCCGCGAGCACCTCCCGCCGCGCGTCGGTCGGGAGATTCGGGCAGGCCTGACGGACCATCTCCAGTTCGGTCCGCAGCACCGGCTGGAAGAGCTGTTCGAGGTGCTTGGCCTGCTGGCGGATCTGCTTCCGCTGCTGCCACCGCTGGGCCTGGACGGGATCCTTCGGCATCTCGCCGTCCGCGGCCTCGTCGGCGGGAATCGGCTCCTGCGCCGGCCCAGGGACGGGGGCGATGGCGTTGAACATCGCCCTCAGCCCCATGCCGAGGAAGCCTCCGGCTGGGACGGCCGGGTCAGGACGGCTCTCGGCGCGGACGAGCGGCTCCGTCTCCACCTCGAGTTCAACCTCGTCTCCCTCGGGCACGGCGCCCGATACGTCGACGACCTGCGGCACCGGCGCGACCACGAACGGCTGCCTGGCCAGCGCCGTCGTCGTGGCGGCGATCAACGCCGCCCAGCCCGCGATCCACTGGCACGCGCTCGCTCGTGTCATCGTTCGTACACCGGGAGAAACTTGTAGTTGACCGCGAGCGACAGCAGCGCCAGCGACGTATCCACCGTGCCGCCGAATCCGCCGCCGCGGCCGGCGAACCCCGAGAAGCTGCCGTCCTTGGCCTGCATCGCCTTCATCTCCTTCACGAGCCCGGCGTTCCACTTCTCCCACGTGGTCACGTCGGCCTGGAAGAGGGCCTGGGCGCGGTAGTAGCGGGTGTAGGTCGGATAGCCCTCCGAGCCCGCCTGCTCGTTGCCGAGCGAGCGGCCCTTGAGGTAGCTCGCCGCCTTGGTGTATTGCGGCAGCGACTTGTGCCGCGCGATCGCGAACACGAGCACGCCGATGCTCGTCACGGCGTCGCTGCCGCCCCCCGGGCCGCCCGAGTAGCCGAGCTGGCCGTTGGGGCCGGTCATCGAGGCGTAATACTTGATCGCCTTGTCGATCGTCTCGTCGGGCACTTCGATGCCCGCGTTGCGGGCCCCGAGCAGCCCCATCATGACCGCGCCGCTCACCGAGGTGTCGGCGTCCTTGGCGTCGGGCGAATACCGCCACGCGCCGTTGGGGTTGTTGGCGGCGCTCGTCACCGCGCACCGCACCGCGAGTTCGAGCGCCTGCCCGATCGGCCGGCCCTTCTGGTTGCCGGCGGAGGCCTCCGTCCAGAGCGTGCGGTCGTCCACGGTGCCATAGGCCTCCGAGAGGGCGAGCATGCCGAAGCCATGCTGATACATGCTGTCGTGCCCCTGACCCGACCCGAGGAAGCCGGTCTCGCCGTTCTGGGCCGCGATCATGCTCCGCAGTGCCTTGCGGATCGGCACGCGATACGGCCCGTGGTTGGGATCCTCACCCGAGGCGAGCAGAGCCATCACCGCCATGCCGGTCACGCCGGGGCCGGCCTGTCCGTCCTTCCAGCCGCCGCTGTCGTCCTGCGTCTTGAGCAGATACCGCAGTCCGGCGTCGTACATCTCGCGGACGTCGCGGGGCACCGGGTCGCCGTAGCGGACGACCGGCCCCTGGCCGCGGGCCGTCAGCGACGTCGCGACGAGCGCGAGGCCGAGGAGCATGCGGGCGGTCATCAGCGCCGCTCCTTTTCGAACTTGTTGAAGTAGGCGTCGAGCCCCGCGCGAAACTCCTCGGGGAGCACCCGGCCGCTCGTGCCGGTGGCCTGATCCTTCTCGCCCCCCGCGCCGCGGCCGCTGCGGTTGCCGCGGCCGGCGAGCGCGAGCGCCGCACTGGTGGCCGTGCCCGTGCCGCCGCCACCCGGCGTCGCGCCTCCGCCACCACCGCCTCCGCCACCACCACCGCCGTTCGAGGCCGCGGCCTGGGCGGCAAGCAACAGCTCGATCGCCTCCGTCTCGGCGCCGATCGCCTTCGGGCCGGTGTCGGGCGTGCCGAGCAGGTCGGTCGCCTCGGCCATCACCTCCTCCACCTTCTCGAAGAGCTGGATCTCCTGGCCGAATGACTTCTCGCCGCCGGGCTCCTCGAGGAGCCGGTCCACGAGATCGACGACCCGGTCGGCGAGGGCGTCTTGCCGGTCGGCGAGCTTCTCGGCCTGGGCCGCATGCTCGTCGGGAGCCACCGCCGCCTTCGCCTGCTGGGCCACGCGGGTCTCCTCGCGGAGGTTGACCTCCTCGTCGAGGATCTTCATCGCCTCGAGCACCACCTCGGGCGGCAGGCTCTCCCGCGGCGGCCCCGATCCTTCGCCGCCGCCGGACTGCGACGGCGGCACGAGGTCGTCGGCGAGCCGATCGAACGTGTCCGACCAGAACTCCGCCTGCGCGATCGACATGCCCGCCTCCTTGAGAACGTCGTCGGAGAGCTGGCGGAGGCTGCCGAGCGTGTCGAGCTCCTTCATCTCCTCGAGCACGGTGTGGAAAGCCGGCAGTTGCCGGCGGTCGAAGTAGGCCTGCAGGTCGTCCATCAGCGCCGACATCCGGTCGGTCTCGCGGAGCGACTGCTCGCGGACGTCGCCGAGCGCCCGCTTGACCGGCTCGGGCTGCCGGTCGGCCTTGCCGAAGGCCTCGGCCGCCATCGCCGCGATCCGGCTGCCGATCTCCCCCTGCTCCCGCGAGGCGAGCTTGAGCCGCTTCACGAACGTGCTCCCCTCGAGCCGGGCCATCACCGCGGCGAGTTCGTCGGCCACCTTCGCAAACTCGGCCAGCAGCTCCTCCTGCTTCGCGATCGCCTCGTCGAGCGCCTCGTCGGCGGCGGGCTCGCCTTCCTCGCCTTCCTCACTTTGCTCCTGGGGCGGGGCCACGCCGGCCTGCGTGGTGGGCAGGCCGAGCCGCCCCGGTCCGCCGGGCTTGCCGCCCCCTTGCTCCGGGCCCTTCGGCTGCTGCGACGACTCGTTGTCAACGACCTGCGGTGTCGGCGGCGGCGGGTTTTCGCCCTCCGCGCCGGCCTCGGGCGGCGCGCCGCCACCAGCTTGCTCCCGCTGCTCGCCGACCCGCGGCGACTCGACGCCCGGCGGCTGACCGCCAGCCGAGTCGCCCGGCTTTTGATTCGGCTTCGACTCCGAGGCCTGCTCGCCCGGCTTGGCCTCGCCGGGTTTGCCTTCACCCGGCTGCTGCTCGCCCGGCCGACCCGGCGTCGGCTTGCCCGGCTTGCCATCCTGCGACTTGCCGGACGCCAGCCGCGCGCTCGCCGCCTGCGCGAGCAAGTCGGCCACACCGGGCATCCGGCTCTCGGCGATCTCGGCGAGCGTCTGGATGTCTTCGGCCAGCTGCTCGAGCGTGGTCGCCTCGAACTCGGGATTCTTGAGCGCCTCGCGGACGAGGTCGGCCCCTTCGTCCACGAGCCGGTCGAGCCGTCGCGCGTTGGCCTCCTCGGCTGCGGCCTGGGCCTCCAGCCGCGCCCGGCTCTCGGGCGCGAGCAGCTGTTCGGCGGGCAGCTTCCGCAGCTCCTTATTGGTGGCGAGCAGCCCCATCTCGCGGTCGCGGACCTCACTCGCCTGCTGGCGGAACTGCTGGAGCCGGGTGTTGAGCACCAGCGCGTGCTCGGCCCGATCGACCACGTAGAGCACCAGCGGCGACGACACCGCGCGGCCGCGGCCCGGCATGAAGTCCTCGGCGAAGGCCCGGATGGCGATCGGCTGCGGCCGGATACCGAGGGCGTCGGGGCAGAACGTGGCCGCGGCGTCGAGCGATTCCACGTCGCCGCCGCCCGCCTGCAGAATCCGCTCCCCCTTTTCGAGCGCCGCCGCATCGGTCGCCGTGCCGCTCGTCGCCAGCGAGTCGGCAAGCCCCTCCCACTCGAGGCCCACGCGACGGATGCCGAAGTCGTCGCGGGCCGCGACCTTGAACTTGAGCGTGTCGGTCTCGAGGAGGATGCCCCGCGTCTGCGGCACGTCGAGCATCACCACCAGCGGCGGTTCGTCGGCCCGCGCGGCGATCACGAGTTCGAGCGGCGCCGCCGCCTCGAGGCCGTCGGCGTCGCGCCACGACAGCGCGATCTTCTGTTCGCCGTCGACGATCCGGAGCGGCGTGCGAATCTCCTTGCCGGCGGGGGGCACCGCCGCGCCGTCCACGGTCGCCGCCGCGAGGTCGCGGGTGGCGGTGGCGACGATCGACACGCTGCTGCCCTTCACCGGCGCGATCGTCCCGCCACGGATGTCCTGCCGGCGGCTGCCGGGGCGCTGGAGATACTCGGGCAGCGTCACTTCGGCCTCGAGGCCCGCGAGCTCGGGGCGGTGCACGGCAGCAAGCCGCACCCGCTGCCGCGCGTCGCCCGCCGCGAGGGCGAGCGGCCCGTCGGCGACCTGCGGCGGGAGCGTAAACACATACTCGTCGCCGTCGCGGCGCGCGGCCAGCGGGGGCTGCCGCCCGATCCGCAGCGACGCGTCGTCGGGCCGCCACTGGGTGTCGTCGCGGAGGGCCACGCGGATCTCGGCCGACTCGCCGTGCGGCACCACCACCCGCTCCGGTAGCGGGGCGACGCGGGCGAAGGTGAACCGCTCGATCGCGGCGAACGGGGCGGCGAGCCGGGCCCAGGCATTGGCAGCCGCGGCGGGCGCCACCGCAGCAAGCGCGGCGCACGCGGCCAGCGGCAGTCCGGCCGCCACGGCCCAGCGGCCAAGCCGCGCCGGGGGCGTGGCCGCGGTGAAATCGACCCGCCGCGACTGCTCGGCCACCTGCGCGACGGCGGCTTCGCACAGGGCCCGCGACCGCGCCTGGCCTGCGGCGCCGGTGCGAACGATGTCGATGATGCCGAGCAGTTCGTCGCCGACCGTGGGAAACCGCCGTTCGATCAGCCGCGCCACCTGTTCGAGCGACGCGAGGCCAAGCCCCCAGCGGCGAATCGCCAGCGGCACCGCCAGCAACGCGGCGACCGCGGCGAGGAGCACCGCCAGCCGCACCACCGCCGGCGTCTCGCCGAGCCGGTCGCAGACGAACACCGCAAGGAAGGCGAGCGCCACACCGCAGACGGCGAGGCACACCGCCTCGAGAAACTTGATGCGGCGGACGCGGCTCCGAAACGCCGTCAGCCGCGCGACAAGATCGGCGGGCAGGCTGACCCAGCCATCGCGCGACGGCGCTAGACTCGGCGCGGACGTAGGCTGGGGCAGGGTCATGCCGAACACTCCAGACGGCGCGAAGCCTGCCGCCGACCATCTATCGTACCGCGGCGGTTCATCCGCAGCCACGCGGCGTGGCCCAGACGGGGGTTGCCTTCGGCGAGGTCGGGGTCATCGGCGATTTCCCGGGGATCGAAGAGGAGGTTGACCAGCCGGCAAAGGTCCATCGGAAGCCGCCGATCATCGGCAGTCCGCATCACACTCCGGCAAGCCCCACCGCCCGGCGACGTGAGCCTCGGTGTCAGCGTCGCGGCTTCGCGGCCACCAGTTCCACGCAGTCGCCGTACCCGGCGAGCGCGGAATCGTTGGTCAGGAGCAGGAGGGGCTCCGTCTTCGCCTGGGCCACGAGCATCCGATCAAACGGGTCTGCGTGCACCGCAGGCAGCTTGGCAACGGCAGCGGCATGCTCGCCGGTGATCGGAAGAAGCGTGAATCCCGCAGGCTCGATCTCCGCCAGAAGCTCGGCCGGATCTGCTGCGAGCTTTCCCAACGCGGCCTTGATGCTGACCTCCCAAAGAGATGCCGCGCTGACGAAGACGTCTGCCTCCTCGATCCGCTTGCGAACCCCGGGCGGGAGCTTCCGTGGCTCGGCGACCGCCCAGAGCAGCAGATGGGTGTCGAGAAGAACTCTGCTCACGACCTGCCCTCGAAGGCGGCGACCACGGCGGCGTCGAGAGGCGCGTTGAAGTCGTCCGGCACTTTGACCCGCCCCTTGAGCCCGCCGAACCGCTTGGGTCGCGGCTTCGAGTCGATCGGCACCAGCCTCGCCACCTGGCGGCCTGCCTTGGCGATGATCACTTCCCGCCCGGCCGCCGCTTCGTCGACGATCCTCGAAAGGTGGGTCTTCGCGTGATGGATGTTGATGACCGTTGCCATGGGAAACCCTCGCTGCGCCGCGATCAGGGCATCGATGCCATGTAGACTAAACTTAGTCTAGTCCTAAAGACGGCGGCAGGCAAGCCGCAGCCGCCCCCCCGCGGCCGTCATCCGATCTCGCGATCCTCGAGCTTCCCAAGCACGGCGGCCCGGATCGCGAGGCCGACGATGAGCATCAGGACGGCGCCGGCAATCGCCAGCGTGTTCGACATGCCTTCGTAGGAGCGGACGGGCGCCACCGCCGCTCCAACCACAGCGACCAACCCGAAGGCCGCGGCGACGAAGACCATCACGGCGATCGTGCCCGTGACGAGTGGACGACGGGCCACGGCGATGAGCAGCACCATCACATGCGTCACGGCCATGGCACCGCCCAACGCCAGGGCCGACACCACCCAGGGGAGTAGGCGTCCTTGTCCCCAGAAGCTCACGGCCACCATCAGACCAGCAGCCACGATCGCGAAGGGCAGGATGAGATCACGGGCGACCGCCGCGCGAAGCCCCAGCCAGTAGTCGTGCCGCGATACCGGCCTGAGAAAGTCGAGCACGAGGCTGGTGCGCCGCTGCCACCAGAGGCCAGCCGTCGTCGCGAACACCACCGCGGTTGCTTGAACGGCAGCCGCTACGAGCAGACCGGGCATCCTCTGCGCGAACTCGATCGGCGACCCCCCTGTGACGGCCATCCGAATCCATGCGACTGCCACAACGCCGGCCATGACGACTGCAACGGACAGCGGGGCCTGCGGGTGCGACTGCGGCCGACGGATCATGTCGGCAAACCAGCCCGCCGCGGAACTGGCCGTCGGCTGTCGCCGAACGAGCTGCCTGTCGAACGCGGCGTCGTTCAGCCACCAACTCAGATCGCGTTGGTTCCCTGGCGACCGCACGGATGCCGGCGCGGAGAACAGGCCGCCGCCGTAACCCCCAAAGAGCGTCGATTCCGCCCCACGTTCCGCCACGATGCGGGGCAGCCGAGCGAGCCGAGCGATCTTCCAGCCGAGGGACGCGGCCGCCGCGACGACGAGCGCCACCGCGGCCGCAGGCTCGTACCCCATGAGCCAGCCATCGGCCGTCGCCGGTGCGCCGATAAACGTGCCCCAGATCAGGAGGAAGCCGGCGTAGCCGGCCGCAACTGCGAGCCGCGTGAGCCGGGCGGGCCAGCCGGCCAGGTCGTCGAACACCGGCCCCGACAGCCCGACGCCACCGGCAAAGAGGGCGAGCCCAAGCGCCGGCAGCCAGGCGACGCCGAGGCTCCGGCACAGAACGAAGAGCGCCGTACCTCCCGCCCCAGCCACAGCGATCGGCCAGACTGCGTGCGGCGGAAACCGGCGGGGCAGCATCCACGCCAGGGGCGTGGCCAGCAGGGTCGCCGCCTGAAACCAAAACGCCCACGAAACGTTGGCGAAGCCACCGGCGGCAGCCCCCACGGCTAACACTCGCTGAACTGAATACCTGCCCGGACGAACTCGCACCTGCGGCACCGCTCGTCCGACTTCGGCGACCTGGCGAGCCATCGCGGCCTCGCCGTCGGGTCGGACTGCCGCCGCAACAAAAATGGTGCGGAGGGCAGGCATCTGCCGGAGCGCCGCGAGCATACCGGGCGTGAACTCAAACGCTGGATACGTCTCCAGCGCGAGCGAGTGCAGCCGGGGTGAACCCGCGGCGAGCGTTGCCAGGTTTTCTTCGAGGTGTATCCAGCCGATGCTGCAGGCTTCGAGCGCCGGCAGCGGCGGCAGGAGGATTCCTGCATCAGGATCAGGGATGCTGAGATGAAGGTGCTTGAGTCCGCTGAGTCGCGCGAGCGCGTTGCGACCATCGCGGGCGAAGCCGTTGTAGCGCGCGTCGGCGTACGCACCCACGTTCTTCAGTGAGAGAAGCTCAAGGCGGGCTCGATCACCGATCCGCCGCCACCCCTCTCCTGAGAGCGCGGCAGGCGCGGTCATCCACAGCCGCTCCAGCACCGGGAAGCGGTCGAGCACGTCCCAGTCGCCGAGTCGTTCGTTGCGAGCCATGTTCTCCTCGAGAAACCTCACTCCACCCGGAACCGCCACGAACACGTCAGGCCCAACGGCATACCAATCCGTGATCGTCGCGAGTTGATTTTCGCGGAGGTCGGCTCCGCCGTTGGGCGGCACTGTGGGGCCCGACACGATGGCGACGCGCTTCCACGTGTCCGGCGCGGACATCATCAGCGACATCATTGCGAGGAACGGTATCGCCGCGACCGAGGACCCGATCATGCTCCAGGTCCACGGCCGCGAGAGCATGGCCATGAGCACGAGTGTCAGGCGTCGAATGGATGCCATCTGGTCACCTCCCGACGGCTGCGGCGGCAGTCGTCTCGCCACCGTGCAGTTCGAGAAAGATCTCCTCGAGGTTGAGGTCGTCCACGATCACGTCGGCCGCAAACCGCTCGCGGACGTCCGCGAGAAGCCGCTCGTCCACGCCGTCGACCGTCACGATCGCCTGGCCGCCGCTGATCGCCGCGTGGAGGGTGCCCGGGAGGCGGAGGTCGCGGGGCAGATCGGCCGGGGCCGTAATCCGCAGCCGCTTGATCCGCTCCTTGAGGGTGTCGATCTCGTCGTGAAACTCGAGCCGGCCGTCGCGGACGAGCGCCACGTGCGAGGCGATCCGCTCCAGGTCGGAGGTGATGTGGGTCGAGAAGAGCACGGTGCCGACGCCGTCGGCGACGGTCTCGAGCACCGTCTCCAGAAACCACCGCCGGGCGACCGGGTCGAGGCTCGCCACCGGCTCGTCGAGGATCAGCACCTCGGGCCGGTGGCCGAGAGCCAAGACAAGCGCCAGCTTCTGCTTTTGGCCCACCGAGAGCGGGCCCACGCGGTGGCCGAGCGGCAGATCCCAGCGGCGGATGAGCTCCTCGCCCCAGGCCCGGTCCCACCGCGAATAGAAGCTCGACACGTAGGCCACCGTCTGCCCCACCGTGAGCCAGGGATAGAGCGTGGTCTCCTGGGGCACGTAGCCGATCAGGGCCTTCTCCCGCGCGGCGAGCTGCCAGGAGTCGGTGCCGAGGATGGCGGCGGAGCCGGCGTCGGGCCGCAGGAGGCCGAGCAGGCACTTGATGAGCGTGCTCTTCCCGGAGCCGTTGAGGCCCAAGAGGCCGATCACCTGCCCGTGCGGCACCCGCAGCGTCACACCATCGAGCACGGTCCGGAGGCCGAACCGCTTCACGAGGCGGGTGGTTTCGATCACGAAGGGCGAGTCGTGCATGCGCGATGCTCCTCGAGGGATTCCCGAACCATGGACATGACCTCTTTGGGTGTGAAGCCGAGGTGCAGGGCGTGGGTGACGGCGCGATCGACGAGCGGCTGCACCTCCGCACGGCGGTCGGCGAGCGAGCCGGTCTCGCGCCGCGCCGCAACCGCCATGCCGCGGCCGCGCTCGCGAATGAGCACGCCGTCGGACTCGAGCCGCCCCCAGGCCTTCGACACCGTCATCGGGTTGATGCCGAGGGCCGTCGCCACCTGCCGCACGCTCGGCACCACGTCGCCGGGCCGCAGCCGGCCGCCGGCCACGAGCGCCCCCACCTGATCGACGAGCTGCCGATAGATCGGCACCCCGGACGACGCGTGGACGACGAACAGTGGCTCGGGTCGGGACATACGGGCGAAGCCAAGAGGCCCAAAAACTGGTGTATTACTACACTAATACACTCACCCCGGCAGGCCGTCAAGATGGGGGGTCGAGGGTCAGCGGCCGCCGGGCGGCGGGCGTCAGGGCGCGGCGAAGCGAAACAGCCGGCGTTCGCCGCGGACGAACAGCGAATCGCCCGAGGGGGCCGGCGTGGCATCGACGCCCTCACCGACGTCGTTCTCCGCCACGACCTCGAGGGCGGGTGCGTCGCGGATCACGGTGATCCGGCCGCTGCGGTCGGTGAGATACACATGCCCGGCGGCGGCCACGGGTGAGGCATACGTGCGGCCCACGCCAGGAATCCGGGCCGTCTCGAAGTGCGGCCGGCCCGTGCGGGCATCGACGCAGGTGAGCAGGCCGGTCTTCTCCTTGTAGTAGTAGAGGCGGCCCGCGGAGAGCAGCGGCGTGGCGATGTCGGGCGTGTCGTGATCCTTGCTCCAGCGGACGCGGTCGGTGCCCGCGAGGTCGCCGCGGCCGGCCAGATCCAAGGCGGCCGCGAACGCCCCGCGAAAGCCGCTTGCGAGGTACGCGACGCCGTCGGCGGCCACCGCCGACGCGACCGGCCGCTCGGTCTGGCCGCCGCATCGCCAGAGCTCCTTGCCGGTGGCGAGGTCGTAGCCCCGGGCCGCACGCTGCCCGTTCATCACCACCTGGCGGACGCCCTGCGGGTCCTCGACGACCAGCGGCGTCGCCCAGCAGGTGGGCTCGTCCCGCGGCGTCTGCCAGACGATGCCACCGGTCTTCGCGTCCACCGCGAACAGCATCGACCCCTGTTCGTGATCCCAGGGCACGAGCACGACGTCGCCGGCGATCGTCGGCGACGAGCCTTCGCCGAAGCCGTTGCGGATCGTCATGTCGCCGAAGTCGCGGCTCCAGAGGTGCGTGCCATCGATTGAGTAGGCGTGGAGCCCGCGGGAGCCGAAGTGGGCAAACACCCGCGTGCCGTCGGTGCAGGGGGAGGCGGAGGCGAAGCCGTTGGTCTCGTGCGTCCGCTCGTGCGGCACCGCCTTCACGGCCGACCGCGACCAGCGTTCGCGGCCCGTCGCGCGATCGAGGCAGAGGAGCCGGAAGTCGAGCATCCCGTCCGCGCCTTCGACCGGCACGGCCGTGGTGACGAACACCATGTCGCCCACGACGACCGGCGACGACGACCCCTTCCCGGGAATCTCAACGCTCCAGGCCAGCTGCTTGTCGGGCCCGAACGCCACGGGCGGCCGCGCGGTGAGCGACACGCCGTTGCCGCCGTCGCCCCGCCAGTGCGGCCAATCCCCACGGGCCGCGGCGGCGGACGCCGTCAGGAGCACCACGAGCACGCCCAATCGAGTCGGCCCTTGCATGGCGGTCGTCTCCAGGTCGCGAGCTCTCGGATCCAAACGAGTGGCGCAGCGACGAACTGCGGAGAGCGTACCGCGTTCATGAGAGCGGTTCCATGAGCGCGGTCGGGTTTGACTCTCAGACCGGGAGGACCCGCAGGTTGAAAACCTGCGGCCACTTCAGGAAACCTTAGGCCACTTCAAGGCATCCAGGTTGAAAACCTAGACCACTGAACGGCAGGTCCCCATCGCTTACGCGATTGGGCTTCCTGAATGCGGAACGAGCTCGGGGCTGCCCGTGCCCGGGAGCCGGCGTTGCTGACCAGCGGAGCCAGGATGGCGAAGCGCAGTCAGCATCGAGCAAGCGAAGCCCAGGATGGGCGCAGCGAGCGTCCGGCGACGGGCATGGGCAGCCCCGAGCGGGGCGGCGCACTAACGATCCCCATCGCTCACGCGATTGGGCTTCCTGAATGTGAGCGGGGGTCGCCACCGGCAGATCCCCATCGCTCACGCGATTGGGCTTCCTGGACGCGGGATCAGACGAGGCCCTGCCGCTTGCGGCCGATCCAGAAGAGGCCGAGGAGCGTCACCAAAGCCAGGGCCACGAGCGGATGACTCCAGAGCTGGAGCCGCCGCACCGCCGGCGGCGGATCGGGCAGCGCGGCGAGCGACTCCACGAGGCCGGCGATCTCGTCGGGCCGCACCACCTTGCCACGAGTCACCTGCGCGATCTCGGCGAGCACCTCGGGCCGGGCGGCCTTGCCGATGCCCTCCTCGGCCGAGCCCTGCACGAACACCGAGGCCGCGAGCGTGTCACCCGTTTCCTTGCAGGCGAGCACGAGCTCGTGCGCGCCCGGCTCCGTCGGCGTGAAGGTGGACGCGAACACGCCCCACTCGCCGTCGCCACCCGGGGGCGCGAACCGCACCGTCTCCACGCCGCCCGAGGGGGCCGTGATCCGCGCCGTCACCTCGCCGCGGGAGAGCGGCTCCCCGCTCGGCTCGGCCACGCGGGCATCGAGCGCGATCGTCTGCCCGAGCTGCGGCTGCTCCGGCGCGAACGAGAGGCTCATGCGTTCGCCACGGGCCATGTTGCGACGGTAGGCCATCCAGCGGACCACCTGGCCCCAGAAGCGGTAGTGGTATTTGTCCTCCACGCCCTTCCGCCATCGCCAGGCGCCGTCGGTCGCCATGTAGAGCACCTTGCCGGCGCCGTAGGTCCGCGTGACGAGCAGGGGAATCCGGCCAAACTCATTGGCGGCGTCTTCGTGGACCGCGAGCACCTCGCTGCCCGCCTTCGCGCGGAGCACGGGGCCATACCACTGGCCGCCCGGCAGGCTCTCCCAGACGGCGAGGTTTTCGGCGCCGCCGTCGGCGAGCTTCGTGAGCAGGCTCTTGCGGCCCGCCTCGGTGAGCACGAGCCGCCGCGGGCCGTCGCTCGCGGTGCCGTCGGGCCGCGCCGGGTCGATCACGACCGGGCAGAGGTCCTCCAGCGCCGTGCCGGCGAGCGACGCCTGCTCGCCCCGCCAGCCGGGCATGAACACCAGGCCGCTCGCCTGATACTCGACGAGCCCCTTCAAGAGCCGGCAGTCTTCGTCGGTGAGCTGGCCGTCGCCGACACCGACGTCCCCGAGAAACACGACGTCGTACTTCGAGAGTTCGTCGAGGCCCGAGGGAAACTTCTGGATGTAGTCCTTCGTGCCCCCGCCCCGCTTCGAGAGCCCCGGCTGGAAGAGCAGGCACGACACCTCGACGCCCGGATCCCGGGAGAGGGCGTTTCTCAGGTAGCGATACTCCCACCGCGGCACCGTTTCTACGACGAGCACGCGGAGGTTTTCCTGGCGGATCGCGATCGGCGCCGTCCGCTCGTTGTTGTCGGGCAGGATCTCTCCCTGCTCGACCGGAATCGTGAGCGTGACCGTGTAGTCGCCCACGGCCGGGGGCGTCCAGTAGATCCAGTCGGTGACGGTGGCCATCGCCGGGATGCGGACCTCCTTCACGAGCTTCTCGCCGCTGCTCGTGGCGAGCGTGGCCACCACCACCCGCTCGGTCGGCAGCGACGAGATCACGGTGAAGGGCACGCGGACCGGCTTGCCTGCCACGCCCATCGTCGGGCAGTCGAGGCTCGCGAGGTCGAGATCGGGGAGCTTCGTGGGGCTGCCGACCGGCACCGCGAACACCGGCACCTGCGCGAGCCGCAGGGCCTGCGCCGCGTCGAGCGGAGGCCGGCCCTTGTTCCAATCGCCGTCGCTCGCGAGCACCACCGCGCGGAGCGCGGCGAACCGCTCGGCCGCCTCCGCCAGCGGCGCGGCGAGGTCGGTGGCCGTGCCGGGCGGGGCCGGCGCGACCGGCTCCACGACCACCTTGAACCGGGCTTCGAGGGCCTTCCAGAAGCTGCTCTCAGCGAGCGGCGCCACCGCCTCGCGGCGGGTTCGCGGCCCAGCGGCGGTGCCAGCGTCGGTGGCGATCACGTCTTTCGTGTCCATGCTCCGCGACGCGTCGTGGAGCACGACCACCGTCGGCTTCTCGTCGGGGCGATATTCCTCCACCCACTCCGGCTGATTGAGGAGGAGCGCCACGAGCCCCGCGATCGCCACGCGGAGGAGCTCCACCAGACCGGTGCCGAGGGCGAATCCGCTCCGCTGCCAGGTGAGGAAGGACACGATCACCACCGCCAGCACGAGCGCGAGCGAGATGCCGAGCGTCCAGGGAGTGGTGAAGAACCGCAGCGCCTGCTCGCTCATGCCGCGGCCTCCAGCGGCCGCGGGGCCTTCGCGGCGCGATCGGCTGAGGCGGGCCGCGGCAGGCTCAAGAGCCCCTCGGCCACGAGCGCGAGCAGCATCGCGATCAGAAACGCCCGCCAGATCTCCTGCACGAGGCTCGTGGTGTCGCCGGCGGTGCCGGTGATCCGCTGAAACGAGAGGCCGCGGAACAGCCCGTCGATACGGTCGTCGGCCACGGCCAGGGCCGCGTCCTCGGCCGCCGGCCGGTTCACCGCCACGAGTCGGTCACCGCACGAAAACACCCCCGCGTGAAACCCGGCCTCGGCCGAGGGCGATGCCGTGCCCCCCTGCCGCGTCCAGCTGCCGCAGGCTCGGGCGAGGTCCGCGGCGGCCGGGCCAGCGTCGGCCTGGCGGGCTCGGGCGAGCACCGTGAGCCCGCGGTCGAGCGCCCGTTGCACGAGCGCGTAGAGCACGACCCCTTCGGAGGCGAGCGACGAGTCGCGCGGGGCGGGCGTGGTGGCCACGAAGGTGACGCCGTCGGCGCGGCTCGATCGCGCCACGAGCGGCGCGCCCCCCGGCAGCGACGCCAGCGGCACGAGATCGCCGGAGAGGCCGCACGAGCGGCGGATCTCCACGTCGCCCAGGGGCAGCGCGGAGCCGGCGAGCGTGTTGGCGAGCAGGTCTTGATCGGTCCGCCACGACTCCGCCGTCGCGGGCTTGGCGGGTGCCGACCACTCGCCCCAGGCGCTCCCCGCGAACTCCGCCGCCGTGGGCCGATCGGGCGCGAAGAACACGACCTGCCCACCGCGGTCGAGAAAGGCCTGCACGAGTTCGGCGTCGCGGCCCTCGGGCAGCGGTCCCTGCCAGAGGAGCGCGGCGGCCTCGTCCCAGGCCGCTGCGGCGAGCCCGCCGGGTGGCACGAGATCTACGGTGGCCGCGGTCTTGTCGGGGGCGATCGCGGCCACGAGTTCGAGCACGCGGCCAGCCGCTGGATCCTCCGCGACCACGAGCGAGCGGCGCGGCGGCGGTTCGTCGTAGGCGAAGAAAAACTCGTTGTCGGCCAGATTGGCGTCGGCGGGAATCGAGACGCGGCCCCAGCCCCGCGAGGCCGCCGAGCGCTCGAGCGGAATCACGTGGTTCTTGAGCACCGCCTCGCGGCCGGTGAGGTCCACATCCACGGCGGTCGAGATGCCGCCGATCTCGAACTTCACCGGCAGCGTCAGCCGGCCGCCGTCTTCCTGCCGCGACACCGCCACGGTGACCACGAGCCGGCGGTCGCGTCCGAGCGTCTCGAGCCGCACGCTCGGCACCCGCACGGCCAGGTTGCCCGGCGCCGCGGCGGCGTAGGAGAGCAGCTGCACGCGGACCTGCTGCGGCAGCTTCGCGAAGGCGTCGCGGATGCCGCCCCAGGCGCCGTCGTCGGGCTTCCAGTCGTTGGCCCGCTGGTCGGAGCAGATCCAGACCTCGGTCGTGCCGGCGGCATTCTCGCGGATGAAGTCGTAGCCGCTCTGGAGCAGGGCCGGCAGGTCGGCCGCCGCCGCGACGGGCCCGGCATTCGCGAGCTCCACGAGCGCCGCCGGGCTCGCCACCTCCTCGGGCCCCTTCGTCGGATCGCTGAGCACGAGCACCCGCCCGGCGCGGAGCGTGGCGAGCGAGTCGGCCAGCTGCCGGCGACCGGTGTCGAGCTTGGATTCACCGCCGGCCGCGGCGACCGCCTGCATGCTCGGGCTGCGGTCGAGGATCACGATCGCGGAGTCGGGCCGGCCGCCGCCGGCGAGGGCGAGCCAGCCACGGGAGAGCGGCCGGCCGACCGCGAGGATCACCGCCGCCACCGCCGCCATCCGCAGCGCCATGATCAGCCAGTGCCGCAGCCGGGAATAGCCCCGCGAGAGCGCCTTGGCTGCGAGCAGAAACTGCATCGCCGCCCAGCGGACCGTCTGAAACCGCCGCTGGTTGATGAGGTGGATGATCAGCGGCAGCGCCACCAGCGGCAGCGCCACGAGCACCCACGGCTGGAGGAACGTCATCGCAGGCCCCTCCCCGCCGCCCGGCCCACGAGGAACCGCGCGAGCACCTGCTCATAAGGCTGGTCGGTGACCACGCGGTGGTAGTCCACGGCCGACTCAAGCACCACGCGACGGAGGTCGTCGAGATAGGCCTCGAGCGCCTTGTGGTAGCGGTCGGTGATGTCCACGGGATCGGCGAAGATCGCGCCGCCCCCCTCCATGTCGAGGAACCTCGTGGGCCGCTGGAACTGGAAGGCGAGCTCCTGCGGATCGAGGAGGTGAAAGGCGGCGACGTCGTGCCGGCGAAACCGCAGGTGGCTGAACGCGGTCGCGAGGATCTCCGGATCGCAAAACAAGTCCGAGACGATCGCCACCACCGCCCGCTGCCGCGTGGTCTCGGCGATCTCGTGGAGCACCTCGGGCAGTCGCGTGGGCCCGGCCGGCTGCGCCTCCTCGAGCACGTCGAACACAAGCCTCAGGTGCGCCGGGCTGCGCCGCGGCGGGAGCGTCCGCACGATGCCGCCGGCCACGCAGGTGATGCCGACCGCGTCGCCCTGCTGGCTGGCGAGGTAGCCGAGGGCGCCGCAGATCCGCCGCGCGTATTCGATCTTGGTGACGCCGCCGGAGGAAAACTCCATCGACCCGGAGGTGTCGAGCACGAGGCAGAGCCGGAGGTTGGTGTCGGCCTCGTATTCCTTCACGTAGTGGCGGTCGGAGCGGCCGAAGGCCCGCCAGTCGAGCCGCCGCAGGTCGTCGCCGGGCACATACTTGCGATACTCGGCGAACTCCACGCTCGAGCCGCGGTGCGGGCTCGCGTGGCGACCGGAGACGGTGCCCACCATCGGTCGCCGCGCGAGCAGCGGCACCGCCGCCAGCCGCGCGAGCACGGTGGGGTCGAGAAACGAGCGTGGTTGTCGGTCGGTGAACATGCGGCTGCCCCCTCGCGGCGCGGTCCGCCTACGTCGTCTGTTCGGCGACGGTTTCCTTCACCAGCCGGCCCACGATCTGCTTGGCGTCGATCCCTTCGGCCTGCGCGGCGAAGGTGGTGATGATCCGGTGGGTGAGCACCGGCGCGGCCACCGCCTCGATGTCCTCCAGCCGCACCATGTAGCTGCCGGAGAGCGCGGCCCGCGACTTGGCGCCGAGCACAAGGTTCTGCACGGCCCGGGGCCCGGCGCCCCACGAGACGAGCGGCTTGAGCCACGCCGGGGCCGAGTCGCCCTTCGGCCGCGTCTTGCGGACGAGCCTGGCGGCAAAGCGGTAGATGTGGTCGGGCACCGGCACGCGGCGGACGAGCTGCTGGTAGCCGATGATCTCGGCGGCCGTGAGCACGTGGTCGAGGGCGGGCGGAGCCTCGCCCGTCGTCGTCCGCGCGATCGCCACCTCCTCCTCCTCGTTCGGATAGTCGAGCTCGACGAGAAACATGAAGCGGTCGAGCTGGGCCTCGGGCAGCGGGTAGGTGCCCTCCTGCTCGACGGGATTCTGCGTGGCCAAGACGAAGAACGGCGGATCGAGGTGCGACGTCTTGCCGACGACCGTGACCTTGTGCTCCTGCATCGCCTCGAGCATCGCCGCCTGCGTCTTGGGCGGGGCGCGGTTGATCTCGTCGGCGAGCACGATGTTGGCGAACACGGGGCCCGGCACGAAGTGAAACGCACGGCGGCCGTCGGCCGTCTCCTGGAGGATGTCGGTGCCGGTGATGTCCATCGGCATGAGGTCGGGCGTGAACTGGATGCGGCTGAACTTCAGCGACACGCACTCGGCGAGCTTGCTGACGAGGAGCGTCTTGGCGAGGCCGGGCACGCCCATCAGGAGCGCGTGGCCGCGGGCGAAGAGGCAGATCGTGAGCCGCTCGATCGTCTCCTCCTGGCCGATGATCACCCGGGCCAGTTCCTGCCGCAGCCGTCCGTAGACACCGCGGAGCCGGTCGAGGGCGGCGACGTCGTCGGCGCCGAGGTCGGGAGAGCGGTCGAGGGGCGCGGTCGCCATGCGGGCCTCCGGGAAGGGAACGGGGCCGACCCGTGCGGCCGGACCATCCGGAGAGCCAGTATGGCTCAAAACCGCGGCCGCCGCTCGCTCACGCCGCGGTGCGGCGCGCGGGCCGCTCCCCGGCGGTGGCAGGGAGGTCGGCCCGGCCGAAGAGCATCCGCGGCGGCCGGCGGCCGGCGAGCACCGCCCAGCCGGCGAGCGCCGCCTCGACCCAGCGGTCGCCGAACCGATGCCGCCTGCCGTAGACCACGATCTGGCTGGGATTGAGGAACAGCCGCCGGCGGCCGGCGGCCACGAGGCTGCGGTGGAAGGTGGCGTGCTCGATGTCGTCGGTGGCGTAGCGGCCCACCGCGTAGGCGTCCATCGTGTAGATGCCGAGGCCTCCGAAGCACGACGTCACGGGAACCAGCGGCTCGCCCCGGGCGTAGACGTGCCTCGCCGCCTCCACCGTGGACAGCGGCGTGAGCGCCGCGTCGAACCGCAGCGCCCAGGAGTCGTACTGCTGCAGGTGGTTGATGGCCAGCCCCCGGCGCCGGATGACGAAGCCGTTCGATCCGACGAAGTCCCAGTCGGCCTGGCCGAACGTGCTGGCGATGCCGTCGATGCTCCAGCCGCCGAGGATGTCGAGATCGACGAGGAGGGCGAAGTCGAAGCCGGCGCAGGCCGCGAGCACGCCTTCCTGGCAGCGGCGGCGATAGGCCGCCATCCGCTCGGCGCGGGCCGGGCAGCGGGTGCCGGGATTCACGGGGTCGCTGAGGTCGGCGCACGTGACCGTCACACGGCTATTGTCGGCCGCCCAGCGCCTGAGCACCGCGGGCGTGTCGTCGGTGGAGTCGTTCTCGTACACGATCACGCGATAGTCGGCGAAGCAGCAGGCCAGCGCCTCGATGCGGCTGATGGTCAGCGGGAGAACGCGGCCGAGGTTGCGGGCCAGGCCCGTGATCGCCACCCGCGATCGCGCCATGGCCGCGTAGCCGCGGCGGCAGTCGCGCAGAAACCGCTCGGCATGCGCCGGCGGCGGCGGAAACGACCGCTCGGGAAACGCGGTCGCGAGGAACTCGACCCCCTCGGTGACGAGCGGGGGCTGGCAGCGAGCGATGGTCATGGATGGCGTTCCAAGGGAAGCACGGCAAGCGACCGGCCGCGGGTGGCAAGTCGCCGGACACGGCGCAGGAAGAGCGAAGTCCGTAGCAGGCGGGCGGCGGCTGGCGACGGCGGCAGCACGGCCACCGGCGCGGGTGCCCTCGTCGCCGGAGGCGACGGCAGTGCCGCGGCGAGTCGCAGATAGCGATCCGCCACGAGCCGCTGATCCCAGTCGGCAGAAGCGCGGTGCCGGGCCGCGTGGGCGGCCGCCGCGACGGTGTCAGGCTCGGCGGCGAGCCGCGCGAGCACCGCGGCGGCCGCGGCGGAATCGTCGCGGGGCACGAGCCAGCCATCGACGCCGTGGGTCACCATCTCCGGCAAGCCACCGACGGCCGTGGCGACCACGGGCACGCCGCAGGCCATCGACTCCATGACGGTGTTCGGCAGATTGTCGTCGCGGGTCATCGTCAGGTGGACGTCGCAGGCCTGGAGCGCCTCGATCACGCCCGCCTCGCCCTGCGGCCCGAGATGCCACCCGGGCAGCGCGGCGATCTCCGGGGCAACGGCGCCGAAGGTGACGACGAACGGCGGCCGGGCGGCGCGGCACGCCGTGGGCAGCATCGTCAGCGCCCCCACGGCCTCGCGGATGCCCTTGCGCCGCTCGCCGAGGCAGGTGCTGCCGAGCAGGATGCCGAACCCGTCCTCGGGCAGACCGAGTCGGCGGCGGATGCCGCGGCGGTCGCCGGCGGGCGCGTGCCGGGCCAGGTCGAGGCCGTTGGGGATCACCTCGACCGCGTGCGCCGTGGGATCGTAGAGCCGGGAACGGACGACGGCGCCGGCCAGCCAGCGACTCGGCGTCACGAAGGTGAGCGGCACACCGCGGAGCCGGCGGACGGCCACCGCCGCGGCCCGCCGTGCCGCCTCGCGCGAGACCGCCTCGAGCTGCGGGCAGGCCTGACAGCCCTCGGTGAAGCCCGCGCAGGCTCCGGCATAATGGCAGCCGCCGGTGAAGGGCCGCATGTCGTGGAGCGTCCAGATCACCCGCTTGCCGGCAGCGACGAGCCGGCGAATCGACTCGGCGCCGAGGAAGCCGGCAACCCAGTGCACGTTGACCACGTCCGCGGCCGCAACGATGGGATGCGCGGCGATGTCCCAGGTGGGCCAATCGGACGTGAACATGGTGGTGCCGTCGCCGACCCGTGACCGCTTGATGGCCCGGCGGAGGCGCCGCTCGGCCGGTAGTCGGGCGGGCCCGATGGCGTCGCGGGTGACGACCTCGACCGTCACCCCATGGAGCCGCAGGCCGGCCGCGAGCCGTTCCATGGCAATCGCTGACCCACCGGCATGGCCGCCGTGCGTCGCGAGACAGGCGATGCGCCCCGGATGGGCGGGCGCCGCAGGCGGTGGATTGACCGCGGAGACGATCATCGGCGGACGGCCTCCATGAAGAGGCTGTCGGGTTTGTGAGGCTGACCCCCGACATCGGCGTCGAGTTCGTAGCGGGCGAAGCCGGGGATCCCCGACTCGGTCGGCCCCACGGTGCGCGGCTCGACGAAATCGGCCGCGTGGAGCAGTTCCGCAAGCGACACGCGGTCGTACATCCACTGATGCCGCTCACCGCGGCCCGCGAACCGCGTGGCATCGCGGTCGCTCACGGGGTCGTCGCGGAGGATCGTGGCGGGATCGATCGCCGGCCGTCCACGGGCCGCCCGCTCCGCGGCGACGGCGGCGAGCGCGGTGACGGCCTCGGCCCCGAGCCGCTCCTCGATGAAGTCGCGACACGGCACGGGGTCGCACGACCACCAGCGGCGCATCAGCCCGCCGGACCGGCGGCGGACCAGCTGGTCGAGCAGCTCCACCGTCATCCACCGGTGCCGCCACCGCGCCGATTCGCCCCCTCCGGCATCGACCGCGTCGAGGCTCGCCACGTAGGCCCGCGCGGCGGCTTCGAGATCGGGCACGACGAGCCGCACGACGCCGCCCGGGGCGAGCACGCGGCCGATCTCGCGAACAAGCGCGAAGGCCTCCGCCGGCACCAGGTGCTCGAGCACGTGCGCCGCATAGACGGCGGTGAACACGCCGGCGGGGAAGGGAAGGGGCTTCCGCAGATCGATGCCGAGCACGTCGGGCCCGTCGGGCACGAGGTCGGTGTTCCGCCACGCGGGATGGCGGCGGCGACCGCAGCCGAGGTTGAGCAGTGGACTCGCGGAGTGAGTGCGGCGGGTGGTCGGCGTCGAGAAGCGGAGCATGTCGGTTCCTGCGATGATCGCCCCGCCCGAGCGGGCGCGGTCAGGCCGCGAGCTTGATGGCGAGCCTGCCCGTCACGTCGATGCGCTGGAGGAAGAGCCGCGTGCCGGTCTCGGCGAGGTATTCATCCACGGCCTGCCGCGCTCCCTCCCAGTGGCCGTAGTCGTCGATGAGCAGCACGCCTCCGACCGCGAGCCGGGGAAAGAGGTGCACCAGTTCGTGACGCGTCGAGGCATACCAGTCGGTGTCGAGCCGGAGGATCGCGATCGATTCCGGCGCCTGGTCCGGCAGCGTGTCTTCCACGCGACCGACGACGAAGCGGATGTGGTCCGCGGGATAGCCTGTGCCGTGCAGGTTGCGGCGGACCTCGTCGAGCGGGCTTCGGGCCCAGACGGAGCTCGTGGCCGGATCCGACGCGGCCAAGAGCGTGGCGGCCGAGACTCCACTGCGATCGCGATCGACGGCCGTGGGCGGAGACATGCCGTCGAAGGTGTCGAAGAGCTGCAGCTGCCGCTCGGCGCCGAGTTCGAGCAGCGTGAGCGCCGCGGCCATCATGCTCCCCCCGCGCCACACGCCGCACTCGACGATGTCGCCGGGGATGCGCTGCCGCACGACGTAGCGAACCGCCTCGACGAGGGCGGCGATCCGTTCCGGGCTCGTCATCGTGAACGGTGCCACGGCGGTGCAGACGGCGGCGGTGGCGGCGTCGAAGTCGGCGGGCAGACGGCGTCCACGGCGAGCCGGCCGCAGGAAGCGGGGCATGCTGATCACGGCAACGACCTCGGCAGACAGTCGATCGGAACCGGGGCTATCCCACAGTTCCTGTCGTCACCGCAAGGCCGACGTGCTACCCCTGGGTCGCTCCATCTCCCCCAGCCACCGCCACTCGCGACCAAAGCGCCACCGCGAGGCCGGGTCCCCATCGCTCACGCGATTGAGCTCCCTGGCGTCTCCCGGGTGACGAGCGAGGGGCTGCCCGTGCCCGGGAGCCGGGCTATGGGAGCAAGCGCAGGCAGGATGCCGAAGCGCAGCGGACATGCAGTGAGCCGAGGCCAGGAGGGCCGAGGTGAACGTCCGGCGACGGGCATGGGCAGCCCCGAGCGGGGCGGCCAGTTCTCGGAGGCGCCGGTCACGAAACCGTGCCACGGACCGCCGCGGCGAAGTCGCCCACCAGGCTGACCACGCGCTTCCGGGTCCGCCACCGCGACCGCTCGATCACGAGCGCCCGGCGGTCGCCCAGCGCTGTGGTGCACAGCCGGGGGAAGAGAAGGGGACCTCGGTAGGCGTCGCGGCGCGTCCAGGAGCGGACGGCCGAGGCATGGTGGTGACGGAGCCGAATCGAGAGGGCGGGATCGACGACGGAGACCCCGGCGGCGGCGGCCTCGTAGGCGAATCGGCTTTCGCAGGCCGGCAGGCCCAGCAGGAAGCCGGCTTCGAACGCCGGCAGGCCGCCGGCGACGAAGGCCCAGGCGTCCTGAGAGTGGGAGTAGAAGGTCCAGTCGTCCCCCGCGATCCGCCCCTCCATCGACGGCGCCGCGTCGTCGTCCCACCGCGACAGCGCCACGAGCGTCGGGCACGCCGCATCGGCGAGCAGCGGGGCGGCAAGGCGAATCGACGTGTCGAACGTGATGTCGCTGTTGGCGATCACGCAGATGCGGCCGGTGAATCGCTCGACCGCCTGGCCGCAGAGGTCGGCGAACGAGCTTCGGCGGCTGCCGGCCTCGACCAGTTCCACGTGGTCGAACACGCCACAGGCGGCGTTCGCAGCGCGCACGAAACGCAACTCCGCGTCGCGTCGCGGATCGGGAGACGAGTACGACTGCTGGATCAGGATCATGGCGGCTCGATGGTATGCTACTCGACCCGACGACGGCTCCTGGTGTGCCTCGCGGCGGCGCGTCATCCCCTCACAAACCCTCCCGATAGAACCGATCGCATGAAGATCCTCGTCACCGGCGGCGCCGGCTTCATCGGCAGCCACATCGTCGATGCCCTCCTTCGCGACGGGCATGCCGTCGCGGTGCTCGACGACCTCTCGAGCGGCTCTCGCGATAACCTGCCCGCCGGCGTGCCGCTGCACGTGGCCGACATCGTGGATGCCGAGGCCGTGGGCCGCGTGTTCGCCGCCGAGCGGCCCGACGCCGTCTGCCACCAGGCGGCCCAGATGTCGGTCAGCCGCTCGGTCCGCGAGCCTTCGTTCGACGCCAAGGTCAACTGCCTCGGGCTGATCAACGTGCTCGACGCCGCCGTCGCGACCGGCTGCAAGCGCGTCGTATTCGCTTCGAGTGGCGGTGTGCTGTACGGCGACGTCACCACGCCGGCCCCCGAATCGACGCCGGCCAACCCGGTGAGTCCCTACGGGATCACCAAGTGGGTCGGCGAGCGCTACCTCTCCTTTTACGCCGCCGAACACGGGCTCACGGCGGTGGCCCTCCGCTACTCGAACGTCTACGGGCCGCGGCAGAATCCGCACGGCGAGGCGGGCGTGGTGGCGATCTTCTGCAAGAAGCTGCTCGCCCGCGAACCGGCCACGATCAACGGCGACGGCCGGTATGTCCGCGACTACGTCTACGGCCCCGACGTGGCCCGGGCCAACGTGCTGGCCCTCTCGGCCACCGACCGCTGTGCGGCCGGCACGCTCACGAGCCTCAACATCGGCACCGGCATCGGCACCGACGTGGTCGAACTGGAGGCCCTGATCCGCCCCGCCGTGGCGGCAGCCGCCCGCACCCACGGCCGCGAGGTTCCCACGCCCGCGCCGCTCCACGGCCCGGCTCGCCCCGGCGACCTGCGGAGCAACCTCGTCGACGCCAGCCTCGCCAAGACGGTGCTCGGCTGGGAGCCGGTCATGCCGCTCGCCGAGGGCATCGCCCTCACCGCCGACTGGTTCGCCGCCCGCTAACTGTTCGTGGACCAAACCCGCCGTGGCCTTGGTCCACGTGGCCGACCGGTGGAAACGCCGAGGGTGTCCCCGGCCGGCATTCCTCGCATCCTGCTCGGACGGCGTTGTTCCCCAGGCGCGCAGCCCTCCGTGGCCTTTTCCACGCCGCCGACCGGGAAAAAACGGCGTTTCGTCGGGGTGCGACGGCTGCTACCGTCCGCAGCATGACCACGCCCTCGGTCCCGCAACCCCCGGAACGCACCGCGCTGATCTGTGGGATCGGCGGCCAGGATGGGGCCTACCTCGCCAAGCACCTGCTCGATCTCGGCTACACGGTGGTGGGCACCAGCCGCGACGCCCAGGCGGGACGCTTCACCGGCCTCGAGCGGCTGGGCATCCGCGACCGCGTCACGCTGATGTCGATGTCGCTCGTCGATTTCCGCTCCACCTTCCAGGTGCTCAAGCGGTCGCAGCCCGACGAGATCTACAATCTCGCGGGGCAGTCGTCGGTGGGGCTCTCCTTCGATCAGCCGGTCGAGACGTTCGAGAGCATCGTGGTGGGCACGATCAACCTCCTGGAAGCGATTCGCCTGCTCGGCACCCCGATCCGGCTCTACAACGCCGGCAGCTCGGAGATGTTCGGCAACGCCGGCGCCGAGCCGGCCGGCGAACACACCGTGCTCAAGCCGCGCAGCCCCTACGGGATCGCCAAGGCGACGTCGTTCTGGCAGATCGCCCAGTACCGCGAGGCCTACGGCATCCGCGCGGCCACCGGCATCCTCTTCAATCACGAGAGCCCGCTGCGGCCGGAACGGTTCGTCACCCAGAAGATCGTGGCGGCCGCCTGCCGGATCGCCCGGGGCGAGCAGCAGTCGCTCGCGCTCGGCGATCTCTCCGTCCACCGCGACTGGGGCTGGGCCCCCGAGTACGTCGTGGCGATGCACCGCATGCTGCAGCTCGACGTGCTCGAAGACTTCGTCATCGCCACGGGCCAGACCCACTCCCTCGAGGAGTTCGTGGCGACCGCGTTCGCGGCGGTCGGGCTCGACTGGCGGCGGCACGTGGTCCGCGACCCGAAGCTCGTGCGGCCGACCGAGATCGAGTGGGGCCGGGCCGACACCCGTCGCGCCACCGACCGGCTCGGCTGGACCGCCAGCCACGCGATGCCCGACGTGGTCCGGATGATGGTCGAGGCCCGTCTCGCCGAGCAGCCCGCCAGCCGGCGGGCCGCCTGACAAGGGTTCACTCGCCGGCGAGGCCCACAAGCGCCCCGCTGGCGATCCGCCCCGCGAGCGAGCCCGACTCGAGGTACAGCGGAAACGCGTGCTTGCGGCCGACGATGCCCGCCGCATCGGTCGCAGCGAACTCCACGCCGCCCGGGAGCCAGCGGCGGGGCATCCCCACCGTGCCCAGCGCGTCGGTGCCAATCTGCGGGTCGAGGTGCGGAAACATCTTGAGCGCCAAGTCGCGGGAGTTGATCACCAGCGTCAGCCGGTCGATGCCCGAGGCGGCCGCCGCGAATGGGCCGCGGGGCGCCAGGGAGTCGTGGCGGCAGGCCGGGGCCACGAGCACGAGGTGGGTGCGGCCGGGCCGGCCGACCCACGCCGGGACGTTGCGGGCGGGATCGTCCTGAGCCTCGACGAGGTCTTCGATCGCCCCGACGGCGATCGTGCCGCCGAAGCTGTAGCCGATGATCGCCACGGGCTGCTCCGGGCTCACCTCGGCGAGCAGCCGGGCGAGATAGTGACCGTCGGCGTAGGAGCGACGGTAGTTGTCACGACTCGACGCGATCAGCCGGCCCTGCTGCTCGCTCGGCCAGGAGAAGACCACGGTCCGCGGGGCCGCCGCGGACGAGCCGCAGGCCGCGAGCCGCCGCGCCAGCATGATGCCCTGGGCCTTGGCGTCGTGGGGCTCGTAGCGGTTGCCGTGGATGAAGATCACGAGCGGACGCGACGGATCGGCGAGAAGCCCGGCGAGCTCGGCCCGCTCCCAACGCCCGGCGATCCGCTGCTCGACGTCGAAGGTGGCGTGGCTCGGCAGATCACAGACCCCGGGCAGTCGCCGCGTGCTCACGACCCAGACGTCGTCCTCGGGGCAGGCCGCGACAGCGGGACCGGCCATGCCGAGAAAGCACACGGCCAGAGCGACGAGCGAGCGGACGCGAGGCAGGATCGACGTGGCGGTCATGGCGGAAGAACGGTCTGCGGCGGAGCGTGGCATGGGGTGTGAGATGTGTTGCCGCCGGCCACGGCGTTGCAACTCTAGCATCGTTTGCCGCGTCATCTTTTCCAGTCGTCAGACTCGTCGTGGGTCGCTACGACCGGCACCACCGTCGGCCACGGCACGACCGCTCGGTGCCTGCACGAAAACGGCGGCGTGTCGGCAGGCCGCGCCGGAATCATGAGGTACGGTTTGAGTGGCGTCGTCAGCGACGCCGCATGTGCGGCCCAAGCCCGCTTGCCCCATCGGTTCGAGCTGGAGAATCCGGTCATGACTCGTGCAATGTGCCTGACGCTCGTGGTGGCGAGCCTCGCGGCCGCCCCTGGCTGCAGCAGTTGTTTCGGCAGCAGCTGCCGTCGGCCGTCGTTCATGGAGTTCCGTTCGTGCGGGTCGCCCGCGTCTGCCCCGTGTGCCGCCCCCGCGCCGGCCTGTGCGCCGGCGTGCGAGCCCGCCTGCGGGCCGGCCTGCGAGTCGTCTGCCCCGTGCTGCGAGGGTGGCATGGGAACGCCGGTCGACGGCGCCCCGATCATGGGCCAGCCCGGCACCTTCAGCTGACGCTCCCATCCCGCCGCGGCGGTCCGGAGGGGACGCGCCACGGATGATGCCGATCTCCCTCCGGTGACGCGCCGTTCACGCCGGCCACGCGTCGGGTAAGCGGCACGCTGTGTGTCCGCTCCCGATTCGAACGGCCCGTCACCGGGGGGAGATCGCCTGTTGGCGGGCGGTATACTCGGCGGCCCCGCCGTTCCGGAGCCGCCATGTTCGAGTCGCTGACCGCGTCCCTCTCGTCCGCCATCAACTCCCTCCGCGGCCGCGGCAAGCTCACCGAGGCCAACATGCGGGAGGGCCTCGCCGCGGTGCAGACCGCGCTCTTGGAGGCCGACGTCGCCTACGACGTGGCGGAGGGCTTCCTCTCGCGTGTCGCCGACGGCGCGGTCGGAGCGAAGGTGCTCGAGTCGCTCGACCCGGCCCAGCAGCTCGTCGGCATCGTCCACCAGGAACTCATCGAGCTGATGGGCCCGGTGGACCATTCGCTCCACCTCCAGAACGGCACGACGACGATCCTCATGCTCTGCGGCCTGCAGGGCTCCGGCAAGACGACGTCGTGCGCCAAGCTCGCGCGGAAGATCAAGGAGCAGGGCCGGGGAGTGATGCTCGTCGCGGCCGACCTCCAGCGGCCCGCCGCCATCGAGCAGCTCGCGGTGCTCGGCCGCCAGCTCGGCATCCCGGTGCACACGCCCGCCGACATGCCGGGCGGGAGCGCCGATCCCGTCGCCGTCTGCAACGCCGGCGTGGCCCGCGCCAAGAAGGACAACGTCTCCGTCGTGATCCTCGACACGGCCGGCCGGCTGGCGATCGACGAGGAGCTGATGCAGGAGCTGGCGAAGATCGACCGCACGGTCGGCCCCGACCAGGTCTATCTCGTGGTCGACGCCATGACCGGGCAGGACGCCGTGAAGAGCGCCAAGGCCTTCAACGACGCCCTCGAGCTCGACGGCGTGATCATGACGAAGCTCGACGGCGACGCCCGCGGCGGTGCGGCGCTGTCGGTCAAGAACGTCACCGGCGTGCCGATCAAGTTCATCGGCACCGGCGAGCAGATCGAGGCCCTGGAAGACTTCCACCCCGAGCGGATGGCCGGCCGGATCCTCGGGATGGGAGACGTCGTCTCGCTCGTCGAGGAGGCTCAGCGGAAGTTCGACCAGGAGGAGATGAAGCGGCAGGAGGAACGGCTCAAGGCGGGCGAGTTCACCCTCGACGACTTCAAGAAGATGCTCGTCCAGACGCGCCGGCTCGGCCCCCTCGGGAAGGTGCTCGGGATGATCCCGGGCATGGGTGGCATGCAGGAGATGCTCGGCGGGGCCGACCTCGACAAGGACATGAACCGGTTGTTCGGGATCATCGACTCGATGACGCCCGACGAACGGCGGAATCCCTCGCGGATCGTCGACCAGTCACGGCGGCGGCGGATTGCGAAGGGGGCGGGGGTCGAGCTCCAGGAAGTCAGCGACCTCGTCAAGCAGTTCGACGGCATGGCGTCGATGATGAAGGGCATGG
>Ga0208376_1000069_pt1:0-27500 | contig 28642 bp, 43 predicted proteins | sample CryBogmetaGMA25M_FD_184548 | JGI IMG/M metagenome (GOLD analysis project Ga0208376, IMG submission 184548) | Freshwater microbial communities from Crystal Bog, Wisconsin, USA - MA2.5M (SPAdes) | ecosystem: Environmental > Aquatic > Freshwater > Lake | place: Crystal Bog, Wisconsin, USA...
GCATAGTCCTGCCCCTCCTGCCCTTAACCCTATTTCTGAGGCTCCGGTTGCGGTCGCTCCTCCTGAGCTGCGTAGCGCCCCGCCCGCACAGAGCCAAGCTGCGGTGGTGGACGAGTCCCTGCCTGCTACAGACCCGAAACGTATGCTTGAACTTTCGCTCTGGATCGTTGACCGTATTCAGGCATCCCTCGGTAATCAGAGTGAACTCAAACGATCCCCGGAGAGCGAGAAATTGCTCCAGGAACGATTCGCCCGCACCTACCAGCAGGCGGGGGTTACTCTCCCTGATGCTGCGGTCAAACAGATGTTCACAATGGTCTGCGATGAACTGATGGGATTCGGCCCCATCCAGCAGTTGCTCAACGATGATTCGATCTCTGAGATCATGATCAATGGCCCTAACCAGGTCTATGTTGAGCAAAAGGGCAAGTTGCGCCTCTCTCCCGTGCGCTTTGCGGGTGATGAACATGTGCTCAAGGTGATTGACCGAATCATCCGTCCCCTCGGTCGTCGCGTTGATCGCAAGTGGCCGATGGTTGATGCCCGTCTCCCCGATGGCTCTCGTGTTAACGCGATTATTCCGCCCTGCGCTATTGATGGCTCCACGGTCACTATTCGTAAGTTCTCAAAGAATAAGCTCAAGATTGACGACCTCATCCGCTTTGGCTCGATGAGTCCTGAGATGGGCGAGTTCCTGCGCGCCTGCGTGATCAGTCGGCTCAATATCGTGGTCTCCGGCGGCACCGGCTCCGGCAAGACAACGCTGCTGAACGTGCTCTCGAACTTCATCCCCGAGGACGAACGTATCGTTACGATTGAGGATAGCGCCGAACTTCAGCTTGCTCAGGATCATGTGGTGCGTCTGGAGTCGAAGCCCGCTGAGGTGGATGGAAGCGGACTCGTGTCCATCCGCGATTTGGTAAAAAACTCCTTGCGTATGCGCCCCGAGCGTGTAGTCATCGGCGAGTGTCGTGGTGGAGAGACCCTCGATATGCTTCAGGCGATGAATACCGGCCACGATGGCTCGCTCACCACGCTCCACGCTAATACCCCCCGCGATGCCCTGGCCCGCATGGAAACGATGTCTATGATGGCCGGTATGGATCTGCCTCTGAGGGTTATCCGCGACCAGATCGCTGCGGCGATTGATGTGATTGTCCAGCAATCGCGCCTTGATGACGGTCAGCGTAAGGTAACCTACATCACTGAGGTACAGGGTATGGAGGGTGAGACGGTGGTTCTCCAGGACATCTTCAAGCTGGAGATTCTCGGTAAGTCGCCCGAGGGCAAAATCCAGTGCGAGATGCGCCCATCCGGTGTGCGCCCACGCTTCACCCCGCGCCTTGAGGCCCACGGCTTCAAGCTGCCGCCCAGCATCTTCGGCGCTCAGGTTCCCGGTCAGAAAAAGGGTTGGTAAATCCTGTAGGGGCGAAGCATGGGGCAGGGTGTCGGCTGTAAGTAGCCGACACCCTGCCCCATGCTTCGCCCCTCCGTATGTGTGTGGTTCTCCTGTGAAAGATCAAACCATCATCGTCGGGGCCGGCCTGGGTGGCCTGGCTGCCGCTATTCGCCTCGCCGCCGTCGGTCACTCCGTCCTGCTCCTTGAGAAGAACCAGCGTGTCGGTGGCAAGCTCAACCTTGTGCAGGAGCAGGGCTATACCTTCGACACCGGCCCTTCGCTGCTGACCATGCCCTGGGTTATCCGCGATCTTTTCGCCGCCGCTGGACGGCGCATGGAGGATTACCTCCACCTCGATCAGATTGAGCCGACCTGCCGCTATACCTGGCCCGATGGTACGATTTTTCACGCCTGGCAGCGCCTGCCTCAACTCATCCAGGAGATCGAGCGCATCAGTCCGCCCGATGTCCCTGGCCTCTTCCGTTTTCTCGCCTACAGCGCCCGGATCTACGCCGCTGTCGCCGACAATTTCCTGCTCAAGCCCTTCGATGGCATCTCCGAGCTCCTCACGCCCCGATTGCTGCGCGATGGCCCACAGATCGACTCGCTACGCAGTGTGGATGCAGCCGTGCGCGCCTACTTCCGCAGCCCCTACCTGCGCCAGATCTTCAACCGTTACGCGACCTACAACGGCTCGTCGCCCTACCTCTCACCGGCAACCTTCAACGTGATCGCCTACATCGAGTTTGCCGAGGGTGGCTGGTATGTGCGCGGCGGAATGTACGAACTGGGTCGCGCCCTGCTGCGCCTCGCCGAGGAATTGGGTGTGCAGATCCGCACCAGTACCACCGTGGCCGAGGTACTGCACGATCGCGGTGCCGCCTACGGGGTACGCCTGGAGTGTGGGGAGCGCATTCCATCGGCCCGTGTAATCATCAATGCCGACCCGCGCTACGCCTACGCAGCCCTCCTGCCCGATCACGAGCGTACCGCCCGTCGTCTCGCCCGTCTGGAGCCCTCCTGTAGCGGCTACGTCCTCTTCCTGGGTGTGAATCGCACCTACCCACATCTGGCCCATCACAATATTTTTTTCAGCGCCGACTACCCCCGTGAGTTTCAGGCAATCTTCCAGAAGGGAGTTCCCGCCGTTGACCCCACCGTATATGTGGCCGCAACCTGCCTGAGCGACCCGCAGCACGCCCCACCTGGCCACATGAACCTCTTCGTCCTCGTCAACGCCCCCGCCCTTGGCCAGCGAGTCAACTGGTCTCAGGAGGCTGCGCCCTATCGTGATCTGGTGTTGGCCAAATTGGAGCGGATGGGACTGGATCACCTGCGTCAGCACATTGTCTACGAGCAGATCTGGACCCCAAAAGACATCCAGAGCCGCTACAACGCCGCAGGCGGCGCGATCTACGGCCTCTCCTCGAATAATCCCTTCTCAGCATTTATGCGCCCGCCCCTGCGCGCACACAGATTGCGCGATCTCTACTTCGTCGGTGGCGGCACGCATCCCGGCGGTGGTATCCCTCTCGTCCTCTTGTCAGGTAGGGCTATCGCCGAGCGGGTTGCCGCCGACAGCGCAAAAAAGTCTTTACACTAGACATTACTACAGCCCAACATATTCCTGGTATTACAGTGCCACAGATCGTCGTTTCATCCAAAAATCTGCCCCTATCATCGTTAACTTACGATTAACCTCTTGATTTTTGGGCGTTGTAGTGCTATTATGACCTCGAAGCCTTAAAAGAACAGCAACCGACCAGCGAACCTGTACAGCCGAACATGTGTGGTCAGACAGCAAGCGCCGACCCCTACTGTAAAATGAATTACAGAGACAAGGCGTGTGTTAGGGGAAATGGCAGGCGCGGCCTCGCCAGGGAGACTAACAGACAAGCGCCGGATCGCTGATGTAGCGATTGGATGCTGTGCGAGCAAGATGACCGCCTCTCGCGCAAAGCTCACCGCGTAAGGAACACAACAAGAATCCTACGCCGAGATCGGAGCCACACCCAAAGGCAAAAGCCGACGCAGCGACTGCCGTCACACCGCCGTAAGGCGGGGGACGATGGCCGTATTGACTGGAGGGCAGCCAAGGGTTTGCACAGATGAGTAAGCTGGCAGAGGGACACAATATGGCGGACCTGATCTCTTGAGGCGTCAAGCTCTGTACGCTCGGAAGACGGACTCCCTGTACGCTCAGGCGGATGGACGACGACGGACTTCGGACGAACCTAGCAAGACCAGTAAAAGGTAGGGAAATCAAAAAAAGTGCCAAGAGGGGCCGCAGGCGTTGTGCCTGCGGCCCCTCTTGGTGTCCTGATACGCCTCGTTGATCTACCCCGCCATCCTCCAGCCGCCGTCAACTGCCAAGGTATGCCCCGTGATGTACGAGGCCATTGAGGATGACAGGAAGACGACCGCCGCCGCAACCTCCTCTGGTCGCCCGGAGCGGCGCATCGCAATGATCCCCTCGCCCCACGCTCGCACTTCGTCTGGTAGCGGGTTAAGCAATTCGGTATCTACAAATCCCGGAGCCACCGAGTTTACCGTAATTGACCATGCCGCCGCCTCACGGGCCAGCGAACGAGTGAATCCCTGCACACCCGCCGTGGCTGCCGAGTAGTCGGCTTGGCCAGGAAACCCGCCGTTAGCGTGCAGCGCCGAGAGATTGATGATCCGCCCATAACGTCGCTGCATCATCGGTCGCATGGCCGCCCGACAGGTATGGTACACGCCTGTCAGGTTTGTGGCCAGCACATCACGCCAGCGGGCCGTACTCATCTCTTCGATCGGGCCATAGCTTGCATGTCCGGCGCAGTTCACCAGGATGTCCAGTCGTCCCCAACGTTCAAGGACGGCACTCACCAGAGCCGGGCCAGCCGCTGGGTTGGCCACATCTGCCTGCATGGCCTCGACCACACCACCTGATTCCGCGACCAATGCCAGAGTTTCTGCCGCAGCCTGGGTGCGCTCACGGTAACAGAATAGCACCTGTGCGCCCCGGCGGGCCAGATCGCGTACCACTGCTCGCCCGATCCCCCGCGATCCGCCGGTGACGATCGCCACTTGCCCCGTGAAATCCATTGCGTGCCTCCTACGGCATCACCCATCCGCCATCAAGAGTCAGCACATGTCCGGTAATATACGATGATCGCGGCGAGGCCATAAAGCTCACTGCCGCCGCCACCTCATCGGTCGTGCCAAAGCGGCGCATTGCAATTGTGTTGATCGCCCACTCCCGGATCATTGGCGAGATATTCTCAACAAAGTCAGTATCAATGTAACCCGGTGCCACCACATTTGCGGTTATCCCCTCGGCGGCCACTTCACGGGCAAGCGCCCGAGTGAATCCCACCAGACCGGCCTTTGCTGCCGCGTAGCTTGTCTGCCCGACATTGCCCGCAAGTCCAGCCAGTGAGCCTATGGTAATGATCCGACCGTACTGACGGCTGCGCATTGCGGGCAGGGCCGCTCGACAGCAGAGGAACGCCGAGGTCAGATCTGTCTCGATCACGTGGTGCCACTGATCGGGCTTGAGCCGCACCAGCGGGGCGTCAACAGTGGCCCCGGCATTGCACACCAAAATATCGAGGCGGCCCCAACGCGAGATGGCCGCCTCGAAAATAGTCGCAACATCAACCTCATCACTCACGTCAGCGCGATGGGAGAGGGCGTCGCCACCAGCCTCGCGAATCTGCGCCACGACCTCATCGGCCGCTGTCACGCTGTGCTGATAGTTGATCAGTACATTGGCCCCCTGGCGGGCGAGATCGAGGGCCACTGCACGACCAATCCCGCGTGACGCACCAGTGACTATTGCAACCTGACCATGAAGTGACATCAGTTGCTCTCTGCTACGAATGCACGCACATCTGCCACCGTACTAATCGTCACCGTTCGCACCTGGGGTGCGATGCGGCGAATAAGGCCGGTAAGCACTTTGCCCGGCCCGATCTCCACAAAGGTCGTACATCCCAATGCCACCATCGCCTGAACGGAAGCGATCCAGCGCACGGGTTCCACAACCTGTGCCACCGCTTCGCGTCGCACCTCGTCGGCCACACGCAGTTCTTGAGCCGTCACGTTTGCGATAAGTGGCACATTCAGGTCACGTACATCGGCACGTTCCATCTCGTGAGCCATACCCTCAGCGGCCTGGATCATCAGCGGCGAGTGGAAGGCGGCACTCACTTTGAGCGGCAGAACCCGCTTTGCTCCGCGTTCCTTGGCTTGCAGCGACGCCTGCTCGACTGCCAGTGCGCTTCCGCTGATGACGAGTTGGTCAGGGGCATTATAGTTTGCCACCACCACGGTGTTAGTAGCTGCGTTCGCTTCATTATGGAAGGTTGCGCTAACGCTCTGGCAAATCTCCTCCAGAATCTCCTGGGCCAGGCCGATCACCGCAGCCATACTACCTTCCCGGGCCTCGGCCATCAACTCGCCGCGCCGACGCACCAACCGTAGGGCGGTGGGAAAGTTGAGGGCCCCCCCCGCAACCAGCGCCGAGTATTCGCCGAGGCTATGACCAGCCACTACCTGCGGGTGAGCTAGCTCCGCTCCGCCAAGATCTTTGAGCACATGCGTCAGGGCGGTGCTAACCGTTAGCAGAGCCGGCTGCGCATTCTCCGTCGCGATCAGATCGGCATCTGGCCCCTGAAAACACAGGCTGCGCAACGGTATGTTTAGAAGATCATCAGCCTGATCAAAAATAGCACGGGCCACTGGGAAGTTTTCGTAGATGTCGTGGCCCATGCCAACGGCCTGCGATCCCTGGCCCGGAAATATCCAAGCAATACTCATCGGTTCCCTCTTCCCTATCCCTGTGCGCTACGCACTATGGCCTGCCCCAGCGTATCACCGACGATCCCCAGGTTAGCCCGCCCCCAAATGCCGTAATCAGCAGGTAGTCGCCATCCTTGACTCGACCCTGCTGTACCGCCTCGTAGAGGGCAATCGGCACCGATGCGGACGAGGTATTCCCGTAGCGATCAAGGTTGATCATCACCCGGTTCGCGGGCAGATCGAGCCGCTTCGCCACTGCCTCAATGATCCGCACATTGGCTTGGTGAGGAATGATCAGGCTAATATCGCTGAGGCTCAAGCCGGCCTCTTTCACCGCACGCAGTGTCGAGTCGCACATCTCACGGACTGCGTGCTTAAAGATCTCACGCCCATTCATGTAGATGTACTGCTTGCCCTGAGCGAGCAGATCGGGAGTGGCGGGCATGCGTGTGCCACCAGCGTCAACCGCCATCATCGTCTCACCCTCACCGGCGGCCCCGATCTGCGTGCTGATCAGCCCCAATCGCTCCTCGGTAGCCTGGAGTACCACGGCCCCGGCCCCATCACCAAAGAGGACACAGGTGTTGCGGTCGGTCCAATCTATCAGGTGAGTAAAAATATCAGCGGCGACGAGCAGCAAACGACGACTCATGCCGCCCTTAATCATCCCGGTGGCCACGCTCATCCCATAGACAAACCCGCTACATGCGGCGGCGATGTCAAAGGCAGGCGCACGTGTAATCCCAAGGTTTGCCTGGACAGCACATGCGGTTGCCGGGAATGGCCGATCTGGCGTGCAGGTGGCGACGATCACCATATCAATGTCGCCTGGCGATACACCGGCCCGCTCAATAGCCTCGCGACCGGCGGCTGTCGCCAGGGTTGAGGTGAACACCCCCGGCTCGGCAACCCGCCGCTCACTGATCCCGGTGCGCGAGCGGATCCACTCATCGGTGGTGTCAATCCTGCGGGCGAGATCATCATTCGTCACCACCTGCTGCGGGACGGCCATACCCCAACCGATGATCGCCGCATAGCGTGAACTGCTCACTACTTCGCTGCCTTTCACTACATACAAGGGGCGGCCGACGCGGTGAGAACACCGGCCGGTCGCCCCTCGCTCGCCATCACGCTATCGCAGGAGGGCTGAACCCTAGCGGTTATCGGTGGTCTTGGTTGCAATGGCGATCACCTGACGACCCTTGTATGTGCCGCAGTCTTGGCAAGTGATGTGTGCGCGCATAAGGTTGCCACACTTCGGGCAGATCACCAGCGTCGGCGCGGTAAGTGCCAGATGTTGGCGGCGGTTGCCACGGCGGTGGCGTGAGACTTTTCGTTTTGGTAGGGCACCCATAAGGGTTTTAACTCCTGCTCTGCGTTGTATTCTGCTGTGCCGCCCAGGCTCTCAGCGCCTCGAACCGGCTGTCCACACTATCGTCGGTCTGTCTATCATCAATCCCATCGGACTGAACCGTGTAGCTCACCGGTTTATCGCGATACGCCGGGCTCACCGGGTTGATTGGCAACTCCAGCAGCGTATAGTCTCGAACCGCGTTGCCAATGTCTGCCATATGCAACTCACTGAGCAGGTACGGGTCGTCCTCAATCGGCGCAGGTAGTTCATCGCCGTTCATCACATCCACAATTGAGTGGAACTCATCGCTGAAGTCAAGCTTAACCGGGTAATCGAACGGCTCCAGCGAGCGCACACAGACCATCTCCACCACACCCTGCGCACGTACGTGGGCATAGACACCCGTGGCCGTGCGGATGAAGCGCACATCGCCGCTGATCCCCCGCAGGACGAGCTGATCATCGAGCGGGAGTGCCTTCTCGGTGAAGGTGTAGTCGCGCCGACCACCGATCATTTCGCGCAGCAACTGCGCTACGTTAAACTTAATAGTTGACATGTCCGTACACGGCGCTGCGGCCAAGCACTACAAACGCCGCATTATAGCCAGAGGCATTGCTATTGTCAAGCGAAGACCCCGGCCCTAATGCCCCGATGCGTGCGCTTCACTGCCCAGGGCGCTCAGCCCGTTGCGCACGCTTGTCACGAGTTTCATCAGTCGCTCGTCAAGTTCCTCAAGTACCTGCCGTGCATACTCATCGGCACCGGCACGCACCTGGATGGCCTCGTTCTCGGCTTGCTGGAGCAGCCGCCCGCGTTCTGCCTCTATCGCCTCCAGCAACCCGCGCTCATTGAGTACCTGCTGCACCCGCGCCTGTGCTTCCGCAATCAGTCGCTCTTGCTCCTGGATAATGCGCCGCGCCCGCTTTTGCTCTTCGGGGATGGCGATCCGCATCCGATCAATGATGTCCAGAATGCGCTCTTCGTCTACCAGCAGGCGACCACTGAATGGTACCCGCCGACCCTCGGCCAGCGCATCCTCTACCTCATCAATCAAATCGTCCAGTTCGATGACCGTCACCCCCTTTGCGCGAACTTCTGGCGCAACGCCGCAACCACGTGTGGCGGCGCGAACTCCACAGGGTCACGGCCCAGGCTCGCCATTTCGCGCACCGCGCTTGAACTGACGTGCCCATACTTCAGGCTCGATGCCAAGAGTACGACCTCGATCTCTGGGTCGAGCGACTGATTGATCTGGGCCATTTGGAACTCGGACTCAAAGTCGCTGACGGTTCGCAGCCCGCGCACAAGGGCACAGGCACCGATCACGCGGGCGAAATCAACTGTGAGTATCGTGTAGCTAGCGACCTCAACCCGTGGCAAGTGCTGCGTGGCCTCGCGCAGCAGATCGAGGCGCTCTTCCGTGGTGAAGAGGAGATTCTTCTTCGGACGGTCGAAAACGCTCATCACCACACGGTCGAACACCCGGCATGCCCGTGTGGCAATATCCAGGTGCGCGTAGGTAACGGGGTCGAAGCTGCCGGGATATACCGCAATATGCATAGGGTTGGGTTCTGCGTGATTGCCTGTCGGCCCGAGGAGACGTGATCCGCTATGGTGCCTCGGTCTCTGCACCATCGTCAAGTTCAAAGATCGAGAAGCAGGAGTCGCCAAGGCGACGGAACTTAATCCTCGTCAGCAGCGGATAGGTGTCTTCCAGCGTAACTCGTGGCGAATGTCCGACAATCAACAAACTGCCGGGGTGTCCAACCTGTACCGTCGCCACTGTTGTGATCGTATGCACGATCTGTGGATCAGCGTAGGGTGGATCCATGACGATTATATCATAATGCCCTACGCCCCGATGACCGTGCAAAAAGCGATCAACCGGCATGCAATGTACCTTGCTGATCGCATCAAGCTTCGTGTGACGTAGATTATCGGAGATAATGGTACAGACGTGGGCGCTCTGCTCGACAAAATCAGCCGCACTGGCACCCCGCGAGAGGCACTCGATCCCCAGCGAACCCGTCCCCGCATAGAGATCGAGTACTCGCCCGCGAATCGGCCCGTAGCCCTCTAAGATCGAGAAGAGCGACCCCTTGACCTTATCGAGCATGGGGCGCGTACCCAGGCCCTTGGGAGCCTTGAGTGAATGACCTTTGGCTTTGCCAGTAATAACGCGCATAGATATGAAAGAGGGGAGGGACAGGGAAGATTTTGCCCTCCCTGAGACCCACCCCTACCGCTAAATAATGCCTCTGGCAAGCTCTAGCGCTTGGTGTACTGCGGTGCCTTACGAGCGCGCTTCAGGCCAACCTTCTTGCGCTCCTTCATACGCGGGTCGCGAGTGAGGAAGCCAGCCTTCTTAAGTACCGCCCGCAGACTCACGTCAAGATCCAGCAACGCACGAGCGATACCGTGGCGCACGGCACCGGCTTGGCTGGCGACGCCGCCGCCCTTCACCTTCACCAGCACATTAAAGCTGCTGAGGTTATTGGTAATGGCGAGGGGATGGCGGATATTGCGCTGGAGCAGGTCACGCATCCCGAAATAGTCCTCTGTGTTCCGACCGTTCACCACGAACTCTCCGCTGCCGGGGAACAGGCGCACGCGTGCGACCGATGTCTTCCGTCGCCCGGTACCCTGGTAGTAGCGCTTCGCATCCATCAAACTAGCTCCTTACTTAGCGCGGCGTCCAGACCTTCGGCTGCTGGGCGGCGTGCGGGTGGTTCGATCCGGCGTAGATCCGCAGCTTTGCCATCAGATGACGGCCCATGCGGTTCTTGGGCAACATCCCCTTAACGGCGATGCGCAGGATGCGGTCGGGGTGCTTGGAGAGCATCATCTTGTAGGGCGTAGCCTTAATACCGCCGGGGTAGCCGGTGTGGCGGTAGTAGACCTTCTGATCGGCCTTGCGGCCCATGATCTTGATCTTCTCAGCATTCACCACAATCACGAAATCGCCGTTATCCAGCGAGGGCGTGAAGGTCGGTTTATGCTTTCCGCGCAGGAGCGTTGCGATCTGCGTCGCGAGCCGACCGACGACCTGGTCGTCGGCATCAACCAGCAGCCAGTCGCGCTGGACTTCGGAATGTGTCTGATGGTAAGTCTTCACAACTGCTATCCTTAGGTGTTGTGTCTGGTTGCCGACCGTGCCGCACCACGGCCCAACCGACAACAAAAACTATTATATGGTGGCAGATCATCATCCGCCTGCGAGAACGTCAGCATCACCGATGCTCTCGCCTTCCCAGCGTAGCATGCCAGTCGGATAACCGACCGACATAAGGGTGAGTCCGTGGGCGACGCTGGTTGGCCCTGCGGCTCTGCGATCCCGCCCCTTCAGAATGTCCTGAAAATCCTCGGGGCTGATTTTTCGACGCCCAACCAGCAGCGCCGTCCCGACAATCACCCGCACCATATGCTGCAAAAAGGCGTTTGCCGCCAGATCTATTGCGATCAACCGCCTGCCGAACAATTCGATCTCGCTCAGTCGTGCCGTGTAGCAGGTTCGCACGCTTGAGCGCTGATCGGGAACGAGGGCCGAGAACGCCGTGAAATCGTGCGTCCCCTCCACGTACGGCAGGGCTGCTGCCATCGCCGTCACATCAAGCTTTTGCTCAACATAGAGGACGTAATTGCGGAGCATCGGCAGCCACGCATCGTTATTGTCAATCAGGTAGCGGTAGGCCCGTCGGTTTGCCGAATGTCGTGCGTGGAAGTCCGGCCCCACATCACGCACAGCCTGAACCGCCACATCCTCGGGAAGCTTCGCATTCATCCCACGCAGGATCGTCCTGGGCGAGTGCGTCGTCTCTGTAAGAATATTGGCCACTTGCCCTGCGGCGTGAACCCCCGCGTCGGTACGTCCGGCGAGAGTGACCCGTCGCCGCTCCTGGGTCAGTTCCTCCCACGCCTGCTCCAGCGCCCCCTGCACCGTGCGTCCCTGGTTCTGATACTGCGATCCGACAAAGTCAGTCCCATCATAGGCTAGGCGCAGGGCAACATTTCGCATGAGGTGGGGTTAAACCAGTTCAATCAGCGCCATCTCGGCACCGTCGCCGAGTCGTGGGCCAATCTTCGTAATACGGGTATAACCACCATTGCGCCCAGAATACTCCTGCGGTGCGAAAGTGAACAGCTTCCGCATCGCAATCTTGCTATCCAGCTTCGAGAGCGCCATGCGGCGGGCGTGATGTGTATCCTCACGAGCGATGGTGATCAGCCGCTCCATCTCGGGCTGCACGGCCTTCGCCTTTGCCAAAGTCGTCTGGATACGGCGATGATCGATCAGGGCGATCATCAGGTTGCGGTAGAGCGCCTTGCGGTGCTCATACGAGCGACTGAGTAATTTTCCAGCGTGTCGGTGTCGCATTGTCCTATCCTTAAAACGGCTCCAGGGAGCGAAGTACCCCGCGTAGAGGGGTATCTCAAGACCTGTTGCCTGCTACCTGTTACCTGTTGCCTAGCTTTACTCTGCGCTCGCCGACGCAAGTGCCGCAGGCTCGCCCTCGCCACTTACACCACCAAGCGGTCGCGTGATATAGCCGCGCTCGACAAGCCGATCGCGGATCTCCTCCATTGATTTTTGCCCCAGGTTACGCACCGAGAGCAGCGCCTTCTCGTCCATCTGAAGCACCTGGCCCACCTTCGTGATATCAGCGCGCTTCAGACAGTTATAGGTACGAGTTGAGAGATCCAGATCTTCAATCGGCGTATCGTAGATGTCCGCCGGGATCGCCATCCCGCTCGGCGTCGGCAACTCCTCCTCCTCAATTGCGAGGCGATTGAAGTCGGCGATAGTCTGGCTATACTGCACCAACACCTGCGCCGCGTGGCTCAGGGCGTCGCCCGGTTTCACCGTACCGTCCGTCCAGATCTCCAGGAGCAGCCTGTCAAAATCGGTAGCCTGGCCGATGCGGGTATTCTCGACCACATAATTAACCCGTGGCACCGGCGTGAAAATCGCGTCAACTGGGATTTCCCCAATGGGCAGGACATCGCGCTGGTCAGCCGAGACATAACCCCGGCCACGCTCAACGGTCATCTCAATCTCAAGGCGGGCCGTATCCGAGTCGAGCGTACAGATATAGTGCTTCGGATTGACCAGTTCGATATTACTGGGTGCATCAATGTCAGCGGCGGTCACGATACCGGGGCCGCGCTTCGTCAGGAGTACCTTCACCGGGCGCTCGGCGTAAGAGCGCAACCGGACGCCTTTGATGTTAAGCACAATCTCGGTAACGTCTTCTTTTACGCCCTCAATGGTCGAGAACTCGTGAAACACTCCATCGATCTTTATCTTTGTGATCGCTGAGCCGGGGATGGACGAGAGCAGCACGCGGCGTAGCGCATTGCCCAGCGTATGGCCATATCCCGGATCAAGCGGCTCGATCTTGAAGCGCCCATAGTTCTCAGCCGCCTGCACAACCTCTATTTTGGGCATGGCGATATCAAGCACGGAAAGCCTCCTTAAAGCTTTGAAGATCTCAGATCGCAGACGGTGGATTGCAGAACATTCCACAATCAACCACCTGCAACCTACCATCCGCAAGAGCTCTTACCGGCTGTAGAACTCGACGATCAGCTGCTCGTTAATCCCAGCCTCGGCGTCTTCACGGCGCGGCAGTGCGACAATCGTGCCGGAGAGATCAGCGGCGCTGAGGCGCAGCCAGTCGGGCGCTCGATACTTGGTAAGATCGCCGCTATCGACAAGATTCTTAAAGTAAGCGCGGCGTCGGCTCTCAGTACGCACGGTGATAACTTGCCCAACCTTCAGTGTGTAGGAGGGAATGTTGGTCTTGCGGCCATCAACCATAATATGGCCGTGAGACACCAGTTGCCGAGCCTGTGCGCGGGTAGCGCCGATGCCCAGCCGATAGACCACATTATCCAGTCGCCGCTCCAGCAGGCTCAGCAGATACTCGCCGGTGACGCCGCTGCGTCGCGACGCCTGCTCAAACACCCGGCGGAACTGCCGCTCCAGCACGCCGTACATGTACTTGACCTTCTGCTTCTCCAGCAGTTGGAGCCCGTAGTCCGACACCTGGCGGCGCCGCGCATTCGGGCCGTGCTGCCCTGGGGGATACGAGCGCTTATTGAGGATACGCTGCCCTTTCTCGGTGATACCGATGCCAAGGCGGCGACTAATTTTCCCAACGGGGCCATGATAACGCGCCATGCTAGATCAATGCCTCCATACTGTACGCGGGCCACTGCTGCCCGCCCTCTTGTGTTATCTCTCGCCGGGGATGGGCGCTTGCGGGGCGGAATATAATCCGCGCTCCTACCGTGGCGGGCGCCCGGGGCCGTACCCTGCGGTTCCATCCACGATCATCCTAACCGGCTCTCGTCCTGGCCCACCTACACGCGACGGCGCTTGGGCGGGCGGCATCCATTGTGTGGGATCGGGGTCACGTCGGTGATCGCAGATACCTGGAGACCGGCGGCCTGAAGCGAGCGAATCGCCGCCTCGCGGCCCGAGCCGGGGCCTTTGACAAAGACCTCAATCGAGCGCATCCCGTTGTCCATCGCCTTGCGGGCGGCGCTGTCGGCGGTAACCTGCGCGGCATAGGGCGTGCTCTTGCGCGAACCCTTAAAGCCGCCCTGGCCGGCACTCGCCCAGCAGACCACCGCGCCCGAGGGGTCGGTGATCGTCACAATCGTATTATTGAAGGTACTCAGCACATGCGCCTGGCCACGTGGAACATTCTTCCGCTCACGTCGCCGACCGCGCTGACGAGCTGCCGCTGCCGTAGCCTTCTGACCTTTCGGGGGCATAGATCTCTCCTTAACACACAACGGACACAGGCAGGCACACAACGCCTACCTGTGCAAGATGCTACCGTCACTAATTCTACTTCTTCGCCTTCTTCTTAATGCCGATCGCCTGGCCCTTGCGTCCACGGCGCGTGCGTGCGTTTGTGCGGGTGCGCTGTCCACGCACCGGCATCCCACGGCGATGGCGCAGGCCACGGTAGCAGCCAATGTCCATAAGCCGTTTGATATTGAGCTGCACTTCGCGGCGCAGGTCGCCTTCGACGCGATACTCGCGGTCAACAACCTCGCGGATCCGACCCACTTCCTCTTCGGTGAGGTCGCGCACCCGCGTCTCAGGGTTCACGTTGGCCTTACGGAGTACATCCAGACCATTCGAGGGGCCGATCCCGAAGATATACCGGATCGAAATCTCGATCTTCTTGTTGCGGGGAATATCTACCCCAGCGATACGTGCCATGAACTTCCTCGTCTAAACGCTATCAGCGACGGCCACAGGCCGCTCGCGACTCCTCTGCACCCGACTACTCGCATCTCACGCAGCCAGGCGAGAGATCGCCAACTGCCGAATGCCGCCAACTAGCCCTGCCGCTGCTTGTGCTTGGGGGTGCGCGAGCAGATCACCCGAATGACACCCTTGCGCTTGATGACCTTGCAGTACTCGCAGCGCGGCTTAACCGCAGCTCGAACCTTCATTATCTACCTCCGTCGCGACAGCGCATACGCTGCCGGATGCTGTATGATTCAACAGCAAATATGAGTTACTTATAACGATAGGTAATCCGACCACGGGTGAGATCATAGGGTGAAAGCTCAACTAACACCCGATCACCTTTAAGAATACGAATATAATTCATTCGCATCTTGCCCGAGATATGGGCCAGTACCTCGTGGCCATTCTCAAGCTCTACTCGGAACATTGCATTTGGGAGAGGTTCCGTGATCGTACCTTCCATCTCGATCACGTCCTTTTTTTTGGACATATCACTCCTTCGATGTCGGCGTCAGCTCAGGATTGATCTTTAATGCAAGCAGCATTGCTTCTGTCACCAGCGATATCTCGCGCTGACCGTCAATCTCATGCAAAATGCCTTGGCGTTGATAGTACGCAATCAGCGGCATCGTCAACTCGAAGTAGACATCAAGCCGATGCTCGGCCGTCTCAATCGAATCGTCGGTGCGTTGATAGAGTTTGCCCGTGCAGGCATCACAAATTCCCGGCCGGTGGGACGGGAAATAGTAGATGTTACAGGTTGCCCCGCAGGTCTTGCATGTTTGACGTCCCGCAATCCGCCGCAGCAACACATCTTTTGGCACTCGTAGGTAGAGTACTGCGTCAATACTGTTGTTACACTCGGCCATTGCCGCATCCAGCGCGACGGCCTGTTCACTCGTTCGCGGGAACCCATCAAAGATGACGCCGGCGCTACAGTCAGGTCGGGCGATACGCTCCAGGATCATACGGATGACCACCTCGTTTGGGACGAGTCCCCCGCGATCCATGTATGATTTCGCCAACATACCCAGTTCGGTACCCTCACGCAGCGCCGCCCGAAAGAGGTCGCCGCTTGCCACGTGGATCAGCGAGGTGCGATCCGAGAGGGTCTTCGCCTGCGTCCCTTTTCCTGCGCCTGGGGGGCCTAGCAGAATAACGTTCGTCATTGTCGGTGCCTCTTGCGTATAGATCTCACGCGCATCCCTGCACGGTCAGTCTCCAGAGTTCACGTACATGTGAACCGGAGAACGCTGCTCCCCACAACCACGGCTTGTACTTCAAAATACTGAGACTGCCCACTATACCACAAACTAACAGGTCTGTGGTACCTATTTGCTCAGGAAGCCCTCGTAGTCACGCATGATAAGTTGCGACTCGAGTTGGCGCATGGTATCAATGGCCACACCCACAACGATCAGGAGGGCCGTACTACCAAGGCCAAGCTGGAGTCCGGTAATTGTCTGCGTCAGGAAGGGCAGAATGGCCACAATCCCCAGGAACAGCGCACCTACCAGCGTGATCCGATTCAGCACCCGACCGAGATATTCCTCGGTCTTCTTGCCGGGTCGAATCCCTGGAATGAAGCCGCCATTGCGCTGAAGGCTGTCGGGGATGTCCTGCTGGCTAAAGAGTACAATCGTGTAGAAGTAGGTAAAACCTACCGTCAGCAGGAACAACAGAACCATATAAACTACGCCACCGCTTCGTCCGGTAGGGTTAAACGTTGTGTAGAAAAAACCAGCGATGGCATTCCCGATACCTTCGCCGTTTACTTGGTAGAACCACGAGGCGATGATGCCGGGGAAAATGATAATACTCTGGGCGAAAATCAGCGGAATCATGCCGGCCATATTCACCTTGAGCGGAATATGGCTGCTCTGACCACCGTAAACCTTATTCCCGCGCACCCGCTTGGCATACTGCACAGGGATGCGGCGCTGACCCTCTTGGATGAGAACAATGCCGATGATGGTTAGCAGGGCGATGGCCACAAAGCCAATCACGCCGATGATCGTGCTGACACCACCGGCCTGGCTAACCTGGAAGCCCTGGACGATCATGCCGGGAAGCCGCGACACAATACCGCCAAAGATGATCACCGAGATGCCTTGGCCAATACCGCGCTCGTTGATCTGTTCGCCAAGCCAGACCAGCAGCATCGTCCCCGCCACCATCGAGGTTAGAATGGTGAAAGTGGGCAGGAAGTTGCTGACAATATCGAACGACGACCGGAAGAGCGACGAGGCCACAACATTGGTCGGGTTGACCGTCCGCTCCAGGGTCATGGTCTGCCCATACGCCTGGAGATAAGCCAGCGGGATCGTCAGCCACATCTGGTAGCGGTTCATCTTTATCCGGCCCTGCTCACCCTCTTTAGACAACTCCTGGAGCGAGGGGATGAGTGGCTGGAGCAGTTGCATAATGATCGAGGCCGTAATGTAGGGATAGACCCCCATTGCCGCCACCGAGAAGTTCTGCAGCGCTCCGCCGGCGAAGATATTCAACAGTTGGGCAAGCTGGTTGTTGGCCAGAGCGTCCTGAAGCTGCTGAAGCGAGGCCGGGTTAATATTCGGAACCGGAATATGCGCAATCAGGCGGAAGATCAGCAACATCCCCAAAGTGAAGAGGATGCGTCGGCGCAGATCTGGCAACTGAATGGCGCGAAGAACAGCTTGGAGCATCGGTGTCCCCTCTGGACGATCATCAGTCTATAGAGACGCTGCCGACAGCAGAGATGCCGACAGCGCCTGATTCCGTTAACAGAACCTTAGTCCTGCGCCTTCTTCTTTGCGTTGCGACCGCCGAAGTTAGCCCCGCGTGAGCGCGAGTGGCGCTCGACGATCCACTCCAACTCAACCACCGTACCGCCGGCAGCCTGGATCTTCTCTTTTGCAACGGAGGAGAACTTATGCGCCTTCACCGTCAGTGCAACACTCAGCTCGCCGTCGCCGAGAACCTTCACCGGCATCGTCTTACGACGCACGGTGCGGGCCTCAAGCAGGCTCTCCGGTGTCACCTCGACCCCGGCGGGCCACTCGCTGAGATCGCCGACGTTAAGAACCTCGTAATCAACACGGAAGATGTTGGTAAAGCCACGCTTAAACGGCATGCGCTTGACCAAGCGGTTCTGTCCGCCCTCAAAGGTACGATAGGGGCCGGGGCCAGAGCGGGACTTCTGTCCCATCATGCCCTTGCCAGCAGTCTTACCTTTGCCCGAGCCAGCGCCGCGACCGAGCCGCTTACTGGTATGGGTTGAGCCCGCTGCGGGCTTAAGATCGTTCAGTTTCATGTTGTCACCTCGTCGGAGACCTCTTCAACCGATACCAAATGCTTGACCTTAAAGATCATGCCCCGGATGGAGGGGGTATCGGACTTGATCACCGAGTGATTAAGCTTCCGCAGACCGAGGGATGCAACCGTCTCCTTCTGATCCTTGGAGTAGCCGATGACACTCTTGGAGTAGGTGATCCGCAGCTTGCTCATACCGCCGCCTCCTGGTCGGCTGCCGGCCGGCGGCTACGCCGAGCGATCAGCTCCTGGGTGGTCATATCGCGGCGGCGGGCCATCTCACCGAGAGAGATCAGCTCACTCAGCGCCTGGAAGGCGGCCTTGACCACATTAACCGGGTTATTGCTGCCGTAAACCTTTGAAAGAATATCTTTGATACCTGCGGCCTCAACCACCGGGCGAACACCACGACCGGCGATGACGCCAGTTCCTGGGGCAGCAGGCCGAATCATCACCTTCGTCGCGGCGAACTTCGTCATCACCTCGTGGGGGATGGTTGTATTCACCAGCGGGATGCGGATCAGGTTCTTTTTGGCGGCCTCGGTACCCTTACGGATTGCCTCAGGCACCTCAGCAGCCTTGCCCATACCGACGCCGACGTGGCCCTTGCCATCGCCGACCACCACCACCGTGCTAAAGCTAAAGCGCCGACCGCCCTTGACCACCTTCGAGACGCGGTTGATCTGAACAACACGCTCCTCAAGCTCAAGCGACTCAGCGTTGATACGTTCTTTCTTCACAGTTCCTCCGGAAAGCTGCCCGAGGGGCGCTAGAAGTTGAGGCCAGCTTCGCGAGCGGCCTCGGCGAGGGCTTTCACGCGCCCGTGGTACTTGAAGCCGCCGCGGTCAAAGACCACCTTCGTTACCCCGGCCTCAAGTGCCCGCTCGGCGACAAGCTTACCGACCAGCGCAGCCTGCTCCGTCTTTGTCTTCGGTGAGTCGGCCTCGGGCCATGCCTTCTCGTTGGTTGACGCGGCGACGAGGGTACGACCGAGCGTATCATCAATCACTTGGGCGTAGATATGGACACTGCTCCGGAAAACACTCAGCCGGGGCCGCTCCTGAGAGCCGCTGACGCGCTTACGCAGCCGGGTATGCCGGCGGATGCGCAGTTCACGCGTAGATCGCCTTCCCATAGGTGCCTCACTGTCGCAATAGAGATTATATCCCCTATCGCAATCACTAACATTGTTGATCTGGTAGGCGGGCGCTGTGCAGCGCCCGCCTACCGGCACAATTACTTCGCCTTACCGGCCTTACCAGCCTTGCGGCGAACCTTCTCTTCAAGGTACTTCACGCCCTTGCCCTTGTAGGGCTCCGGCGGGCGCAGGCCACGAATCTTCGCAGCCTCCTCGCCGACCACCTGCTTATCAATCCCGCGCACAAAGAGCGGCAACGGGTCGCTGGCGCTCTTGCGCTCACCGACCGCATACTGCACGTCATGAGGCGGATCGAGCCGCACCGGGTGCGAGAAGCCAAGCTGGAGGACAAGCGTCTTACCCTCAAGCTGGGCACGATAGCCCACGCCATTGATCTCAAGTGCCCGCTGCCACCCATCGGTGACACCGACCACCATATTCGAGAGCAGAGTGCGGGTCAGACCGTGGAGTGACTTGTGCAGTTTCCCGTCAGACGGGCGTTGCACCGTCAGCGTACCATTCTCCTGGGTGATGATAATGTCGGAGTGGAACTGCTGGGTCAGAGAGCCCTTCGGCCCCGTCACCACCACAAGGTTTTCCTTGCTGATGTCCACCTGAATCCCTTTGGGAAGGGTGATAGGTTTTTTGCCGATACGCGACATTCGCTTCCTCCGTGCGTGCTACCAAACGTAGCAGAGCACCTCGCCACCGACGCGCTCCTGCCAAGCCTCGTGGCCGGCGAGAATACCCTTCGGGGTAGAGAGAATGCTCAGACCAAGGCCGCCACGCACCCGCGGAATCTCATCGCGCTTCGAGTAGATGCGCAGGCCAGGCTTGCTCACGCGGCGCAGGCCAGTAATAGCCGGGCGCCGGTCGGACATATACTTCAATGTGATCGCGATCGTGCTGAAAGGCTTCCCCTCAATCAGGGAATAGTCCTTGATAAACCCTTCGCGCTTCAGAATGTCAGCAATTGCCAACTTCATCTTCGACGAAGGAATATTCACAACCACATGCCGCGCCATACAGGCATTTCGGATGCGTGTCAGCATATCGCCGATAGGGTCGCTAACGCTCACGGTGTGCCTCCTCACACGTCTGGTGCCGGCTGCGGCTGCTGCCGCTTTACACGTAGCCGGTCGCCCGCAACGTTATGATGTTCTACCAGCTTGACTTGACGACACCCGGAAGAAGGCCCTTCAGCGCATGCTCGCGGAAACAAATGCGACACATGCCAAACTTTCGCATATACGCACGCGAGCGGCCACAAGTCTTGCAGCGATTGTACTCGCGCACCTTGAATTTGGCTGGGCGTGACGCCTTAACAATCAGTGAGGTCTTCGCCAAGGATGATTCCTCCTAAACAGTTGGACTAGTTAGCCTTCGCTCCTGGCCCAGACTAATCACGAAACGGCATACCGAGACGCTTCAGCAGGGCGTACGCCTGCTCGTCATTGGTAGCGGTGGTTACAATCACCACCTCAAGGCCGCGGATCTTGTCGATCTTATCGTAGTCAATATCGGGGAACACAATCTGCTCACGCAGACCAAGGCTGTAATTGCCACGGCCATCAAACGACCGACGGCTCACGCCGCGAAAGTCGCGGATACGTGGCAGAGCGAGAACGATCAGCCGATCAAGGAAGTCGAACATACGCTCGGCACGCAAGGTGACCATCGTGCCAATCGCCATCCCCTCGCGCAGCTTGAACGTGGCAATAGACTTCTTTGCCTTTGTGATGACCGGCTTCTGGCCGGTGATCGTGGTCAGATCGGCCACGGTCGCATCGAGAGCCTTAGAGTTCGTCACGGCCTCACCGACGCCAACGTTGACCACAATCTTGGTCAGCCGAGGCACCTGCATCACCGACGTATACGCGAACTCCTGCATGAGCGCAGGGACGATCTCTGAACGATACTTTTCGAGCAGACGAACTGTCATGATCTCTCTCTCCAGGGGCTAGGAGGCGCGGCGAAAGCGCAGCTCCGGCCCTGCGCACAGGTTACTTGTCAATCACCGCGTCGCATGACTTGCAGAAGCGAACCTTGCGCGGTCGGCCCCTCTCGTCGGTCTCCTCAAGGAAGCGATGCCCGGTACGTGTCGCATGCTCACATCGGGGGCAGATCAGCATGACATTAGAACTATTGAGCGGTGCCTCTATCTCAATAATCCCGCCGGGCTTGCCGGGGCCACGCGGCTTCGTATGGCGCTTGGCAATATTCAAGCCCTCAACCACCACACGCCCTTCCTTCGGCACAGAGCGCTTGATCTTGCCCTTGCGCCCCTTATCTTTACCGGCAATAATCAGCACCATATCGCCTGTTTTGACGTGCATCACAGTACCTCCGGCGCCAGTGACACGATACGCATAAACTGCTTCTCACGCAGCTCACGGGCCACGGGTCCAAAGATGCGCGTGCCACGGGGGTTATTTTCCTTACCGATGATCACGGCTGCATTATCGTCGAAGCGGATATGCGAGCCGTCAAGTCGCCCGTATTCTTTGGTTGTACGCACGATGACGGCACGTACTACCTCACCCTTCTTCACTGTTCCGCCGGGGGATGCCTGCTTGACCGAGGCAACGATGACATCGCCGACCCGACCGTAGCGCACCCGTGATCCACCGAGTACACGGATGCACATAATCTCTTTGGCACCGGTGTTATCGGCAACCTTAAGGCGAGACTGAGGCTGGATCATGGCTTTTACTCCTCGCCGCGCTTCACAATCTCGATAACCCGCCAGCGCTTGGTGCGGCTCAACGGGCGAGATTCCTCGATCCGCACCGTATCGCCCACCTTACAAGAGTTATCCTCATCGTGGGCGTGGAACTTGTTCGTCTTGCGAATAATCTTGCGGTAGAGCGGGTGAGGTTTGAGATAATCCACCGCCACCACCACCGTCTTATCCATCTTGTCGCTCACCACACGCCCGATCTTGACGATCTTGCGTGCCGTCGGCTGTTCAGTCATAGTTAAATCTCCAGCTCACGCTCGCGCAGGATCGTCTTGATCCGAGCGACGTCCCTGCGGACCTGCTTGAAGCGAGCCGTGTTTGTCAGGCGACCGGTCACCTGCTGGAAGCGGAGATTAAACAGCTCCACATCGAAGCCCTTCAGCTCGGCGCGCAGCTTCTCGTCGTCCTGGTTGCGCAGATCACTCGCCTTCACTGGCGGCCTCCTCCACTTCGTCCCTGGTAATGATCTTGCAGGGGATGGGCAACTTCTGAGCGGCGCGGCGCATCGCTTCCATCGCGACATCCTCGGTGACGCCGCCGAGTTCAAACATAACCCGGCCCGGCTTCACCACCGCCACCCAATGATCAACGGATCCCTTACCGCCGCCCATGCGGGTCTCAGCGGGTTTCTGGGTCACCGGCTTATCGGGGAACACCCTGATCCAGACCTTGCCACCGCGCTTGATGAAGCCGGTGATGGTACGACGGGCGGCCTCGATCTGGCGGCTGGTGATCCAGGTACTCTCAAGCGCGACCAGGCCATACTCACCGAAGGCCACGCCACTTCCGCGATAAGAGAGACCCTTATTGCGACCGCGCTGCTGCTTGCGGTACTTTGTGCGCTTAGGAAGCAGCATTATCGTTCCTCCTGGCCGGGCGATCGCGCCGCTCGGTCGGGGCGCTGGGGGCACTCGCCTGCTGCTCGACTGCGGCCTTCGCCAACTGATCGGGGAAGACTTCGCCCTTATAGATCCACACCTTCACACCGATACGCCCGTAGGTGGTGTGAGCGTGTACCTGCGCGTAGTCAATATCGGCGCGCAGCGTGTGACGCGGCACGCGACCATCGCTCTCGTTCTGAATGCGCGACATTTCCGCGCCGCCGAGGCGGCCCGAGCAACGCACCTTCACGCCCTGAGCGCCGAGGCGCACCGCACGTTGAACGGCCTGTTTCATCGCCCGCTTGTACGAGACGCGCTTGGTGATCTGCTCAGCGATACTCTCTGCCACCAGTTGGGCATCGAGTTCAGGCTGATGGATCTCCTGAATATTGAGCTTGATCTTCTTGCCGGTCTTTTGCTCAAGCGTATTCTTCAACAGATCAACATTTGCGCCGCGCTTACCGATCACAATACCGGGCTTCGCGGTAAAGACCGTCACTTCAATCTTGTTCGCCGAGCGCTCGATATCAATGCGCGAGACGCCCGCGTTCTGTAGTTCCTTGGCGATCAGCTTACGCAGTGCCAAATCTTCGTGGAGCTGATCGGTATAGGATCGCTCGGCGAACCACTTCGACTGCCAGTCCTTGATGTAGCCGAGGCGGAAGCCGATCGGATGTACTTTTCGTCCCAAGACAACCTCCTAGTCCTGGCCGCCTAATAGGTCTCGCCATCGTCCACGATCACGGTGATGTGGGTCGTGGGCTTACGAATGCGGTTCGCCATACCGCGAGCGCGGGGCATAAAACGCTTGAGCACCGGGCCTTGGTCGGCGAAAATTCGTTTGACCACCAAGTCACTCGGGTCAAGGTCAAAATTATTCTCGGCGTTGGCCGCAGCCGACTTTACCGTCCGAAACACCTCGCGGGCCGCCTTTTGCGGCATGTACTGCAAGGTCGAGAGGGCGCGATCAACCTTCATTCCGCGTACGACATCCATCACCAGGCGAACCTTGAGCGGCGAGATGCGCACATATCGGGCTACAGCTTTGACTTCCATTGCCTTACTCGTCTGCGGTCAGGCCGCATAGGAACGCCCACTCGCACGCAAACCCACGTATTGTACCACAATTCACGATTCACGTGCGGAGCAGACACCCTATACGAACGAACCGGGCACAGAGCGATACCCGAGGGCATCACTACTTCATCTTGCCGCGCTTATCCGCCTTCTTGCCACCGTGGCCACGGAAGAACCGTGTGGGCGCGAATTCGCCAAGCTTATGGCCAACCATGTTCTCGGTGATATAGATCGGAACATGTCGGCGACCGTCGTGAATGGCGATCGTGTGACCGATCATCTGCGGGAAGATGGTCGAGTCACGCGACCACGTCCGCAGCACACGCTTATCGCTCGTGCGGTTCATGGTCTCGACGCGATCGAGGAGCCGAATATCGACGTACGGCCCCTTCTTTGAAGAGCGAGCCATAGATCCTCCTGACAGAACAGGGCGATGTGGGCGAGGCCCACACCCTCCCAATTAGGGCTTGCGCCGCCGGACAATGAACCGATCGCTGCGCGGGTTATGGCGTGTCTTGACACCGCGAGCGGGCTTGCCCCACTTGGTCTTCGGGTTCATACCGCGAGGAGAGCGGCCTTCGCCACCGCCGTGCGGATGGTCACGCGGGTTCATCACCGTTCCACGCACGTGGGGCCGACGACCGAGCCAACGTGAGCGACCGGCCTTACCCAGGCGAATATTCTGGTGATCCAGATTACCGACCTGGCCGATGGTGGCGATACAGCGAATATGGATCATACGCATCTCGCCGGAGGGCATACGGACGGTGGCATAATCACCCTCCTTAGCCATGAGCTGGGCGGAAGTACCGGCGCTACGCACCAGAACCCCACCGCGCCCGATCTCCAGTTCGATGTTGTGGATCTGCGTACCGAGGGGGATAGCCGAGAGCGGCAGAGCGTTACCGACACGAATGTCGGCATCGGGGCCACTGCTCAGCACATCGCCAACCTTGACTCCTACCGGCGCAATGATATAGCGCTTCTCGCCATCAACATAGGCCAACAGCGCGATGCGCGCCGTGCGGTTCGGGTCGTACTCGATGGCCTGAACCTTGGCCGGGATGCCGAACTTATTGCGCTTAAAGTCAATAATACGGTAGAAACGCTTGTGACCACCGCCGCGATGGCGCACGGTGATGCGACCGGTATTGTTACGACCCGACTGCTTGCGCAGCGGCTCGATCAGGCCCGGCTCAGGACGCTTCTTCGTAATCTCCTCGAAGGTTGACACCGACATATTGCGGCGACCCGCCGAGGTTGGTTTATACTTGCGAACACCCATCGCTTTGCTCCAGGTACAGGGCACAGGGCACAGGGGGCTGTCCCCTACCGCCGTGACTAGCTTTCAAAGATCTCGATGCGGTCGCCGGCAGCGACCGAGACGATCGCCTTTTTCCAATCCCGGGCGTACCCGACCTCGCGCCCGCGCCGTTTGAGCTTCCCACGGACGTTGATGGTATTCACCCGTGTCACCGTCACGCTGAAGATCGTCTCAATGGCGCGCTTAATCTCGGGCTTGGTCGCCACGCGCAGTACCTCGAACGTATACTGGTTCGACTCCATCAGGAGTGTATTCTTCTCGGTGACGAGCGGGCGGACGATAATTTGATGCGGCGTCGGCATCGCTATTTCTCCTCGCTCTGAGCAGACGACTGGCCGGCACCCAGGTAGCTCTCGATAACTTCGATTGCAGCCTTAGGCAGCACCACCGTATCGTAGGTGAGCAGGTCACGCACATTAAGGTAGTTGGCGAGCAGGGTCTTCACGTTCGGCAGGTTATTGGCCGAGCGCTGGACGATACCGGACTGCTCGTTCTTGTGGTCGAGGATAATCAGCGTCTTCCCGCTGAGCGTATGGTCGCCAAGGAACTTGATAATGTCCTTGGTGCGCGGTGCCGTAATCGCCAGATTATCAATGACGCGGATCTGGGCGGCGGCGAGCTTCGCGGAGAGGGCCGAACGCACGGCCAGGCGGCGCATCTTCTTAGGCATGCTCACCCGGTACGAACGCGGGTGCGGGCCGTGGGCGATACCACCACCGATGCGGTGCGGGGCGCGAACAGAACCCTGGCGGGCGCGGCCGGTGCCCTTTTGGCGATAGATCTTCTTGGTACTACCACGCACCTCGCCGCGACCACGGGTACTCTGGGTACCTTGGCGAGCGTTGGCGCGCTGCATCACCACGTACTGGTGCATCACCGGGATGTTTGGCTCGATGCCGAAGACATAGTCGCTCAGCTCGACACTCCCGATCTGCTCGCCGGCCTGATTATAGAGATTTGCTTCCATTGCTGTTTCCTATATCCCGCGTGTCGTCGGTATTCCGATGACCAGCGGGCATAGTTTTATCTAGACCTTTACGGCGCGGCGGATCTCGATCAGGCCCGTGCGAGCACCGGGCACCGAGCCCTTCACCAGGATCAGGTTCTTCTCTGGCAGCACCTCGACAACCTCAAGGTTCTGGATGGTGACGCGCTTGCCGCCCGTGCGGCCAGCCATCTTCTGGCCCTTCCAGACGCGACCGGGGGTTGTACCCGCGCCGATCGAACCAGGGGCGCGATGACGGTCGCTCTGTCCGTGGGTCTTCGGGCCACCGTGGAATCCCCAGCGCTTCACCACACCAGTGAAGCCGTGGCCCTTGGAGGTACCCGAAATATCAATCTTCTGGCCGGGCTTAAACAGCTCGACGTTGATAACCTCACCGGGCGTATGTTCCTGAGGGTTATCGGCAGGGAACTCGCGCAGATAGCGCAGCAGCGCGTTGGCTGCCTTGAGGTGCCCCTGCTGGGGCTTGGTGAGCTTGCGCGGCTCCACCTGCTCATACCCAATTTGCACCGCAGCGTAGCCGTCACGCTCAACGGTGCGTACCTGGGTGACGATGCAGGGGCCGGCGGCGATCACCGTGACCGGGATCACCTCGCCCTTATCGCTAAAGACCTGCATCATCCCCAGCTTCCGACCCAACAACCCACTAATCATTACTGCTACCTCCGCAGCATGCGTCATTGCGCAGCGGCTGCCTTTTACTATTGAACCCGCGACCGACGACGCAGTACCTTTTTTAATGCCCGTCGCCTGTCGCGCGTTTTCCGAAACTCACACGAGATTAGAGTTTGATTTCGATATCCACACCGGCGGGCAGGTTGAGCTTCATCAGAGCGTTGATCGTCTGCTGGCTTGGGTCGAGAACGTCAATCAGCCGCTTGTGGGTGCGGATCTCAAACTGCTCTTGCGAGTTCTTGTCAATGAATCCCGAGCGGATCACGCTGTACTTCTCGATCTTGGTCGGTAGAGGCACAGGGCCAGCCACCAGAGCGCCAGTGCGTTCTGCTGCCTCGACAATCTGCCGGGCCGACTGATCCAGAATCTTGTGGTCATACGCCTTAAGGCGAATACGCACCTTCTGTTTTGCCATAACAAGCTCCTCAAACGAGGTTATATGCCGGGGGCGTCGATCCGACATACCGACCGACGCCCCGCAGCCGGGATCATAAACACTTACTCAACAATCTTGGTGACGACCCCGGCACCAACGGTGCGACCGCCCTCGCGGATGGCGAAGC
>Ga0208376_1000070_pt1 | contig 28523 bp, 17 predicted proteins | sample CryBogmetaGMA25M_FD_184548 | JGI IMG/M metagenome (GOLD analysis project Ga0208376, IMG submission 184548) | Freshwater microbial communities from Crystal Bog, Wisconsin, USA - MA2.5M (SPAdes) | ecosystem: Environmental > Aquatic > Freshwater > Lake | place: Crystal Bog, Wisconsin, USA...
CGCATCAGAGTGCGTTCGGCTCCCCCTCTCCCCTAGTGGGAGAGGGGGCTGGGGGGTGAGGGCTTTTACCGCTGTATCTGCGGCAGGTAGGTACGCAGCGCCATGAGCGTACTGGTCAGGGTGGCTGTGGGCGCAAGGCTGAGGCCATTTTGTACGCCGTCCGGGTCGCTGATCACCGTCCGTAGCGCGTAGTCCTTTGGTGAGCCAGTGACCGGCAGGGTTGCGGTGAAGATCCCGTTGCCCCGAACGAGTGTCGCCGTCGTCCAGTTCGTCGCCCCAACCGGCTGCCACTCCAGGGTCATGCTGCCATTCTGATCAAGGTCGCCACCAAACGGCACGCTCACCATGATGCTGCCGACCCAGCGCCCGCTTGGAACTGCGGCGATCAGCCGATCTGAGTTCGGGCCACGCACCACCGGCGTGTAGCTCACCAGCATCCCCGCCGTCGGTTTCAGCGGGTAAACGATACCGAGCAGACCCGGTACAGACTGCCATGTGGCGAAATCGTTTGATGCGCCGGGGGTGAAGTACGGGTCAGTCTCCCACGTATACGTGAACGGGCCGTCGGGCTTCTGGTAGAGCGCGAGCGCCTCGTAGGGCGAACGGCCACCCTTGAGCCAATCGGCCTCAAGGTTCTGCCCAATTGCTAGCAGCCCCTGGATGGCATAGGCCGTCGAGTTGGGGTTCGCCCAGCCGCCTAGCCCATCCTGCTGGCTGCGCAGGTAGGCGATAGCCTTGGCGATGTCGGCGTCAGCCGTACTCACCCCGGCGGCGCGCAGAGCCTGGAGTGCCAGACCCGTCGCGTCAACGCTGCCCCACGAGCCATCGGTAGACTGGAGACTGCGCAGGTAGGTGACTGCATTGCTGGGAATCGCCTGCTGAACTGCCGCTAATCCCAGGATGGCAAAAGCCTGACTGAGCGGCGTCGCCGCGCCGCTGCTGAAACCAAGCACCGCCGACGTGCTGTACGCGCCGGTTGCCGCGATGTAGGTTCCCGTAAGTGCGGTGACGAGGTTGAGTGTGCCGCCGCCCGGTTTTAGGCCAAAGGCCGCCGGATCGGCACCAGCGGCGACGATGCCCAGGATGGCCTTGCCTGTCTGAGCCGGGAAGATCGTGCCGCCGCTGTCACGGGTGTACGTAAAAACCTCGGTGTTCAGGAAGGAGAGGGCCGATGTGCTGCTCCCTGGCGCACTGACGGTGCCGGGATTGATACCAGCGGCGCTGAAGGCCAGGATAGCGTCAAGCGAACCGCCGACGCTCGGTGAGCCGAAGGATCCCCACGAGCCGTTGGCGGCCTGGGTATCGCGTATCGCGGCGAGGGCGCGCTCAGCGCGCTGCGCCCGCCCCAAAAGCGGGAGAGGCATTTCGGTCAGTCCCGCAATTGCGTGGGCTGTGCCCAGGACGTTTCCGCTAAAGCTGCCGTCTGCGGACTGAAGGGCGCTAAGGGCGGATTGCGGGGTGCCGCCGGATGCTGCCCAACTCGCGTTCACCGGGGTGAAGCCAGCCGCTGCCGCCGCCTGAATCACTCCGGCGGTTGAGTCTGCGCTAGGGATTCCATTAAAACCCCACGCGCCACCGGGTAACTGCTGGCGGCGCAGAAACGTGAGCCCATCCTGGACATCCTGATCGGTCGGGGCGACACCACTGGCAATCAGCGCCTGGATCGCCAGCGCCGTGGTATCAATGTCACCGCCGAAGCCGTAGCCCCAGCCGCCATCAACCTCCTGAAGAGTGCGCAGGTAGGTAACAGCCGCCGCCGCCACCGGCTGCTGTGCCGCCGCCAGGCCGAGCAGCGCGTAGGACTGGCTGATCGAGCCAGCGCCCCCGTTGCTGAAGCCAAGCTGGGCAGTCGTGCTGTAGGCACCCGTGGCCGGGTGGTAGCTACCAGCAAGGGCCGACAGCAGGTTGATCGGCTGTCCGGCCTGCGCATGGCCAGCCGGGTAGACGCCAAACGCAGCGGCGTCAGCATCTCCCGCGACCACAGCCAGAGCCACGAGCCCGAGCCGTCCGGGGAAGACAGCGCCGCTCAGGTCGTGCGTGTAGCTGTAAGTGCGCGTCGCCAGGTAACTGAGGGCCGTCTTCCCGCCAGAGGTCGTCAGGTAGCCAATCGGCAGACGGGCGGAGTTTAGCGCGAGGGCAACCTTAATCGTCGTGAAATCATCGCTCTGGCCTGGGGTAAAACCCACAAAACCGCCATCGGGGCGCTGGGAGGTGCGCAAAAATGTGAGCGCACGTGTGATCGTAGCCGTATCAACAATCGGGTAGGTGGAGCGTGGCGTACTAAAGGCGGCAGGAATCGTGCCAGAGGCGGATGCGGCAACGTGACCAGACAGATTATTCAGCGCGAACAGCGAGAGCAGGGCCATCCCGCACGAGAGAACAAAAAGCCGAAACTGGTGCATTCCAAGACTCCCAGATAACAATGTGAAGAACCGACGACGGCGAACAAACAGCGACCGCCCGACTGTGAAGTCGGGCGGTCGCTGTGAACATGTCGGTAGGGAGCAAGATTCCAAGGTACGGATCTCAATCCTACGGGACAGTCATACTATTCCACCCTCCTTTACGGCGCGAAGGAAAGGTCAGAAAAGACAGTGGCGCTCGACCTGACTTAGCACACCGTCTGAAACGGCGTACATCACAGTTGCGCGGCAGTGTCGGACTCGCACCGACTTCGGCTGTAACCCGGGCCTACGGGTTAGCTAGAACCACTGTCTGACTGGTATTTAGTTAGAGATTCGTGTGGTGGATGGCACCTCTCAGGGTCTAATGCGCGCAAACAATACCACCAATCACACAGGGCGTCAAAGGCTGCGGGGTTCACGTGCAAAGTCGCAGACAACACGAGCCCTGTCCCAACCTCAACACAAGCGGGATATACTGACGAGATGAAATCACAAAGACACATGAGGGTAGCCGACGAGCCGACGGCCCCCAAGAACCTGCGCGAGCGTTGGACCGATGTTCGTTCGGCCTTCCGCAACGTGCCCAAGGCGTTCTCTCTGGTCTGGGATGCTCACCGTGTCGGCACGGTGCTGATGGCGATCATCACCCTGATCGGCGGCACGCTGCCTATCTCGCAGGCGTGGGTGGGCAAACTGATCGTTGATGTTGTGGTCAACAATGTCAAAACCGGGGCCAGTGCCCAGGCCGGTATCAATGCCGCCCTGCCCTTCCTGATCATCGAGTTCGTCCTGATCACCGTGGGCACCGCCCTCAGCCAGGGCCGCACCCTGGTGGAGCATATGCTCAACGCCCGGCTGACCAACCGGATCAATACGGCGATCATCCGCAAGGCGCTGGCCCTCGACCTGCACTACTTTGAGGATGCCCAGTTCTACGACAAGATGCAGAATGCCCGCCGCGAGTCGAATTATCGGGCCTTGAGCATTATCACCACCAGCTTCAATATCGCCCAGGGCAGTATTACCCTGATCTCCTTTGCCGCTGCCCTGCTGGCCTTTAGCCCGCTGGTGGCGCTCATTCTCTTCGGGGCCACCGTGCCCTCCTTCATCGCCCAAACCAAGTACAGCAAGCTGAACTTCCGCCTGCTCACCTGGCGTGCCCCCGAGTTCCGGCGCATGAACTACCTGGAACATCTGCTCACAGTGGATCATAGCGCCAAGGAGATCAAGCTCTTTGGCCTCGGCGAGCCGCTGCTCAAACGGTACCAGGACTTCTTCTGGAAATTTTATGAGGAGGACGAGGCTCTGGCCCGTAAGCGTTCGCTGATCAGCATCCTCTGGGGTCTGCTCTCCAGCGCCAGTTACTACGGTTCCTATGCCTGGATCGTCTACCGCACCGTGGCCGGTGAGATCAGCATTGGCGACATGACTCTGTACCTGACGGTCTTTCGCCAGAGCCAGACCACCTTCCAAGGCATGTTCTACAACACCAGCCAACTCTACGAGAGCGGCCTGTTTTTGGAGAATCTGTTTGGCTTCTTGGCAATTGCCCCGCAAATGGCCAGCGGCGAGGGTATCGCAGTGCCTCGTCCCATCCAACAGGGCTTCGAGTTTCGCGAGGTCAGTTTCCGCTACCCCGACCGTGAGGATTGGGCGCTGCGCGGGGTGAATCTGACCATTCGCCCCGGCGAGAAGATTGCGCTGGTGGGGGCCAACGGGGCGGGCAAGACCACGCTGATCAAGTTGCTAACCCGGCTCTACGATCCGAGCGAGGGCCAGATCCTGCTTGACGGGATTGACCTGCGCGAGTACAGCCTGGAAGATCTGCGCGACTGCGTCGGGGTGATCTTTCAAGACTTTGTGCGCTACCAGGTGACGGCCCGCGAGAATATTGGCTTTGGCCAGATCAAGGATATGGGCAACGAGGCGCGGATCATCGCGGCGGCTGAGCGGGGCGGGGCCGATGAGGTGATGGCCAAACTGCCCAGCGGCTACGACACCCTGCTGGGGCGCTGGTTCGAGAAGGGCGCGGAGCTTTCGGGTGGCCAGTGGCAGAAGATCGCCCTCGGACGAGCCTTTATGCGCGACAGCGAGGTGCTGGTACTCGACGAGCCAACCTCGGCCCTGGACGCCGAGCGCGAGTACGAAATCTTCCAGCGCTTCCGCGAACTAACCGCCGGGCGGATCGCCTTCCTAATTAGCCACCGCTTCTCGACCGTGCGTATGGCCGACCGCATCGCGGTGATCGAGGACGGGCGGATCGCCGAACTCGGCACTCACGCCGAGCTAATTATGCTTGACAAGACGTACGCACGGCTGTTTAACCTCCAGGCGGAGGGGTACCGCTAATTCCCCATCACCAGCGACAGCGTGATGAGCGTGAAGTTGTAGACCCCGTGGACAATGGCGCTGGTGGAGGTATTGGTACGTTTGCGCACCAGCCCGCAGATCATGCCGACAACAAACACCACCAGCAGCGAGTCCCAGTTGTACTGGAGAGCGTGCAGGCTGGTGAAGAAGAGATTCGAGAGCAGGATTCCCAGACGCGGCTGGAGCGCCCCGCGCACAGCCAGTTCTTCGCCAAGCCCGGCGGTGATGCCGATCACCACCGCGCCGATGGGGCTGAGGGCGAAGGAGAGCAGTTCGCTGAAGGCCGCATCGTTAGTGACGGGCCAGCCCATCGCGACCCAGAGCCAGCTAATGCCCGCGCCAAGCAGTTGGACGGTGGCCACTAGCAGCAGGGCGATGCCCACGGCGGCGAGAACCTGCCGCCAGGTGGGCCGCACCAGGCCCAGGCGCACCAGAGCATCGGGGAGATGACGGCGCGTACCGTAACCCACCGCCAGCAGCGCCGCCGGGATCGTCCAGACCAGAGCGTAGAGCTGATCGCGCAGCATGCCCGCCGAGTCACGTCCCTGAGCAGCAGCCCCCGCGCCCATCTGGCCCACCAGTGCCAGCAGGGGCGGCTGGCCGAGAATAAGCAGCGGGATGGTGCAGAGCATACCGATGCTGACGATAGCAATCAGGGCAACGGTATGGACGAAGGAGTCAGGGTCGATCGGGATGACGCGGGCGATCTGGCGGCGGGCCTGCGGGATAAGCAGCAACGTCGCGACGATAATTGTACCGAGGTCAGCGAGGGCAATCAGGCCGACGAGCAGCCAGCCGCCGAAGATGATCACCGGCGTGCTGCCGGGATTCGCCTGAGACGCGCCGATAGCAGACACGGTGGCAAAACCGAAGCCGATAGACATTATGGCGGTGCCGCCAACGAGCAAGGCCAGCCACAGGCCGGTGGCGACCCAGGCCCAATTAAAGTGGAGGCCGCCCAGGTAGGCCAGCACCGCCAGCACGGCAAAGGGCAGTGCGTTCAGGCTGGCCAGGGCGATCTGACCAAGCTCGCCACCGACGGACATGCCGACGCCGAGGAAGATCAGCAGCACAATTGCGCCGATGGCGATTGGCACGCCATTGGGCAGTTTGCGCCCGCCGACGCCCATCACCGGAAGTTGCTCAGACATCTATGCTGTTCCTTTCAGGGGATACTACCATGCGATTCGCGCACAACACCCAATGAAAAGAGCCGCTGATGCCCGATTATCGGCTATCGGGTATCGGCTATCGGCTATTTTCACGTCAGGTCAGTGTATCATGCTAACGCGGAATGCCCCCTCTCCCGTGTGGGAGAGGGGGCCAGGGGGTGAGGGCTATTCCTGTCAGGTTCGAGCGGCCACGCGCTGCCGAGCCTGCGGGATGTCAACCGGGAGCATAATGACGGGCGGGCGCTCCGTGCCAACTACTTGCGGCCAGCTATACGGCTCTGTCCGCCAGTCCGTACCATCAATAAGATAGGCGTAGCAGTAGCGCCCACCGACCGGCAACATCAGGCGAGCCTCCCAATGTTGCTCACCAAGCCGCATCGGCGTGGCACTCGTACTCCAGCCGTTAAAGTCGCCGACGAGATGGATTGCATCTGCCCAGATCCGTGAGGATAGGCGAAACAGCACGATGACGTTCTTTTGTCCTGTAAGCAACTGGAAGATCATAGGGACACCTCTCAGGGTGGAGTGCTAGGATTGTTATCTGCTCATCACCCTGTGGAGGAGCGCAGATCAGGAGCGAGGACGTGAGTAAGAGCGGTGCGCAGGGCGATCATTGCCGTTGGATCGGGAGCATGGTCGTTCTGTACACAGGTTGCCAGTTCGTGGCGCAGGTCGGCCATTGTACGCCGGAGCGTACCCCAGCCCAGTTGTCCCGCCACCGCGTCAATCACGCTCAACCGAGCGTCGAGCAGAATCCCTGCGGCAGCACTCCACGTCCCCACCTCCAGCATCTCCAGGATCGCGCCGACATAGCGTAACTGTTCTGCGATCTGGTAGCGCGCCGTCGAATGAATGCTCTCCAACGGCTGATGTGTGGGCAGATAGGACGCATCGAGGATCATAGTGTTACTCCAGTAGGGCGGACGGTAGGCAGATGCCGCGCGGTGCGGATGTCACTGCACTCCGTTGTGCCACGAGCTGGCGAAGCGTCGGTACGAGTTCGGTGGACAACTGCTCTGAGCGTAGCAGCGCGTCGGCTTGGCTCCAACCACTGGCTGGCCAGAGCGATGCATCTCCGAGAGCATCAATCACCAGCACCTGACATGCGGGAGCAAGGCGGTGAATTGAAGCGACAATGCCCAGTTCACGGCTTGCTGCGAAGCCCACAACGAGAATGACCACATGGGGCCGCGCGATCTTGATCGTATCAAGAGTGTCTGACCCCCAGATGCTGTCGCCTACAACACCGAGGGTGCGCTGACTCTGATCCTGGATCGTCCGGGCCAACGCTGCCCGAAAGCCAGGGTGATGACCTACAAGAAAGATGCGCCTCATGATGCCACCCGTTACGAGCATGAACTGCTGTGATTGGAAGAATGCTCACCTTATGTTGAGCAGACCATGTGGTATCCTCAGCATACGCCTTCCGACAGCATCTGACGATACCGTGTGATACGGATCTGTAAACTACGGGAGATGGTATTTCTGTACGACAAGTACGTACGTACAAGAGGCAGGAGGCAGGAGGCAGAACAAGCCTCCTGCCTCCTGCCTCCTGCCTCCTGCCTCCTGCCTAGTCAGCCGAAGGCGGTGCCAGTTCCCGCTGCACTGCGTAGCGTACGAGTTCAGCCTGACTATGCAGGCCAAGCTTGCGCATCAGGTTGGCGCGGTGGGTCTCGGCGGTGCGCGGGCTGATATTCAGATGGGCTGCGATCTCCGGGCTGGTGCGACCAGCGGCCACGAGCTGAAGTACCTCACGCTCACGCATGGTGAGGAGATCAAAGGCGTCGAGGGGTGTTGCGTGAGACTGGCGCAGGTAGCTGTCAATCGCCCGCTCACTAAGTGGCGGACTGAGGTAACGCTGTCCTGACACCACGGCACGGACGGCGCTGATCAGTTGCGCCGTATCATTTTCCTTGAGTACATAGGCCGCCGCCCCGTTGCGTAGCGCGTCAAGGACGTAGACTTCATCGGCGTGCATCGAGAGGACGATCACCTGCGGGGGCGACGGCAGCGCACACACCCGCCGGGTCACCTCTAGCCCGTTTATCCCCGGCATCATCAGATCTACCACCAGCACCGCTGGCTGGAGTTGCTCGACCAGTCGCACCGCCGCCAGCCCATCGGCGGACTCGCCGACTACCTGGTAGCCTGGCTCAGCCGTGAGTAGGGTGCGGATGCCCTGGCGCACAATGGGATGATCATCGGCGAGTACAATCGTTATCATAAGTCAAGGCTCCGTATCCAGCGGCAGTTCTGCCGTCACACACGTACCCATACCCGGCGCAGTCTCGATATTCAGCGTTCCATTCAGCAGGGCGACCCGCTCCTGCATGCCGGTCAGCCCACTTGATCGGGCGCTGGAAAGAGCCTCCTCTAGTACAAAGCCAAGCCCCACATCACGCACTTGGATGAGCAACTGCGCCGGTGAGGCAAGCAGGCTGACCGTGGCGGTCTGCACCTGGGCGTAACGGGCAATATTGGTAAGAGCTTCCTGCACAACCCGATAGGCAACCGTCTCTACAGTGGGTGGCATATGCTTTTCTAGTCCCCAGTGGCGAAAATCCACCGTGATCCCCGTCTGCTCACGGTAGCGATTGATCTGCCAGAGTAGTGCCGGTAACAGGCCCATATCGTCGAGCATGGCGGGGCGCAGGTCGAGCGAGAGCGCCCGCACTTGAGCAATGAGATCCTGCGTAGCCCGATGGGCCTCGGCCAGTCGATCCGCACGTGCCTCTGGTTGGAGGCGGCTTGCCAGTTCCAGTGAGAGGCGCAGGCCAGTTAGCGCCTGTCCAACCTCGTCGTGCAGCTCGCGGGCGAGATGGCGGCGCTCCTGCTCCTGGGTCTCAAGCAGGCGGTGCGAGAGGTATTGGAGGCGGGAATGAGCCTCCTGAACCTCGGCGTAGAGCCGCGCATGATCAATTGCCTGCGCGCACTGCTGAGCGAGGGCCAACAGCAGCACCCGGTCATCAGCGGAGAATGTCTGCGTCGTCGCAAAGCCCAGCGAAAGGACGCCAATACCCATCCCCGCCGTCACTAGTGGAAGTGCAGCATAGGCACTGATACCGTGATCATTGAGCTGACGGCCAAAGCCGGGGAACTGGGCCTCGCCAGCCGCCACCGACTCGATCCAGATGGCCGTCTGGGTGCGGGTGGCCTGAGCTGACGGCAGCGGCGCGTCAAGTGGGGTGGGGCGGGGCGGATTCTGCATGACCGACGGCGGAGTCTGGCCTACGATTTCAAGCAGATCTCCACGCACATCACGCAATAACAGGACGCCGGACGTGGCACCCGTGGCCTGACAGATCTGATCGAGGATGATCTGAACAACATCGTCGCGGGTCAGAGCCGCAGCCAGGGCCGCTGTCACAGTCTGAAGTCGTCCAATACGCAGCGTGGCCTGCTCAGCCGCCGCCCGCGCCTGTTGCTCAGCCGCCAGAGCCGCCCGCACCTGAGCTTCAACCTGCTTACGTGTGGTAATATCCTGGCTCGTACCGCTGCTCAACACCGGACGGCAATCTGCCCCCGTACCGGCAACGTAAACGCGAGCGTGCGTGGCGATCCAGCGGATATCGCCGTCGGGGTGGACGACGCGATACTCAGCCATTGCGCGCCCATCGCCCCCCGAGTCAATCGTCGCCGAAACCGTCTGCCACCATACACTCCGGTCATCCGCATGCACCTGCGAGAGAATACGTGCGATCGGCACCGCGTCACTCCTCAGGCCATAGTGTGATTGAGCGCGGGCATCAAGTTGGATGATCCCCGTCACGATGTCGTACCGCCACGTCCCCAACTGCGCGGCATCGTAGGCCAAACGTAGCTGCTCGTCACGCTCACGTAGCACATGTTCGGCCTGCGTGCGCTCCGTAATATCAACCATCACCACACCGACGCCCGTCACGATGTGAAGGTTACCGCGTACCGGGTAGTAGCTGGTTAGCCATGTGCGGGGTTCTCCTGGGTTCGTCAGGGTGACGCCACGGATCTCGACATCGTGGATAGCATTGCCGGTTGTAAGAACCTGGCGCAAGAAGGGTTCAAAGGCCGAAGCCAGACCCGACAAGAGCTCGGCAGGCGTGCGACCGGGGTAGACAATCGCTGGCAGACCATCAATTGCCGCGAGGGTTTGATTCACACGGATGTAGCGCAGGTCGGCATCGAGAACACCGAGGCCAACCGGAATACTGGCAAAAATGGTGTTGAGCAGTGCGAAGGTATCATCCTTGATCCTCGTCGCCTCTCGCCACGCGCCAACGAGTTGGGCATAGGCGACAACCAATGCGGCCCGATCAGCAAGATCCTGGAGCATCGCCAGATCATCGGGGGTGTAGGGATCGCCGCCTGTATTGCGCGTCAGCGTGAGCGTGCCGATAACCTGCCCGCGCTCGCGCAGCGGGACAATGATCATGCTGTCAATCCCGAAGCGATCAAGATAGGGCAAAAACTGGGGAGCAATGGTAGCGCGGAAAGAATCCTGCGCCACACACGGCATGTAGAGGGGCTTGCCATCACGAATCACTTGACGGGTATGTCCCACGTCAACGCGCTGAGGAATCCGGTCAATGGCTGCGACCAATGCCTGGGCCTCGGGGTGAGCATGCGTTGTATGAGCGGCGATAAGGGCTGTGCCATCGAGGGAGATCAGCCGGAGCGCACAGAGGTCGCCGATCCGATGAGCAACATAGCCCGTAATTGTGCGGCTCAGACGTGCAAGATCGGTGCTGGCAGCGGCGAAGCAATGCGAGGCATCAGCAAGTACCGCCAGCCGCGCCTCACTACGTCGGAGGTCGGCGGCGGCCTGACTCTGTGTAGCGAGGGCTGCCTCAAGCGTAGCAATGCGTTTTTCTAGAACGCTGATCCGAACCGCTTTTGCAGAGACCGAAAGGGACCGCGATGGCATGCCACAGGCTCCAATCCGCTATCACCGGTGCTGAGTGGACGTTCTTTTGCGTAATCAAAAAGGGCGGGCCAGGGAGAGCAGAACCCTCCCTGCGACCCACCTGCGTCAGCTGAGCTGTTTCGTCTCCTCGGGTTCGCCAAGGATCTTGTTGGTGATGTAGGTGGCCAGCCAACTGGCCGCCAGACTAAAAACGAGGTTCAGTGCGCCCTTAATCAGGCGGCGGCGAAAATCTTCCTCCATAATGCGTGTGTCTCTCCATTGTGAAAAATACCGATAAATCAGAACAAATAGACGATTGACCAGGCCGCTGTATCCACGTAGGTCAGGGCTATAGTATAGCCGAGTCCGCCCATTTATGCCCACGGGACGAGCAACCTATAAACTTTGCCACAGAAGAACACGGAAAGCCCACAGAATAAATATTTCTGTGGGCTTTCCGTGTTCTTCTGTGGCCGTCTATCGAGGAAGTATCGTTGCCACACTAAGCAGCCGGGAGCCTTCGGCGCAACAGTTCATCAACACGATCCTTCAGCTCAAGGCCTCGTTCGCGCAGCACTGCGCGGGTGGCAGCACCGCTCTGCGAGGTGAGAAGGGCCGCCATCGCTGCACCCGCCAGGACGCCGAATAGCATCCCATTTACCATCCTCCCACGACGCTCGTGCGGAAAAAGCTCTGCAATCAAATGATCAGTGTCACTCATAGGAAAATTCCTTGTGCTCTGTCAGACCGACCCTTCGAGATTGATGAGCGGCAGGTAAATTGCGTACTCAAGGGGGTTGCGGTTGACGGTGATGCTGTACGTACGGGTGGTTCCCCCATCCTGGGTCGTAACCGTGATGGCGATCAGGTTCACGCCCACCTGAAGGTTGCTGGTCACCGGGCTACCCGAGGTTGCGGAGGTGCCGTTCACTTTAAGCGTAGCAGAATTATCGGCGGCGCTCGGTGTGATGATGAAGCTTGTGACGGTGTAGGGCACGCTCACCGTGTAGACGTAAGTATCTGCGGCGAATGCTGGATTAAGGACGCCCGCGCTTATCTGTAGACCGCCCAGGTTGGCATTTGGTGTGATGACCGTTAGCGAGATGGGTACGGACGTGCTGACAGCATACGTCTTGTCACCCTCGTAGCGTGCGGTGATGCTGTGGACGCCCTTCAAGAGTGACGTGGTGGTGAAGATCGCTTGGTTTACGATCAGCGCACGCACGCCAATGACTGTCGCGCCATCCAGAAAGGCGACGGTACCCGAGGGCTGGGGCTGATCGCTTAGCGCGTTAGGCCCGAACGTCACGGTGGCGGTAAAAGTTGCCGTCTGCCCTGTGAGCAAGGAGGTTGGTGAGAAATCCAGTGATGTGACTGATACCTGGTTATTCCCAAGGCTCAGGCGGTTGATGGTGATACTGTACGTATGCGTCGTCACTCCATCCTGAGCCATCACCGTGATACTGATGGCAGGGTTCGCTCCCACCTGAAGGTTGCTGAACGTCACCGGGCTACCCGAGGTTGTGGGAGTACCGTTCACTTTAAACGTGGCGGAACTGTCGGCGATACTCGGCGTGATGATGACGCTCGTAGCCGTATAGGGCACGCTCGCCGTGTAGACATAGGTGCCTGCGGCGAATGCTGGACTGAGAGTGCCCACACTTATCTGTAGACTGGACAGGTTGGCATTCGTCGAGATGACCGTTAGCGAGACAGGCGCGGATGTGCTGACGGCATACGTCTTGTCGCCTTCATAGCTTGCAGTGATGCTGTGGGCGCCCTTTAAAAGTGATGTGGTAGTGAAGATCGCTTGGTTTGCGATCAGCGTGCCTACACCGATGACCGTCTCGCCATCCAGAAAAGCAACGGTACCCGAGGGCTGAGGCTGATCGATCGGCGCATTGGGGTCAAACGTGACAGTAGCGGTAAAGGTCGCCGTCTGCCCTGTGAACAGGGGGGTTGGTGAAGCATCCAGCGAGGTCGCTGATGTCTGGTTACCTCCGAGACTCAGGCGGTTGACGGTGACACTGTACGTATGTGTCGTCACTCCATCCTGAGCCGTCACCGTAATGGTGATCAGGTTTGCACCCACCTGAAGGTTGCTGGTCACCGGACTACCCGAGGTTGCGGAGGTGCCGTTCACTTTAAGCGTAGCAGAACTGTCGGCGGCGCTCGGTGTAAGTGAGATGCTGGTGTTTTTATAGGCTACCGCTACCGTATAGGCGTTATTGTCTGTCGCAAATGCGGGGCTGAGCATACCTGGGTTTACCAGCAGGCCGCTCAAGTTGGCATTTGTCGAGAGAACCGTCAGCGAGACGGATGCGGATGTGCTGACGCCATAGATCGCGTCGCCCTCGTAGCGTGCGGTAATGCTGTGGACGCCCTTCAGAAGTGATGTGGTCGTGAAGATCGCCTGGTTTGCGATCAGCGTACCCACGCCGATAGCCGTCCCTCCATCCAGGAAGGTAACGGTACCCGAGGGCTGTCCGTTCCGTGCACCAGCCCCAAACGTCACGCTGGCTGTAAAGGTCACTGGCTGCCCGGTCACGCTCGTTGTGGTTGAGGAGCCGAGCGAGGTTATTGACGCCTGGTTCCCCTCAATGGGGAGACGGTTGACCGTAAGATTGTACGTGTGGGTGGTCTGTTTATCCGGGGCCGTCACCGTGATGGGGATGAGGTTTGCGCCCACCTGAAGGTTGCTGGTCACCGGGCTACCCGAGGTTGCGGGGGCACCGTTCACCGTGAGCGTGGCATTGGGGTCGGCAACACGTGGCGTGAACGTGACGTGTGTGATGTTATTGATCACATTCACCACGTAGGCGTCGTTGTTTTCGGCGAATGGCGGGATAAGAGTCGCCGCATCTACTAACAGATTGCTCAGATTGGCATTCGTTGAGATGACGGTCAGCGAGACGGGCGCGGATGTGCTGGCGCCATAAACGTTGTCGCCCTCATAGTATGCGGTGATGCTATGGACGCCGTTTGTAAGGGCTGAGGTCGTGAAGGTCGCTTTATGCGTGGTTGCGTCTAGCGTACCCACACCTATCACTGTCACATCATCCAAGAAGGTGACGGTACCCGAGGGCTGGTTTGGTGTTACGGTGGCCGTAAAAGTTACAGGCTGTCCTGTCGTTGACGTGGTAACAGGGGTACCGAGTGCGGAGGTTGGAGTATCGAGCGTTGTTGCTGATGTCATGGCCCCGCCGACCGTCAGGTTGCGGATCTCGTGGAAATTCGTTATCCCGCCTGTACTGCCGGAGAGTCCCATTTTGAAGGTTGCGGGTGGGGTAGGCATACCCGCAGCCTTCAGATCGAATGCACTAATGATATTTTCGAATCCGTTCCCGAAGTCTATTTCAACTGATATTTTTAAATCAAGAAAAGTAATACGGACGCTGCGAGGGTTACTGCGTGTCACCCCATCAATCCTGCGCGGGGGATTCAGTGCCGAGAGCTGGACGTACTTCAGCAAGTTATAGCCCGTCTTGTCCGTCCCTGGGCCACGAATCGCCACTGTATGCGGCATTGAATTGAGAGTACAAGTGATGGTGCAGCCACCGAATCGGCTCGTCGTGAAGTTACCAAATTCATCAAAGCCAATCCCCACATAGCCATTCGTCACACCCTTCCTCCCATCAATCGAGTCTACGCTATAGCCCAGGGCACCGCCGGGGGGGCCCGACGTTGGGCTCGTTGTTGCGCCATCAATCAGGTAGAAGCTAAAGCCGTCGGCACCGACGGTGGCGTTAGGCAACGACTCGTGGGTCGCATACTGAAAGCTGATCTGGATGCCTTTGTCCGAGCTAATGGGTGTGTCGTAGATGACCGATCCGGCCTTGAAGTAGCCGTTATTGGTCAGTTGGAGCCAGCCCTGCCCAATTGCATCCGTATCGCCGCCGGTGAGTACCGCGTCGCCCAGAAGTGTCCATCCGGGGGCACTGACGCCCGTGAAAGGTTGGTTGATCGAAACAGCCATCGTCGCCCGAGCCGGTGTGGTGAGCGAGCCAAGGAAGGAGGTCAGAACGACGGAGATCAAAGCTAGGGAAGCGATGTGACTTTGGTAGGTTCTTTGCTTTGTGTTCATTGTCATAACCTCTTGATGAATCTCGAAATCGTGTTTTTATCCTATCACCCCCGTATGACCTCTTAGGTACCCCTATCGGGCAGGGCTTGTGCAAAATCTTGGTACCCTGCCTTTCCACTGCCGACCACGGCTTCACCTCAGTGCGCTGGTGCCCGATCTGTCGTCAACGGCATGGTTCTTGGGTGGTTGCCCTTTTTTTGCCCCCTGTGTTTCGTTATCGTATCTCAACAAGTAGATTTTATAACATATTGATATATAAAAAAGATCTACTACACCGTTATCCTCAAATTGTGGCTCATGCGCGGTCTCGGCGTGAGAAATTGCAAAGATTATGCCTCAATATAGATGTGCAAATAATGGGCATTGGAAGTCCAACGAGGGAAAAAGGAGAGTTCCACGCATACGCCAAGGTAACGTGTAACGCAAAATTTCTAAGATAATGGCAGGAATATGGGCTGATCTCTAAGAAATTTCCTAGAAAGTTACATTTTGTAAATCAAACCAAATGCTCATATGACTCTAATGTCATTGTAGACATATTGCAAATTTCTCTGCGTGTACTACAATACGTGAGGTATAGATAGTTCTACCCATCACTTGTTAAGCTAACATTCATACCGAAGCAGCGTCGCCAGGTACCGCATGTTTGCTCACGCTGACATCGCCCCATTCTCATGCTGGAGCCAGCCTCCAGAGGGTGGATTTTGTGCGCCCTAAATTTTCGCACTCCACGCGGGGTTGGGCGATGTGTACGACGAGGAGGCACAGTAAAAAAGGCATATAAAATCTTGTAGCCCAGCGCGAGAGGTTACATCCACAACAATGGCGGGGGGGTTCTGTTCGCCACTCTTTATCGGCGCAACCACTCGGGCACATCCCAAGACAGTGTGACGCGATACTTGTAGGTACGATGATGTACAGAGGGGGATTTCATGAGACGTAGGATTGTTATGGCCATCACGATGATTCTCGTGGTGCAGCTATTGATCACTGGTTCAATCGGTCTGCTGAATCTGACTTCACGCAACGCTATGAAGGACATGCCTCCTGGTGTGCCCATGACGATGGAGCAAAAGATCACACCCGCACAGCGTCAGGCGGCGGCTGAACGCGCCGTGGCTGCCCGTCGCGGCGCAGAGATCCACAGTGTCGCCTCTCTGGCGCAGACCGCCATCGCTCCTGATGCGGCCCACGCTCAGACTGGTATTGACCCGAAAGTTCCTGATTATTTCGGCACTTCTCCGAATTACGCCAATAGCCCGCTGCCGCCGAATGTCACCTTCACGAGTCCGATCAGCGGCACTACCGCTGAGGCAATTGCCACCGTGCAGACGGTTGTCGGGCCTGGTGGGGTGGTTACGCGCGGTGTTGTCACTGCGGTCAAGGTGATCAACCCCGGCTCGGGCTATACCACTGCACCCACGGTCACCATTGCGGGGGTCTACGGCGACGGTACTGGTGCCACTGCGACGGCGGTGATCGCGCCGATCAACCCGGCCAACCCGGCGCTCGGCTCGCAGGTCACGCAGGTCACGGTGAACACCGGAGGCCACGACTATACCGGCATCCGCAAGTTTGTAGACCGGCTGGCCGTCCTACCGCTCCCCGGTGCTACACCGAATAACCTCGGCCAGTACCTTACGCTCGCTGTGCCTGATACGACCAGCTACCCCGGCTCGGACTACTACGAGATCGGCCTGGTGGAGTATAGCCAGCAGTTCCACAGCGACCTACCGGCCAGTAAGATGCGCGGGTATGTGCAGCTCAACAACCCGGCCACCAAGTCTCAGGTGACCCGCGATGCCAGCGGGAAGATCACCGGCTGGCCGCAGCCGAGCTACCTTGGGCCGAGCATTGTCGCCAGCCGTGACGTGCCCGTGCGGATCAAGTTTATCAACCTGCTGCCCACCGGCACGGGCGGCGACCTGTTTATCCCGGTTGACCCAACCGTCATGGGTGCAGGCACCGGCGATAAAGGCGGCACCGAGACCTACACCCAGAACCGCGCCACCCTGCACCTCCATGGCGGTCTGACCCCCTGGATCAGCGATGGAACACCGCACCAGTGGACGACCCCGGCTGGTGAGACGACCTCATACCCCAAGGGCGTGAGTACCCAGAACGTCCCCGACATGCCGCCCGCCGGCCCCGGTGAGATGACGTTCTTCTACAGCAACCAGCAGAGCGCCCGGCTGATGTTTTACCACGATCATGCGTATGGCATCACCCGCCTGAACGTGTACGCGGGCGAGGCGGCAGGCTACCTGCTGACTGACAAGTATGACACTGCGCTGACCGCCGGCGGAAGCTTCCCGCTACCGAACGGCACGACCGCAACCATCCCCGCCAATACTGCTCCGGGCCTGCTCGACACGGTGCCCCTGATCATCCAGGACAAGACCTTCGTGCCCCCGCCCGGACAACTCCAGGCTGAGGACCCGACCTGGAACCACATCTGGCGAACCGGTGTTATAGCCCCAGCTCTGGGCAGCCTCTGGATGCCGCACGTCTACATGCCGAACCAGAACCCCGCCGACCTGAGCGGCACCAACGCCATGGGTCGCTGGGACTACAGCCAGTGGTTCTGGCCACCGACGGCCGCCATCCACGGCACGCTTCCGAACCCCTACTACAATTCGGCGAACCCTGGCTCCGAGAACCCGGTTATTCCGGGGATCAACAACCCGTCGATCACGCCGGAAGCCTTTATGGACACGCCGGTGGTTAATGGCGTCGCCTACCCGTACATGCCGATTGAGCAGAAGGTCTACCGCTTCCGCATCCTGAATGCGAGCAATGACCGGACGATGAATCTGCAGCTCTACTTCGCCAAGTCCAACGGCGACCTGTGGGACGCGCAGGGCAACCTGAACGACCCCAACGCTGGAGAAGTGAGCATGGTGCCTGCGGTGGGCAAGCCACTGCCAATGGGCGTCGTCCCCCCCTGGCCGAACGACAACCGCCTGGGCGGCGTGCCGGATCAGAAGACGGCCGGCCCACGCTTCGTCCAGATCGGCACGGAGGGCGGCTTCCTGCCGGCCCCAGTGGCACTGAACAACCGCCCGATTGGCTACGAGAACAACCTGCGCAACATCGTTGTCACCAACGTTAATACGCAGACCCTGATGCTGGCCCCCGCCGAGCGCGCCGATGTGATCATTGACTTCTCGAAGGTGCCCGCCGGCTCCAAGCTCATCCTCTACAACGACTCGCCTGCCCCGGTTCCGGCCTTCGATCCGCGCTACGATTACTACACGGGCGACTGGCCGCAGACCGACACTGGTGGCGCACCCACCACCCTGGCCGGCTACGGGCCTAACACCCGGACGATCATGCAGTTCCGCATGAAGGATGCGACGGCTGGTGCTATTGCCACTCCCACCGGCCTCCCGTTTGATAAAGATCCGGCCAAGATGGGTCCCCTGACGACCGCGCTACAGAATATCTTTGCGGCCTCGCAGGATCCGATCATCGTGCCCCAGCCGGTGTACAACGGTGCCTATGGCAAGACCTTTGGTCCGGTGGCGACGCGCATCCAGAGCACAACGCTCACCTTCACCCCGAATTCGGTTGGTGCTACGCCGCTTACGGTGAACCTGCAGCCGAAGGCCATCCAGGAACTGTTCGAGACGGAGTACGGGCGGATGAACGCCACGCTTGGTGTCGAGATCCCCAACACCACCGGCGTCAACCAAACGACGATCCCCTTGGGCTACATTGACCCGACCACTGAGAACATCACAGACTCGGTCACAGCTGCTGCGCCCATTGCGGGGACAACTGCCGGGACGCTCGGTGATGGCACCCAGATCTGGAAGATCACGCACAACGGTGTTGATACCCACGCCATCCACTTCCACCTCTTCAACGTCCAGATCATCAACCGCGTCGGCTGGGACGGCCAGGTGCGTCTGCCGGAGCCGAATGAGATCGGCTGGAAAGACACCGTGCGGATGAACCCGCTGGAGGACGCGATTGTGGCCCTGCGCCCGATCAATGCGAAGACGCCCTTCGGCACCTACCAGAGCATCCGCCCGCTCGACGTGACCTCGCCGCTCGGCTCCACGATGGGCTTCTGGAACCAGGGGCCGACGGGCAACCCGGTCACGACGATCAATGCGCTGTTTAACTTCGGCGACGAATTTGTGTGGCACTGCCACCTGCTCGGCCACGAAGAGAACGACATGATGCGCCCGATCGTGTTCAACACGAAGCGTGTCGCGCCGGCTGCGCCGACGGGTGTGCTCGTTGGGAACCTCAACCCGGCTTCAGTTGGCACAACGAAGGTTCCTCAGGCCGTGCTGGGCAACAAGGTTGTACTTAACTGGACCGACACCACGCCAGTTACCCCAGGGGTTATCAATGGTTCCTGGGCCAACCCGCAGGGCGAGATCGGCTATCGTATCCTGCGTGCCCCCATCACCACTTCCAATGGCAAGATCGGCACCTACAGCCAGATTGTCACGCTCGCGGCGAACACCACAACCTTCACCGACAGCCCGGCCGCCGGCAGCTACAGCTACCAGGTAGTCGCCTTTAACGACGCTGCGGGCACTAGCGCGGTGATCGGGAGCAACGTGGCCATCGCCACCTCGGCTGCGGTGAACGTCACCGTGCCGGCACCTATCGTTGCGCCGGACGCGCCGACCAACCTGGCCTACTCCTTCCAGGCCGCGCCTCTGGGCGTGAACCTGACTTGGACCGCTTCCACGGGTATCGTCACGGGCTATCAGGTTCAGTCGAACATCAATGGCACCTGGACGAACCTAGGAGCCGTGCTGCCCGCTACCGCCACATCCTTCACCGACACCAGCGTCGTGGCGAACACTAGCTACACGTACCAGATCATTGCCAAGAACACATCTACGTCTGTCGGTACCTCGGCCCCGCTCACGGTACTCACCCCGCCCGCTGCCCCGACCGGCCTGAGCAGCGTGCCGATCTCAACCCCGCCGTCTGTTACCCTGCGCTGGGTTGCCCCGGCTGGCCCTGGCACGATCACCAGCTACACGGTGCAACGCAGCAATGACGGGATCTCCTGGCTAACCGTTGGTAGCCCAACCGCTACATCCTACACCGACACGACGGTTACGCAGGGTTCGACCTACTTCTACCGCGTCAACGCGAACAACTACTACGTTGACCCCGTGACGAAGGTGGCCCTGGTGGGTGGCGCAAGCGTGATGACGAACGCGATCAACGTGACCGTGACGGCAACCGTGCCGGCCGCGCCGATCAACCTGACCGCGAACCTCCTGCCTGGGAAGAATCAGGTCAGCCTGACCTGGGCACCTGGCAACACCATTGCGGTTGACACCTATCGTGTCTATCGCAGCTCGGACAACAAGGCGACGTGGATTGAGGTCACTAACCCGGCCAGCCCAACGACCACGACCTCCTTCGTTGACACGACGGTTGTGCCGAACACCAGTTACTACTACCACGTCATCGCCAACACGGTGGGCCTGGGTGATAGCCTATCCTCGGCCGACCTCAACGTGGTGACACTGCCCGATGCCCCGACCGGCCTTGCTCTTGCCCCAGGCACTACCCCGAGCCCTGGCGCAGTGTCACTGGTCTGGAGCGCTCCGGCCACCGGCGCAGCGAGCTACAACGTTCAGTCGAGCGCCAACAACGGCACCACCTGGACGGATCTGATCACCCAGACCGCGAAGCTGAGCTTCACCGATACGACCGCTGTGGGCGGCACAACCTACTTGTACCAGGTTAGCGCCAACAACTCGACGCCCAAACCGGGCCTGCCCTCGACCCCGGCCCTCCAGGTGGCCGTGCCGCTGGCAGTTCCGGGCCTTGCCACAAGCCTGACGGCATCCGTGAACGCAACTGGGGTGACGGTGGGATGGACGCCGCCGACTACTGCGGTCACCAGCTACCAGATCTGGCGTGCGACGAGCGCCACCGGCGGCACCGCCAATGCCGGTACGCCGGTGCAGGTGGGCACTGCAAGCGCCTCGCCCTTTATCGACACCGGGGCCGCGCCCAATCAGTTGCTGTCGAACACCAGCTACGACTACTACGTCGTTGCGGTTAATCAGACGGTTGCCGGACAGCCCTCCACGACGGTCACGGCCCTCACCCTGCCGGCTGCGCCGACTGGCCTGACCGCCTCAATCGTCACCGGTGTGACCGGTGTGTCCCTGAGCTGGGCAGCACCGACCGGCACTGGCACCATCCAGACCTACACTATTCAGTGGGCGACAAGCGCCACTGCCACCACCTGGACGACTCTCGCTTCGGGTATCGCCGGTAACATCACCGCATACAACGACACGACGACCGGCGCGGCAAGTAGGTACTACCGCGTCATCGCCGACAACACGATCACGATCACGACCGGTACGACGACTACCACGACCGGCGGCCAAGGCCCGGCCTCGACCCCGGCAACGGCGCTCGCTGGATCGTCCCTGACGCTGGTCGGCACGCCTACGGTAAACTCGGTCACCCTGTCCTGGACACGGCCGACCGGCACGATTACTGGCTACACCATTGATCAGCAGCCGAGCGGCGGAAGCTGGACAACTGCTACCGGTATGGTGTCTCTCAACATCACTGGTGCCAACACCACCAGTACCAGCGGTCTCCGAGCCAGTGTCACGAATGGCTACACAACCAACCTCGCGGCGAATACCAGCTACGACTACCGCGTCACTGCCAAGAACGGGACAGTAGCAGTCGGTGGGGCGTCGAACATCGTCACGGCCCTCACCCTGCCGGCTGCGCCGACCGTCGGTGTCACCGCCCAGGCCGGCCCGCAGGTGACGATTAGCCTGAACGCGACTGGCTCCGGCAAGATCCTCAACTTCAGCATCCAGCGCAGGATTACCAACAGCGGCGCGTGGCCTGCCGCCTGGACGACCATCGCCACCACGGCCAATAGCACCACCACCATTGACGCGAGCGTTGTGGCTGGCACGAGCTACGACTACCGCGCAACGGCTACCAACGCGACGGGCACTAGCGTGAACTCGGCCACGACTACGGTGGCGGTGCCGGTGCCCGCACCGAGCGCCCCGACCATGAACGTGCCGACGAGCGTCACCACCGGCGGGGGGCGCGCCACGGTCACACTGACCTGGTCGAACGTGCCTGCCGCCACCGGCTACTACGTGTACCGCAGCAATACCGCTGGTGGCAATGGGACACGTATCGCCACGGTGGCAATGCCAACCACCACCTTCGCTGACACAGGCCGAACCATCGGGACGAACTACTACTACTACGTCGTGGCCTACTCCACGAGTGGCGGAACCACTGTCACCTCCGTGAACTCGAACGTGGTGACAATCAAGCCGTAGGACCTGTCGGATACGCCGGGGCCGTCTGTGAGCGGCCCCGGCACAGAGTAACGTGTGTGCTGGGGTTGAGCGGTTCGCCGCCCAATCCCAGCACAAACTATGTCACACAATTAGTGAGTGATGAGGCCAGCGATGCAACGTCTCCAGAGCCTTCCGCAGCCAATCATGCGCCTCGTTCTCGGGGTAACCTATCTCATTGTCGCTATCGCCTTTGGCGTTTTTGGTACACAGTCGGCACGCGCTAGGGCCGTGTGGATCGAGCAACTCCCACACCTCGACGGTGCCGTGAACCAGGATGGTAAGTTCGTCTGCACGCTTACGCCAGCAGCCACACAAAATGTGGCATCCACTAGCCCGACGGTAGTGCAGATCGCCCCTGGCAGTGTGGTTCTCATCGAAGGCCAGATCAGCCCGCTCAACCTGCCGCAGTACCGCGACTTCATCTCGTATGTGCGCGATGAGTATCGCGGGATCAGCGCGGATGGCTCAGCGATCTGGCGCGAGGATCAGCGGGCCACGCCAGCACTGCTGATTGATCTCGTCGGCGGTAGCGTGCGGATCGCCAATACCGATTATCGGCTCGATAGTCCTCACCAGCGCTGGCAGGATGGCGATAAGCTAATTGCCAACAACATCGGTATAGGTGGAACCCGGCGTTACACTGGCCTCACCGTGAATCGTCCGGTGACGGCCATCGGCGTCCTGGAGAACGGGCCTGACGGCCCAGAATTGCGCAGCTCGTTCGTTTTTGGTGGCACCCGCGCCGAGTATATCGCTGTCCAGATCGGTGCTGCCGCCTACCTGCCCTGGCTCGGCTGTTTCGCTGCCATCATCGGACTCACCCTGATCGCCCGCAACCTACGGCGCGCTGAAATAGTTGTGCCACGCATCGCGGTTCGCCGGGCGGATGGCTACAACAAGTGGTTTATTCTTCGTTAAAGACGTGCTATACTCTCTGTGCTAGTGCCATACGCTCTTTTCTCAGAAGATTTTGGCGAGACGGGCGTGTTACACCGGCATGCTACAATCGAGACGACACCCTACTATTGTGTGTACGAATCAGCACAGCAAGGGAGTACAGCAATGAAGCTAGAAGGAACATTCGAGACAATCCCGCTGCGCGATCTGGTTGATATGATCACCTATAGCTCTGTCACCGGCGCTCTCAATATCTATGTCGGGCAGACAGTTGGTCACCTCTATTTTCGCGATGGCAATCTCTACCACTGTGATTTTTGTGGCACAGTGGGTGTGGATGCGCTAGCCGGTATGCTAGAAATTACCCAAGCCAGCTTTGGCTTTGTTGCCGATACGACGACCGAACAGGAGTCGCTCTGGGGTGATATGGGCTACCATATGCAGATGGCCGAGCGCCTCGCGTATCGCTGGCAGGGAGTGCGCGCAGCAATTCCTTCCTTCGATCTTGTGCCGACTCTGGTTGTGACACTCGATGCGGCCCTCCGCCGCGTCGGCCCGTCTCACCAGCAGGTGCTTGATCAAATTGATGGCAACCACTCGCTCAGATCCATCGCCACAGACCTTGGCTGGGCCGAGATTGATCTCGCTGAGGCGATCTCTCAGATGGTTCAGGATCATCTGATCGAGTTTCGTCGAGGGTTGCCGCAGCCACCCGCACAGAATGTTGCTGCTCCCCGTGGTGGCCTCTTTGATCGCCTTCGCTCGCGATCGGGAGATAACACCCGCCAGTCGTCGGTTGAACAACCCGGCCCATCATCTGACGAGTTAGTGCTGAATGTGCTGCGTAGCTGAACTGGCTGTGCCAGCGATGCCTATAGCGATCCTGTCCTGGTTGTGAAGGAGGAGTCAAGGCTTTAGCCGACTAAAGCTTTGGCTCCTCCTTCATGAGTCCAAGAGGATTGCGATCAACACCCGATGAAAACGGACCGTAGGGGCACGTCGCGACGCGCCCCTACCCGACGCCCGCCTATTTTTACCTCATCCTGTTTGCGGGGTGGTGTGGACGTGGTACTATTGCGCGGGGTTGCCCGCCGCTGCCGCAGGAGCTCAAACTAAACGTGCAGGTGATGATCAACGGGAGCTTCTGGGGCCAGCCAAATGTTGGTAGCGGCCAATATCTTCACGGCCTGTTGCGCTGGCTTCCCCAGGTTGCCCCGCAGCACCGCTACCTGCTGCTGCTTCCTGCTGGGAGTGGCCCTGGCCCTGCCCTACCGCTTGGTGTGTCCGCTGTTACGGTGCGCACACCCTTCGACCGGGTTAGCCCGAACGTGGCTAAACTCTTTTTCGAGCAGGTTGGACTGCCTAGTGTCGCCCGTCGGTTGGCCCACCACCTCGGCCCCGCCGTTATCCTAGTGCCCTACTTCGCCCCGCCCCTGCGCTCGGTGGTGCCGGTAGTTACTACGGTGGGCGATATCATCCCGCTGCTGCTGCCCGAGTATCGTGGCGGCCTGCATGTGCGCGCCTATATGCGTCTCGTACGCCGGGCGGTGTCTGGCAGCGCCCACGTACTCACCTTCTCCAGCGCCAGCCGCACTGATATTATTGCCAAACTTGGACTGCCGTCTCGCCGCGTCACCTCGGTGCTGCTCGCCGCCGGTGATCAGTACAGCCTTGGCAATCCGGGCGCGGACAGGGAGGCTGTCGCCCAGCGTTACGGCATCACCGGCCCCTTCATTTACTACGTGGGAGGACTCGACGCACGCAAGAACGTATCGGTGTTACTGCGCGCCTTCGCCCTGCTGCGTTCGCGTGGGGTTAATGCCCAGCTCGTTATCGCCGGGCGGGCACTCGGGCATGATCGGCGGCTCTTCCCCGACATTGACGCGCTGATCGCCGACCTGGAGTTGCGGTCATCTGTACACCGCATTGATGTGTCTGCTGAGGATGGCCCTCTGCTCTACCGGGCCAGCACCGTCTTCGCCTTCCCCTCACGCTACGAGGGCTTTGGACTGCCGCCCCTGGAGGCGATGGCCTGCGGTGCCCCGGTGGTTGTCAGCGACGCCAGTAGCCTTCCCGAAGTAGTGGGCGCAGCAGCTCTGCGCGTCCCCCCAGACGATGTCCTTGGCTGGGCCGCTGCCCTTGGCCGCGTCCTCGCCGACTCCCGCCTGCGCACCGATCTGCGCACCCAGGGTCTGGCCCGCGCCGCCCACTTCTCCTACCGCCGCGTCGCCGAGGAGACCGTGGCGGTGCTGGAGTCAGCCGTCCGGCTGTAGGTAAGCAAACAAATAAAATGGTTAAAATTGCCAGCTTCGCTGGCAATTTTAACCATTTTATTTGTTTGCTTAGGAGCCATAGACTCCCGATGATAAGCATAGATGCTTATTTTGTGGGCACCGCCACCATTCCTGTTGGCTCCTGGCCCTTCAGCGAGGCCACGATCAGGTCGCGGTTCATGCGTGCGATCACGTCCAGGCTAATCTGCTTCGGGCAGACTGCCGAACACTCACCGATGTTCGTGCAACTGCCAAAGCCCTCGGCGTCCATCTGTGAAACCATGTTGATCGCCCGCTGTGTACGCTCGGCCTGGCCCTGCGGGAGAAATCCCAGATGTGCGATCTTCGCGCCGGCAAAGAGCATCGCCGAGGCGTTTGGACACGCCGCTACACAGGCTCCGCAGCCGATGCACGCCGCCGCATCCATTGACAGTTCGGCCATATCCTTGGGTATCTGCACCGCGTTCGCGTCCGGTGCCGAGCCGGTCGAGGCGCTGATAAACCCGCCCGACTGGATGATTCGGTCGAAGGCACTGCGATCCGTCGCCAGATCTTTGATGATCGGAAAGGACTTAGCTCGCCAGGGTTCAATGGTGATCGTATCGCCATCCTTGAAGCTGCGCATATGCAGTTGGCAGGCGGTCACGCCGCGCACCGGTCCGTGGGATATACCGTTGATCATCAGCGAACACATCCCGCAGATGCCCTCACGACAGTCGTGGTCAAACGCAATTGGATCCTCATTGCCCAGAATAAGATCTTCGTTCACGATGTCGAGCATCTCAAGGAACGACATGTCTGGGCTTACGTGGGGAGCCTGGTAGGTCTTGAATGATCCTGGCGCGCCCCCGTTCTTCTGCCGCCAGACAATAAGGGTCAGTTTCATGTCGCTATCGCTCCCAATTTTAGATTTTGGATTTGGGATTTTAGATTGCTCCGCAATCCAAAGTCCCAAAGTCCCAAATCCAAAATCTAAAATCTAAAATCTAAAATTACTTATAGCTCCGCTGGCTCGGATGGACGTACTCGAAGCTCAGTGGCTCTTTGTTCAGTTGGGGCTTGGCAAGATCCCCGCTGTAGGCCCAGGCCGCCACATACGAGAAGTTTACATCGTCACGCTTTGCCTCACCCTCGTCGGTCTGGCTCTCCTCGCGGAAGTGGCCGCCACACGACTCGGTGCGGTGCAGGGCGTCAATGCACATCAGCTCAGCCAACTCGAAGAAGTCGGCAACTCGCCCGGCCTTCTCCAGCGACTGGTTCATCTCCTCGTTGGCCCCGACCACCTTCACATTCTTCCAGAACTCCTCGCGCAGCACGGGGATGCGCGCCAGAGCCTGACGCAGGCCGGCGTCGGTGCGCCCCATCCCGCACTTCTCCCACAGCAACTTGCCCAGCTCGCGGTGGAATGAGTCCACCGTGCGCGTGCCATTGATGCCCAGCAGCTTCTTTGTCCGGCCCGTCACCTCGGCCTCCGCCTGAGTAAACTCGGCCCGGTCGGTACTCATGTTATCGGCCTTAACCTGGGCCAGGTAATTGCTCAGCGTGTAGGGCAGCACGAAGTAGCCGTCGGCCAGACCCTGCATCAGCGCCGAGGCTCCCAGACGGTTCGCCCCGTGATCTGAGAAGTTTGCTTCGCCACCTACAAAAAGGCCAGGAATGCTGGACTGGAGGTTGTAGTCTACCCACAAACCGCCCATCGTGTAGTGGATGGCCGGGTAGATCCGCATCGGCATCTCGTAGGGGTCGTCGCCGGTGATCTGCTTATACATGTCAAAAAGGTTGCCGTAACGCTCGGCGATCACCTTCTTGCCCAGGCGCTTGATCGCGTCGGCAAAGTCCAGGTAGACACCCAGGCCACCGGGGCCAACGCCACGGCCCGCGTCGCAGACCTGCTTCGCGTTGCGCGAGGCCACGTCACGCGGCACGAGGTTACCGAAGCTCGGGTAGCGCTCCTCCAGGTAGTACTCGCGCTCCTTTTCCGGAATATCCTTCGGGTTGCGCGTATCACCCTTCCTCCTCGGCACCCAGATCCGCCCATCGTTGCGCAGCGACTCGCTCATCAGCGTCAGCTTGCTCTGATGGTCGCCGGTGACAGGGATGCAGGTCGGGTGGATCTGCGTGTAGCAGGGGTTAGCCAGAAAAGCTCCCTTGCGGTGTGCGCGCCAGATCGCCGTATTGTTACAGCCCTTGGCATTTGTGCTCAGGTAGAAGACATTTCCGTAGCCGCCGGTGGCCAGCACTACCGCATCGGCCACATGCCGCTCGATCTTGCCCGTTACCATATCGCGGGTGATGATCCCACGGGCGCGCCCGTCAACCACGACCAAATCGAGCATCTCGGTACGCGGGAACATCTTCACCGTACCGGCGGCGATCTGCCGAGCCAGGGACGAGTAGGCTCCCAGCAGGAGTTGCTGGCCAGTCTGCCCGCGTGCGTAAAAAGTCCGGCTCACCTGCGCACCGCCGAACGAGCGGTTGTCGAGATAGCCGCCGTACTCGCGGGCGAAGGGCACGCCCTGGGCCACACACTGGTCAATGATGTTCACCGACACCTGGGCCAGACGGTACACATTGCTCTCACGGGCGCGGAAGTCGCCGCCCTTCACCGTATCGTAGAAGAGCCGAAACACGCTGTCGCCATCGTTGCGATAGTTTTTGGCGGCGTTAATCCCGCCCTGGGCCGCGATGCTGTGGGCGCGGCGCGGGCTGTCCTGGTAGCAATAGCACTTGACGTTATAGCCCATCTCACCGAGGGTGGCCGCCGCAGCGCCGCCCGCCAGCCCCGATCCCACCACAATCACCGTATAGCGTCGCCGGTTGGCCGGGTTGACCAGCTTCATCTCAAAGCGGTGCGTGTCCCAGCGACCCTCGATTGGCCCGGTGGGAGCCTGCGAACTCAGGACGGGTGTCGTCGCGCTCACCTTTGATTTCGTCTCGCTCATAATTTCGTTCGCTCCTGAAGGCGGGAGGCATATGTTGCCTATTGCCTAAAAACTAAGGTTTCAGGTGCCGGGTTTCAGGTGCCGGGTTTCAGGTGCCGGGTTTCAGATTGAGCATGTCAGAAGACTGCGTTTCCTGCCTCCTGCCTCCTGACCCCTGA
>Ga0208376_1000072_pt1 | contig 27597 bp, 12 predicted proteins | sample CryBogmetaGMA25M_FD_184548 | JGI IMG/M metagenome (GOLD analysis project Ga0208376, IMG submission 184548) | Freshwater microbial communities from Crystal Bog, Wisconsin, USA - MA2.5M (SPAdes) | ecosystem: Environmental > Aquatic > Freshwater > Lake | place: Crystal Bog, Wisconsin, USA...
TCGGCGACCAGCAACATGAGGCGATGGTGCTGGCCAATCTCGGGGGGATCGCCTACGAACATGGCGACTATCGCTCGGCACGTGCGCTATATACGCAGGTTCTGTCCACCTTACGTATCATTGAGGATCAGCAGGGTCAGGCGACAGCACTCAGCAATAGTGGGATGATCGCATATGCGCAGGGACTGCTCCCAGAAGCGAAGGAGTTCCTTGAGCAAGCCCTGGTGATTGCTCAGATGATCGGAGGAGGAATGGTCGAGATCTGGGCACGCATCAATCTGGGGTACGTCTTGACCGATATGCACATGGGAGACCAGAGCGTCGCCATGTGTCAGGAAGCAATCACGCGCTGTCATGCGCTCGGCCATCCAGGGCTGCTGGCCGAGTGCCGAGCGGGGCTGGCGTATGCGCTCCAGGCCCAAGGCAATCTACCCGCTGCTCTATCCTCCGTCGAACGAGTACTCGATTATCTGGAGACGGGTACGCTGGATGGTGTGGAGTCTCCGATGCGCGCCTATCTTAGTTGCTGCACAGTGCTGCGGGCGGCAGACGATGATCGTGCCGGGCGACTGCTGGAACGGGCGCATACCGAACTGACGGCACAGGCCGCACGGATGAGCGATGCCGACCAACGCATGTTCTTAGAGCAGGTGCCGTGGAACCGTGCGATTATGGCGCTGCGAGCCGAACAGCAGAACACATGACGCGAGTGCGCCCATGCGAGTACAGCGTCTGGGGAGGAAGATCGTACGGAGGTTAGGGACACATCCCGCCCGTGGTGATTCAGTATCCGGGTTCCGGTGGCCGGCCATCGGAATCCAGCCACCGAATCTAACACCTTCGCCAAGACTGACCAAGAACAAACATGGCTTCTGTGGTACCGTTGGGATGTTGAAACGTACACAATGGAGAATTCACACAAGCCATGGACGCTATTCTCCCAAGGAGTTGCGCCACGCTATCACATTGAGTACATACGTCCATTGAGGAACCGGTATGCCCTCGCGATGGCAGATACTCAATTCAGATCGGCAACTGCATTGCGATAGCACCTTCGCTCATGTGATGCGTGCGTGCCAGCCCTGCAGTTGCGGCACGCTCGTTGTCCGGGCTACTCATCGCGGCTCTTTGGGAATTGCCGTGGAATCGGGCTAAAACGGTTCTACCGCGTCAGGACGCGACCTCGTTTGAGGGCATCAGAACGGGAACCACAAAAAGCGTACATTCGTTCAACCACGGCAATTCCCAAAGAGCCCTCATCGCTCACTCTCCCGATTGATCGTCAGATATTTTACCCCGCGTACCGGCTCATTGTCGGCCCTACAGTGCCCGCTTTATGATCGCCTACGGCAGTCGCTCGTCCCACGTGATGTTTGCCCTCACCGGTGCATCTCGTGGAGATACCACCGATAGCCGCCGACAGATACGGCTCACATATTCTGCCTTGTCACTCGTCTATCCCCATCCTGACGTATTCTCGTGCGCTTTTCCGCAGGCATCCTGCACCGTCTATGGGCCATTGTCAGGATATTCTCGCCCACAGGGCAGGAGAATGTGTATTCTCGTGCGCTTTACTCCCTATTCTGGCCCTGCCACAAGCCTGGGCCATAGAGAGACAGATCGGTACACATCGTCATCTCTATGCTATACTCATCTTCAGCATACACAAAACCCACTCGCCGCCGCCAAGCTATGAGTGGGTTCTGGTACACGATATTCTCTTCTGTGGTGTTCGGCTATTGTAGCACCCCCCGTGCGCGTCGCGCAAGGTGCGGTTGGCTCATCTCCGTGCATCCGACCCGAGCGACCGATGCCTCTCTCGCGGTACCCTCTGTTATCCGCACGAGACCGCGACCACGGGAAGGTTGGCGACTTCCCGACAACGCCGATCCACCGGGTGATGTCTCAGACATTGCCGTTGCCTTCGTGAGGGTGTCCGTGGATATTTTTCAGCTCCGTCAACAGATTATCGATCAGTATGCGGCCTATACCCGCAGCTTCCTGACCATCCTTGACCCGGATATTCGTACCTTTGTGGATGACGCCCTCGCGGCGGGTCGTCTCTGGCCCGACTCGCTGATTCAGCTCTCGCCGACCTATACCCCGGCCACCACGGTGACGGATCTTGTTGCGCATGGGGTGTTACACCCCCGGTGCGACGACATCTTTCGGGTGCCTGCGGGTGACGGGGCGATGCATTCCCTGCGGCTCTATCACCACCAGAAACAGGCGATTGATAAGGCTGCCGACGGGTCGCACTATGTGGTGACGACGGGCACGGGGTCGGGGAAGAGTCTCACCTATCTCATTCCGGTTGTTGACCATGTGCTGCGTCACCACCCGGAAGAGGGTCGGGTGCGCGCCATCATCGTCTACCCGATGAACGCGCTGATCAACTCGCAGGCCAAAGCGATGGCGCGATTCTTTGGCAACGTCCCCGGCGACTGCCCGGTGCGCTTCGCCCGCTACACCGGCCAAGAGAACGACGCCGAGAAGCGTGCGATTCAGCAGAACCCGCCTCACATCCTGCTGACCAACTATGTGATGCTGGAATTGATGCTGACCCGCCCCGACGAGTTTACCTTTGTGGATAAGGGCGCGGCGAATCTCCAGTTTGTCGTCCTTGATGAACTGCATACCTACCGTGGACGCCAGGGCGCGGATGTCGCCATCCTCCTGCGCCGCCTGCGCGAGCGCTCCGGTAATCCCCACCTGACCTGTATTGGGACAAGCGCCACGATGGTGAGCGGCGACTCCGCCGACGACCGCCGTGCTGCGGTCGCACGGGTGGCATCCAGCATCTTTGGGGTGCCGCTCTCCGCCGATCACGTGATTGAGGAAACCCTGACCTACGCGGTTCCTCAATCTCCCGCACCGACACCTGCGGCGCTGCGTGCCGCCGTGGAGGACGACCTGCCCGCGACTCTCGACTGGCTCACGTTTCAGCACCATCCCCTCGCCCACTGGATCGAGCAGACCTTCAGTTTGCGATCCGACCCGGCGGGAACCCTCCGCCGCGCCGATCCGCGCACGTTGCGTCAGGGTGCCGTGGCCCTCGCCACGGACACGGGCGGGGATGTGGTGCGCTGCGAGACGCAGGTGCGCCGTTTCTTCGACCTCGGCAGCGCCGTGCGCGACGCCGAGGGTCGCCCAGGCTTCGCCTTCAAGCTGCATCAGTTCATCTCTCAGGGCAGCGCGGTTTACAGCACGCTTGAACCATCACCCGCCCGCCACCTCACCCTGGAGGGCCAGCGCTACATTGCAGGCACCTACGGCGACCGCCTGCTCTTCCCGCTGGTCTTCTGCCGCGAGTGTGGTCAACACTACGCCCTCTGTGCCTACCATCCCGAGAATCATACCGTCACGCCTCGCCAGCCGATGTCCCGTGGCGAGGATGTGGCCGAACCGGCCCTCGCGGGCTACCTGCTCACGGGCGAGGATGCCTGGAGCGAGGAATCGGACGATCTCCTTCCCGACACATGGTTCACGCTGACCCGCAGCGGGCGGACGATGAAGAAGGACTATCGCCCCTTTCGTCCGCGCCGTCTCACCGTGCGCGCCGATGGAGCGGTCACGGATCTCCCTGATGATGACGCGATCACGGCATGGTTTTTGCCCACGCCCTTCCTCTCCTGCCTCCGCTGCGGCACGGTCTACACCCGTCGCGATAAGGACGACTTCCGCAAACTTGCCCGCCTGAGCAGTGAGGGGCGCAGCACCGCCACGACTCTGATCGCCGTGACAACCGTTGATGAAATGCGTCGTTCCGATCTCGTCCCGAGTGCCCAGAAGCTCCTGAGTTTCACCGATAACCGCCAGGATGCCTCGCTCCAGGCCGGCCACTTCAACGATTTCGCGGGGGTCAGCCTGCTGCGTGCCGCCATCGCCGCTGCGATTGCCGCCGCGCCCCCCGATCACCCCCAGAGCTACCTGACGGTCGCCCCGGCGGTCTTCGCCGCGCTTGATCTGCCCCAGGACGCCTACGCACGCAACGTCGGTGCCTATGGGGGGGCAAAGCGACGCAATGAAGAGACCCTCACGACCTATCTGGAGTACCGCATCTTCGAGGATCTCCGACGGGGCTGGCGAGTCACCCAGCCCAATCTGGAGCAATGCGGCCTCCTCCGCATTGACTACCTCGATCTCCCCGCCCTGTGCGCAGACGAGACCCCGTGGGCGTCGCACCTCATCCTCGCGGATACCCCCCCGGCCCACCGGGAGACGGTCATCCGCGCACTCCTGGAGTACATGCGGCGTGAACTGGCGATTGATGCGCCATGCCTCGATCCCGAGCGCCAGCCCGATCTGGTGAAGCGCATTGGCTCCGCCCTGAAAGCACCCTGGGCCTTCGCCGAAGAGGAGACACGCGATCTGCGCATAGCCACCCGCTTCCTGGTGCCGAGCGATGAGCCGGTGCCGCCGGGTGCCCGCAGCTTCTCGGGGCGCGGCCAGCTTGGTCGCTTCCTGCGCTCCCCCCGTGCTTGGCCGGGACTCGATGCGCCCCTCGACGATGCCGCCTACGACACGCTGCTCCGCACCATCCTTGATGTCCTTGTGGGCACGGGCATCCTGGTGGATGTCGCTGATCGCGGGCCGCGTGCGGTGCAGATTCGGCGCGATGCCCTGCTCTGGCTCCCCGGTGATGGCCGCATGCCTTCGCCTGATCCCATCCGCGCACGCCGCATGAATCTCACCACAGAGACACAGAGACACAAAGAATCGAAAGACTCTGAGCCTCTGAGTCTCTGTGGTGAACATAGTGCGGAGCCTAGCCGTCAGGCGAATGCCTTCTTTCATGCGTTCTACCGACGCCCTCCGGCGATCCTGCGCGGCATCGAGGGGCGGGAACATACCGGCCAGGTGGAACACGCCGTCCGCGAGGAGCGCGAGGAGCTGTTTCGTGCGGGTACGCTCCCGGTGCTGTTTTGCTCGCCGACGATGGAACTGGGCATTGACATTGCCGACCTCAACGTCGTCCATATGCGGAACGTCCCGCCGACTCCGGCGAACTATGCGCAGCGCTCGGGTCGGGCAGGCCGGAGCGGCCAGCCCGCGCTGGTGATGACCTACTGCTCAACCGGCAGCGGCCACGACCAGTATTTCTTTAAACGCCCGACGGCAATGGTGGCCGGTGCCGTGGCCGCACCCCAGATTGACCTCGCAAATGAAGATTTGCTGAAGGCTCACGTCCATGCCATCTGGTTGGGCGTCATCCGCCTCAATCTCGGTCGCTCGATGCTCGATGTGATTGACGCGATGATGCCGGGACTGCCGCTCACGCCTGAAATTCAGGCACAGATCGCCCGTCGGGAACCGGAATATTCCCTCTGTCTCGGCCAATGTCGGCGGCTGCTCGACACCCTGACCACCACGCTGGGAGAGAGCGCCTGGTTCGATGATGCGTGGCTGACTCGGGTCGTGGACGAGGCACCTCAGCGATTCGATGAGGCGTGCGGACGCTGGCGTCACCTGTATGTGTCCGCCGAGGCACAACTCGCCGAGGCGCGGAGTGTGGCGGACGCCTACCGTCGCGGCATCGGCAACCGGATGGAGCATGAGGAGGCCGAGCGGCGGGAGGCCGAGGCAAAGCGCCAACTCGCCCTGCTGGGCGGTCGCGACAGTCGAGGGAGCAGCGAGGCGGATTTCTCGCCCTACCGCTACTTCGCCAGCGAGGGCTTTCTCCCCGGCTACAACTTCCCGCGCCTCCCGGTGCGTGCCTTCCTGCCCTTCAGCCACGGCGAGGGCAGCTTCCTGGCCCGCCCACGCTTCCTGGCCATTAGCGAGTTCGGCCCGATGAACATCATCTATCACGAGGGTCGCAAGTATCGCGTGACCCGCACCGCTGTCCCGTCCGGCGATGCCCATCGCCGCTTTCTCCGCGCCAAAATCTGTACGACCTGCGGCTACTTCCACGAGGGGGCCGAGGCCGAGGTCTGCGAACAGTGTCACGCGGTTCTTGCCGGACACGGCGTAACCCACCTGCCCACTCTCTTTGAGATGAGTACAGTCACGGCCCAGCCCGCCGACCGGATTACCTGTGAGGAAGAGGAGCGCGCCCGCGAGGGCTTTCGCCTGGAGACCTTCTACCAGTTTGCCCGTGGCCACCACGGCCCGCGTCGGCAGGACGCCGAGACAGCGTGTTCACCACAGAGGCACAAAGGCACAGAGGCCGGACAGACACACAAAGAAGACTCTGTGTCTTCGTGTCTCTGTGGTGCGCTTCAGCTCACCTACGCACCCACCGCGACGATCTGGCGGGTGAACCACGGCTGGCGACGGGCCAAGCAGGCGGGCTTCGCCCTCGATCTGCGCAAAGGCATCTGGGGACGCCAGCCGGATGGCGAGGATCTGCGGGAAGGTGCGGAGGATCTCACGGGTGATGCGGTGCGGCGCGGCGTCCGGCTGGTCGTGCGCGATACGCGCAACCTGCTGATCATAAGCATGCCACCCGCGATTGCCACCCATCCCGAGGCGGTCGCAAGTATCCAATATGCCGTGCAGCGGGGCATCGCCGCCGCGTTCCAGCTTGAAGAGCAGGAGCTGAGTTCCGAGCGACTCGGCACCGGCTCGAATACCCGCCTGATTTTCTGGGAGTCCGCCGAGGGCGGGGCAGGCGTCCTCCGGCGGCTGGTGGAGGAACCCCGTGCCCTGGCCCGTGTTGCCCGATCTGCTCTGGACATCTGCCATTTCGACGCGCAGGGGCAGTCGCGTGACGATGCCGGCGAGTGTGTCCGTGCCTGCTACCGCTGTCTGCTCTCCTACAGCAATCAGCCCGACCACGCGCTCCTCGACCGTCGGGAGGTGCGTGACCTGCTGGTCGCACTGTCACAGGCCGACGTGATCGCCCAGGCTCCGCCGATACCAGATGGTCGCACGCGGATGCCGCAGATCGAACGGATGAGCACGGATCGCACCAATCATATGTCCGATCCGCACGATCATATGTCCGATCCGCACAATCATATGTCCGATCCGTGCGAATCCGTCACATCCGCGCCCTCCGCGTTCTCTCCCGATGCGAACCCTGCGCTTCCCCCTGCGACCGCCCGCGTGATCGCGGCAATCCGGGCGCTCGGCGGGCACGATCCCGCCGCCATCCTGCCCGAAGTGATCGGGCATCGGCCCCACCTTGCCTACCATCCCACCTTCTTTATCCTCTGCCCAGAGCCGGGTGAGTCAATCTCGGAGATGCACGCGGATCTGAGTGATGCCGGGTGTTCGGTGATCGTCATTGGCCCGGACGATGATGTGGGCGTTGCACTCGCCCCGTACTCGTTCTGGAAATCGAATAAATAACGAATAAACGAATATTCGTTTATTCGTTATTCGTTGGGGAATTTGTTGTCATGGCTCGTTTCTCTGTCGGTTCTTTGGTTCGCTGCCGCGAGCGCGAGTGGGTGGTGCTGCCCTCGCCAGACGACGATCTCCTGTTGCTGCGCCCCCTCGGCGGGGCGGCGGCGGAGATCTGCGGTATCTTCCTGCCCGTTGAGGGTGATGGCGTCACCGAGGCCAGCTTTGCGCCCCCCGACTCGACCAGTATGGGCGATGTTGAGGCGGGATCGCTGTTGCGCAACGCGGCCCGCCTGAGCCTGCGCAGCGGTGCCGGGCCGTTCCGATCTCTAGGGCATCTGGGCGTGCGACCTCGACCCTACCAACTGGTGCCGCTCATCATGGCCCTGCGCCTCGACCCGGTGCGCCTGCTCATCGCAGATGATGTGGGCATTGGCAAGACCATCGAGGCCGGTCTGATTGTGCGTGAGTTGCTCGACCGGGGCGAGATCAGCCGCATCACCGTCCTCTGCCCACCCCACCTCTGCGACCAGTGGCAGCGCGAACTAGCGGAGAAGTTTGCGCTTGATGCCACGGTGGTACGCTCCAGTACGGCTACATCTCTGGAGCGCAGCATGCCGCGTGGCGATGTAAGTGTCTGGGAACACTTCCCGATCACGGTGGCCAGCATTGACTATGTGAAGAGCGACCTCCGCCGCGATAGCTTCCTGCGCGCCGCCCCCGATCTGGTGATTGTGGATGAGGCGCACGCCGCCGTCGGCATGGGTGGCAGCGCCGCGCAGCAACAACGTTATGCACTGGTACGCGAACTGACCACCGCCCATGCCACGCGCCATCTGCTTTTGCTCACGGCGACGCCGCACTCGGGTGTGGAGGACGCATTTACCAGCCTGCTCGGCCTGCTCGACCCGCGCTTTGGGCAACTTGACCCCGGCAAGCTCAGTGAGGAGGAGCGCGATGCCCTGTCCCGTCACTTTGTGCAGCGCCGTCGGGGCGATGTGCAGCGCTGGCTGGGGGCACGCGATGTGACGCCCTTCCCCATCCGTGAGTCGGCAGAGGTGACATACACGATGCCCCGCGCCTCGGCCTATCGCACGCTCTTCGATGACGTGTTCACCTTTACCAAAGAGTTGGTGCAGGAGAGGGGACTCGACTCCCGTCATCGCGTCTGGCGGCAGCGCGCCCGCTACTGGGCCGCCCTGGCGCTCTTGCGCTGTGTGATGAGCAGTCCTGCGGCTGCCGAGAAGGCGCTGCGCCTACGCGCCGATGGGATGGAGGATGCGGAGCCTGCGGGTGATGGCGGTGAGAGCGAGGAGTTGCTGCGCGGGTATGTCTACGACCCCACCGACCAGGAGGCGGCGCACGACCAGGAGCCGATGAGCGTGGTGGCACAGAGCAGCGCTCCCAGTGAGCGCGCCCGACTCACCCGCTTCGCCACCCGCGCCGCCGAACTGCGTGGCACGAACGACCTCAAGCTCCAGCGGCTCATCCAAGTGGTCAACGACCTGCTGCGCGAGGGCTTCAACCCGATCATCTACTGCCGCTATATCGCCACCGCCGACTATGTTGCCGCTGAACTGACGAAGAGTGTCGGTCGCCAGACGGGACTCCGCGTGCTGTCCGTGACCGGCGAGCGTTCGGAGGAGGAGCGCGAGACGCTGATCGCCGAATTGGAGGCCAGCCCGCGACGCCTGCTGGTCGCGACCGACTGCCTCAGCGAGGGCATTAACCTCCAAGGCGGATTCGATGCCGTCGTCCACTACGACCTGCCCTGGAACCCGAACCGCCTGGAGCAGCGCGAAGGTCGTGTGGATCGTTATGGCCAGCGCCGACCAACGGTTCGCACCACTCTGCTCTATGGCAAGGACAACCCGATGGACGAGGCGGTGATGAAAGTGCTGCTGCGCAAGGCGGTGCGGATTCATAAGACCCTCGGCATCACCGTGCCGCTGCCCGTGGAGAGCGGCACCGTGGTGGAGGCGCTGATTGCCTCGCTCTTCCAGCCCACCGTCGAGCAGATGGCCCTCTTCGACACGACTCGCCAGATGACGCTGCTGGACGCCACGCAGGAGGTGCGCGACGTGGAGACGGCATGGGATCGGGCGGTGGAGCGCGAGCAGGAGAGTCGCACCCGCTTCGCCCAGCGCCGCATCAAGCCCGAGGAGGTGGCCCGCGAACTGGAAGAGAGCGATGCGGTTCTCGGTGATGCCGCTGCGGTCGAGCGCTTCGCGACCGCCGCCTGTGCGCGCATGGGGGCACATCTGGTTGACCACACCGGCATAAAGGCACCCGGTTCCGCCATTTTCACCCTGCCGCTCTCCGCGTTACCGGAGCCAATCCAGGAGCGCATTGCCCACCTCCCGGCATCAAAGCAGGGTCTCCTGCGGGTGTCGTTCGCCGACCCGGCCCCGGAGGGCGTGGAGAGCCTGGGACGTAACCACCCGCTCGTGGTCGCGCTTGCGGAGTACCTGATGGAGACGGCCCTGGCCCCGGAGGGGAACAACGACGACGCGCCGGTCGCCGCCCGCTCAGGGGTTGTCCGTACCCAGGCGGTACCGAAGCGCACCCGGCTGCTCCTCCTGCGCGTGCGGATGCTGATCGAGCATACCCGCCAGCGCACGCCGTCCCTCGCCGAGGAACTGGTGGTGGTCGGCTTTCGCGGGCAGCCCCACACTCCCGTATGGCTTCCGCAGCCCGATGCCCTCGCGCTGCTGGAGCATGCCCACGCCGCCGCCAACCTTACGCCCGACGAGCGCAGCATCGCCCTCACCACTGCCCGCGATGAGATCTCATCGCTCGCCGACGAACTCGGGCGGATCGCCGAGGAGCGCGCATCCCACCTCCGCGAGTCGCACATGCGGGTGCGCGCCCAGACTGGCGGCGGCACCGTGCGCGTGCGCCCCGCTGGCCCGCCCGATGTCCTCGGCCTGTACGTGCTGCTACCACGCATGAACTAACCACAAAGGTCGGACAACATTCACCACAGAGACACAGAGGCACAGAGGATGGATGAACAAGCACAGCTCACCCATACCATTATTGGCGCGGCAATCGAAGTTCATCGTGCCCTCGGCCCCGGCCTGCTTGAGTCGGCATACGAAGAGTGCCTCTGCCACGAGCTTGGCCTGCGCCAACTGGCTTTCCAACGGCAGGTGCCTCTCCCGCTCACCTACAAAGGCGTAGACCTCGATTGTGGCTACCGGCTAGATCTTGTCGTTGCACAAACGGTTCTGCTAGAGCTGAAAGCTGTCGCGCAGATTCTTCCTATTCACGAGGCGCAGCTCCTCACGTACCTGCGCCTGAGCAAGATGAAGATTGGCCTGCTGATCAACTTCAATGTTCCGGTTCTGAAGCAAGGTATCGTCCGTCGCGTTCTCTGATGCTGCACCACAGAGGCACAGAGACACAGAGGCCGAACCATTAAAAAATCTCCGTGCCTCCGTGCCTCTGTGGTGAACTGTGATGCTGCACCACAGAGGCACAGAGACACAGAGGCCGAACCATTAAAAAATCTCCGTGCCTCCGTGCCTCTGTGGTGAACCTTCCGGCTTCTATGTCTTTGAGGTGAATACCGATGCCCTACACACCCATTGTCTCCGAGGGCGGTCTGCTGCCCACCGACATCCTCGACGCCATCGCCGCCGGTGAACTCCCCGGCCAGCGTCCCGAGGACTTTGGCCTGGAACGCACCCGGAATCTCTCCGACCGCATCTCGGCGGCGTGGCAGGCCGCACGCGGGCAGTGGGCGCTCTTCCAGTCCTACCTGGCCGACTTACCCCCCAGCGAGACGGCCACCTCCGAGACCCGCGAGCAGTGGGTGCTGCCGCTGCTGCGCGTGCTGGGCTATCAGCTCGCCCGCAACCGCAGCGCCTATCTGGTGCAGAGCCGCACCTACGCGATCTCGCACCGCGCCGGTGAGGCCGACGATACGCCGCCGGTGCATATCGAGAGCATCCGCAACAGTCTCGATGCCCGTCCGCCCTCGGGCCGCCCGCGTCTCTCGCCCCACGCTCTCATGCAGGAGTACCTCAACAATACCGAGCAGCTCTGGGGGATTGTCACCAACGGCGAGCGCCTACGCCTGCTGCGCGACTCCTCGCGCTTCACTCGCCCCACCTACGTCGAGTTTGACCTGCGCTCGATCCTGGAGGGTGAGCAGTTCTCCGCGTTCGCGCTGCTCTACCGCCTGCTCCACCGCTCACGCATGCCCGTGGGTGCCGATGATGCCAGCGCCTGTCTGCTGGAGAAATACCATCAGCAGGCCATTGATGCCGGGGGCCGGGTGCGCGATGGTCTGCGCGACGGGGTAGAGTCTGCCCTGAAGTTGCTCGGCGACGGTCTGCTGCGCCACCCCGCCAACGCTGCACTGCGCAGCAAGCTGGGAATTGCAGATGGCACGCGGATGGCGCAGATGCCACAGATCGACACGGATCAGCCTGAACAGAACGATCAGAATAAAAATCAGAATCAGATCCGCGAAAATCCGTCCGATCCGCGCCATCCGCGTGCTATCGAGCCTATCGAGCTAACGCCGCTAGAGTATTACCGCCAGTTGCTGCGCCTGGTCTACCGGCTGCTCTTCCTGATGGTTGCCGAGGAGCGCGGCCTGATTGCGGCGGGAGCGCATCACAAAGGCACAGAGGCACAGAGCGAAGAAGAGGATTTTGAAACGCTGCGCCTCCGTGCCTCGGTGGTGCCTGCGGGTACCGCCCTGCGCATCTACTACGACCACTACTCCGTGGGGCGGCTGCGCCGCATGGCCGAAGCCTCCGGCACCGGACGTGGCCCCTATACCGACCTCTGGGCCGGGTTGCTGACGACCTTCCGTTTGCTGGAGGGGAGCGACGAGATCGCCCCGCGCCGCCTCGGTCTGGCCCCGCTCGACGGCGATCTCTTCAGCGATGCCTCATGCGCCGCCCTGACCACGCATACCCACCTGACCAACCGTGCGTTGCTGGCTGCCGTGCGCTCTCTCTCGCTCTACCGCGAGAAGGAGAGCAAAATCCTGCGCCGCGTCAACTACGGTGCCCTGGACGTGGAGGAGCTAGGTAGCGTCTACGAGTCCTTGCTCGACTTTCGCCCGGTCATCATCGCCGATGGAACGCGGATGGCGCAGATTGGACGGATGAGCGCGGATTCCACACATCACATGTCCGAACATCACATGTCCGATCCTCACATGTCCGATCTGCGCCCATCCGTGCCATCCGCGCCATCCGCGTCCTATCATTTCAATCTCGTCACCGGCACCGAGCGCAAAACCACTGGCAGTTATTACACCCGCCCCGAACTGGTGCAGGAGTTGATCAAAAGCGCCCTGAACCCGGTGCTGGATGAGCGCCTGAGCCAGGTTGATAGAACGCGGATAGCGCAGACTGGACGGATGAGCGCGGATTCCACGCATCAAAAGTCCGATCCGCGCCCATCCGTTCCATCCGCGCCATCCGCGTTCTATCGGTCTGCCGAGGACGCGATCCTAAGCATCCGCGTGGTCGATCCCGCCTGCGGCTCCGGTGCCTTCCTCCTCGCCGCCGCCCGCCGCCTGGGCCGCGAGCTGGCCCGCGTGCGCGCTGGTGAAGATCAGCCCTCGCCGACGCAGTTTCGCCACGCCGTGCGCGATGTGATCCGCCGCTGTATCTTCGGCGTGGATCTCAACCCGCTGGCGGTAGACCTCTGTAAGCTGGCCCTGTGGATTGAGGGCCACGCTGCCGGTCTGCCGCTCAGTTTCCTCGACCACCACATCCGCCAGGGCAACAGTCTGGTCGGTGCCACCCGCGCCCTGGTGGAGCAGGGTATTCCCGACGATGCCTACAAGGCGGTGACGGGCGACGATAAGGCTACGGCCAGCAGCGTCAAGAAGCGCAACAAGCAGGAGCGCGAGCTGTACCTGAAACAGCGATTGGTGCAGCAGGATCTCTTTACTGCTCCATCCCGCGCCGACGCCGATATGGCGGAGGCCATGCGCGCCCTCGACCAGGCCGACGATACGAGCGTGGCCGCCGTGCGCGCCCGCGCCGCCCGCTACGCCGCCCTGCGCCACCAGTCCGACATCGAGCGTGCCACGTTCGACCTCTGGACTGCGGCGTTTTTCCAGCCGCTCACGCCAACGAACGCCCGCTACGTGCCAACCACCAAGGATCTGATTGACTTCAATCCCGCCAGCGAGCAGTCGCTCATGGCCGCGCCGATTGCTGCGGATGTCGGCTTCTTCCACTGGGAGTTGGAATTCCCGACAACGAATGGAAGCGAATTAGCGAATGGAGGTCATTCGTTCATTCGTGCCCAATTCGATGTTGTGCTGGGCAACCCGCCCTGGGAGCGGATTAAGCTCCAGGAGCAGGAGCATTTTGTAGATGTGTCGGAGATCGCGCTGGCCGCCAACAAGGCCGCCCGCGAGAAGGTGATTGTCGCGTGGCGCAATGGTGACGAACGCCAACGCGCCCGCATCACGGTGTTCGACGCCGCCAAGTACCGTGCTGAGGCCGAGAGCCGCTTTGTGCGCGCCAGCGAGCGATTCCCGCTGACGGCGGTGGGTGATGTGAACACCTATGCGTTGTTTGCCGAACAGTTCCGAACGCTGTTATCCCCGACGGGGCGGGCGGGCATCATTGTGCCCACGGGTATCGCGACGGATGATACCACCAAGGCATTCTTTGGCGATCTCGTACAGAAAAAGAGTCTTGCCAGTTACTTTGGCTTCAAGAACGAGCGATTCTTGTTCGCCCGGCCCGTCGAACACACCGTCACGTTTGGATTGCTCAATATGCTTGGTCGCAGTCTACAAGCCGAACAGATGGAGTTCTGTTGGCTGGCCTATACCGTTGAAGAGATGCAAGATCCACGGCGAAGAACGATTATCACCCCTGATGAGATCGCCCTAATCAACCCGAACACCCGCACCGCGCCAGTCTTCCGCACCCGCCAGGACGCCGAGCTAACCAAGAAGATCTACCGCCGTGCCCCGGTGCTGGTGAACGAGCGTACCGAAGTAAATCCCTGGGGTGTTTCGTTCCTGCGTATGTTCGACATGTCCAACGATAGTCACCTCTTCCAGAGCGCACCGGGCGAAGGGCTGTTGCCGCTATACGAAGCCAAGCTGCTGCATCAGTTTACGCACCGCTGGGCTACTTATGAGGATGAAGCCGTCCGTGACATCACCACTGATGAACTGGCCGATCCATCGAAAAGCATCTCTCCGCGTTACTGGGTGCCAGAAAACGCCGTTACTGAGCGATTAGCCGGACGCTCGGATCGCGGCTGGCTAATTGGCTTCCGTGACATCGCCCGCTCCACCGATGAGCGTACTGCTATCTTTAGTCTGTTGCCACGGGTGGGCATTGGAAATAATGCACCTGTTATCCTGTTTCAAGATGTGAAAACATTATTGGTTGCCTGTTTTCTTGCAATAATTGACAGTATGCCTTTCGACTTTGTTACACGCCCAAAAGTAGGCGGTATTCACCTTAACTTCTTCATCGTCAACCAACTCCCCGTCCTCCCGCCCTCAGCCTTCAGCCCTCAGCACTCAGCCTTCATCATCCCCCGCGTGGTCGAACTGGTCTACACCGCCTGGGACATCAAAGCCTTCGCGGAGGACGTATGGGGGGAGGCAGACAACGAATTACGAGATCGAATATACGAATGTTGGCGGGAGAATATAGCGGCGGCGGAACCGCTGGCCGCCAGCAACCCGGCAGTCGCCAAACACCTTGAGGTGGCCCATTCGTATATTCGTTCCGAATTCGTTGTCCCGCCCTTCATCTGGAACGACACCCGCCGCGCCCAGGCCCGCGCCGAGCTAGACGCACGCATCGCCAGACTCTACGGCCTGACGCGGGACGAACTGCGCTACATCCTCGACCCGGCGGATGTCTACGGGCCAGACTTCCCCGGCGAGACATTCCGTGTGCTGAAGGAGAAGGAAACGAAGTTGTACGGGGAGTATCGGACAAGGAGGCTGGTGCTGGAGGCGTGGGATAACGAATAGGAACGAATGAACGAATGAACGAATGAACGAATGAACGATATGGAGGACGGGGTGTGTCTTTTCTGGCTGCTGGACGGTTCCCATGCAGGGACAGTTTCAGAAGACAGGAGGGACATATGGCAGAGTTGGCGGTTGATGCGACAGGGAACGATCTGACCTACCGGATTATCGGGGCGGCAATGGCGGTGCATAACGCGATTGGGCCAGGCTACCCCGAACATGTCTACGAGCGGGCGCTGGCGGCGGAGCTAGATCAGCGAGGTATTGCGTACCAGCGCCAGTATCCATTCGATGTCTACCACAATGATGTGCGGGTCGGCCTCTTTATCCTGGATTTGTTTGTGGAGCAGACCGTCGTGGTAGAACTGAAGGCGCTGCGTCATCTGACCACCGATGACGAGGTTGCGCAAGTGCTGACCTACCTGAAGGGCACTGGTGTGCAGGTCGGACTCCTGCTCAACTTCGCTCGCCGCCGCCTAGAGTACCGGCGCATCTTCCCGAGCCGCCGCGATGGCCCCGAGCGAACCGGCAGATATGATCGTCGCCCACCAGACCGGCGCTAACTACATTCGTTCATTCGTTAGCTATTCGTTGTGGTGGCTGGTGCGGGATGCGTGGGATCGGGATACGTGGGATCGGGAGGGAGGGCTAATTACCTCCACCGAAGCCTTCACACCCCCACTGGGGGACTGAAGCAGAAGCCCAAGCTCTACGCAGACGTTAGGAAGGAGCGATCACATGTCGGAGGGCATCATCATCGCCGTGATCAGTCTCGTTGGTGGCCTACTAAACACCATTGTAGGCAAGGTGCTTGAACTTCGCCAACCTCAGCCCACGAATCCACAGCCAAACAACAATCCCCCAGCTTCATCCTCCAATCGCTTGTCATGGCAACTCTTTGCAGGTGGATTCATCGCGACCCTAGCACTGGTAGGACTCTACATCGCTATCTCACACGCTATCGTGCCGACTAAAGCTGATGAGTCCATCCTTGCCCCGATCCGTCAGGCTGCCTACGCTTATGAGGACTTTGAGACAAATGACGCATTAGCACGCTGGTCACTGGGAAACGAAAGTTCGCCCCATGTGAAACTCGGTCTGGCTGACTCGGGCTTGATCGGGGCACACGCATTGCTCATAACCGCCCCCGTATCGAGTACCGAGAAGTATGATTTTCATGTCATCCAGACGATGTCTCGGAAATTCAAAGCCAGTGCGATCATCGCACGGGTACGCTGGCCAGAGAAGTGGGATGGCGTCAAAATCTCCTACGCCGTTCTCTGTGTACGTCTTGTGGGCCTTCCCTACGACTGCGAGTCCTTACCACAGACGACCGGCTCATGGCAGACCTTTGTCTTTAACCTCCATAACGGCGGGGAAAGCAAGAGTGATGTCTCAAACATCGATATCGAGGGACTGGCCCTGATAGGGAAGTTTGAGAAGACCGGCTCCCAGGCTCCGCTGACCATCCCACTCCACATTGACGGGCTGGAGATTTGGTCGGAGTAAGAGGTTCGGGATGATCACTCCTTAGCCCCCTGCACACCGACGAATCGCTCTTTACGCCGGGTGTGCCCGTCTCAGCACCGATACGTCTTGCATCAGCTCCGTACTCAGTGCCTCCGGGGTGAAATGTTCGAGTATTGACACCGCATATGCTCTGCATATACAATGGTGGCGTGTGAAAATTCCACGCGCAGGCGTGTTTTGTGCGGAGATTTCCGCCATGTTTATCGAATTCAGCGTCGGAAACTTTCGGTCGTTCAAGGATACCGTCACCCTGAGCGCGGTCGCCGCGACGATCCATTCGCAGCCTCCGGAACTCGACACGGAGAATGTCTTTGGTGTTGACGACCAACTCTCGCTGCTCAAGAGCGTCGCCGTGTATGGCGCAAACGCGAGCGGCAAGAGCAACATCATCGCCGCACTGCGCTTTATGCGCTTCTTTGTCCTCACCTCGCTGCGCGAACTGCGCGTCTCTCAGCCCCTCACCGTCGAGCCGTTCCGACTCAGCACCGAGACGCTGGGGCAGCCCTCGCACTTTGAGGTGGTGCTGCGCCTTGATGGGGTGATCTACCGCTACGGCTTTGAAATCACGGCGGAGCAGATTACCCGCGAGTGGCTCTTCCACTCCCCCGGTAAGCGCGAGGCGTACCTGTTTAAGCGCGACGCGACGGGCATTAGCGTGAACCCGCGCACCTTTCGTGAGGGTCAGGGGCTTGAGTCGCGCACCCGCGCTGACGCCCTGTTTCTCTCGGTCGCGGCCCAGTTTAACAGCGAGCTGGCCCTGCGCCTGATCACCTGGTTCAGCGAATTGATGATCAATCTGGGGGTTGATGATCCGGACGCGCTGCGCACGGCGCGTCAGCAGTTCAGCCGCCTTGAGGATCGTCAGGCGATTATCGCGTTCATCACGCATCTCGACCTGGGCATCGAGGATCTCGCCCCTGACCGAGTACGTGTCGAGCAGCGGGAACTGCCGACGGATGACCGAGAACCCACGTCGCTCTCGCGCACATCCCGCACGACGATACCACGGATTAAGACCTTCCACCCACGCTACGATGGCGCAGGAAATCGGGTTGATCGTGAGCCACTGGATCTGGATGACAACGAGTCGCAAGGGACACAGCGCCTCTTCATCCTGGCACATCCGCTGCTGCACGCCCTGCGGGTCGGCGGGATGATCGCCATTGACGAAATTGACGCCCGACTCCACCCGCTGCTGACTCGCGCCATTGTGCGGCTGTTTCACTCGCGTGAGACCAACCCACGCAACGCGCAGCTCATCTGCACCACCCACGACACCAACCTGCTGGATGCTCGACTGCTGCGGCGCGACCAGATCTGGTTCGTGGAAAAATCCCAGCGCGGTGCCTCGGATCTCTACTCGCTGGTCGAGTATCGCATGGACAAGCGCATCGTGCGCAACGATGCGTCCTTTGAGAAAGACTACATCGCCGGGCGCTATGGTGCGATCCCCTACCTCGGGAGCCTTGCCCACGTTCGAGGAATCACCAATGATGAGTCCCAGGAAACCGAATCCGAGAACTGAGCGCGGCTTTCGCCCCCGGCAGGTGAGAGGCCGCACCCTGCGCCAGAACTTTCTGATTGTCTGCGAGGGCGAGCGCACCGAACCAAACTACTTCCGGGCCTTCCCCGTTGCCGCTGATGTGCAAGTTCACATCTACGGCGCGGCGGACAATACGCTCAACGTCGTCAGGAAGGCGCTCGAGTTACGAGACAAAGGCGACTACAACCAGGTCTGGTGTGTCTTTGATCGTGACTCATTCCCCGTCCCGCACGTCAATGCGGCGTTTTCCCTCGCACGCCGCGAAGGAATCGCGGTCGCCTTCTCGAATGAGGCGTTTGAACTCTGGTACTTGCTGCACTTCCACTACTACAACACCGGAATAAGCCGCCACGCCTATATTGACATTCTCCATCGCCTGCTCGGCCACCCGTATGAAAAGGGCAGCACCACCATCTACCAAGAACTTGAAGCGCGGCAGGCCACCGCGCTTCGCAATGCGGCCACGCTCCTCGCCGCGTATCCGAACTCTCGTCCGGTTGATGACAACCCCTCCACAACCGTCCATCTGCTCGTCCAGGAACTCAACAGGTTCAGGAGAGCGTAGCTGAAGGATACCGCGCATGTCACGGGTGCTTCTCCCGGCCTCCCAGCCCTTCTACGACGCCGCACAGGCATGCGTCACGCCATCGATCTGAGAAAGCCGACTATGACTGAACCTCGCATCCTGCGCTCGTCCGATGCCCTGGCTCCCCTCCTCGCCCGCTTTCGCACGCGGGTCGGGTCGTTCCAAAGCGACAGGTACCTGAGCAATGAGCGCACCTATAAGCTGGGGGCATCTGAGCGCCTGCGTGAACTGCTGGGCCACGAGCGCCTGGCCGACATGATCGCCAGGGGTGCCTTCGAGGACGCGAAGACGGCGATCAAGCGTGCCTGTGCCGGGCGCTTTGAGGTTGGGTCTGGCGTGAAGAAGGTGCCGAATAACCTGCTCAATCAGTTTGACATGCAGGTACTCATCAACACCCCAGCCGAGCCGCTCGTCCGTGGCCTCTACGAGTTGCTGTATGGCGATGGCCCCTTCGATGGCCGCTTCGCAGATTGGGTCTCCCTACTCAGCCAGGTCAAGCCGCGCTGCTGGCCGGGGGCCACCTACTTCCTGATGCTCTACGATCCCGAGCGGTACATCTACGTCAAACCGAACCTCTTCCGCGATCTCATCGCTGACCTCGGAATTGACCTAGCGTGGGAAGTGAATCCAACTCCCGCTTTCTACCAGCGCCTCCTCGCCCTCGCTGGGTCATTACATGACGAACTCCTTGCCGAGGGTGCCCGCGACATGATCGATGTCCACTCCTTCATTTATGTGACCCAGATAGGCAACTACAGCGCGGACGTAAACCCGCTGCCACCAGCCGGGCCGTTGCCGCGCAGCCTTGGTTCCTCGCTGAAACCCTATGTGCGCCTCATCGCCCTGCTCGACGGGCCATCCTACACGCCCGCTCAGATCGTTGAACACTTCGGTCGTGTCAGCCCGCCCATCGCGAACCTGGCTGCCCCACCCGACCCGGACGCGCTGGTCGGCGACCTCCTGCGGCTGCGCCTGCTGGAGTCGCGTGAGCCTGACGGCACCTACCGCCGCTGGACGCATCTGGGCAGTGCCATCGAGAGCCAGGTGCTGCGCTACGCCGCGCTCACTCTGCTCGTCCCGTTGGGCGACGGCAGCCACGAACTCCCGGCGCTCCGTGCGCCTCTTGACGGCGATCCGCATCCCGCCGCCGCGTGGCCCTACCCCGATGTCCTCCTGCCCTGGTACGCCGAAGCTGGCCTGGTGCGACAGATCGAAGATGGGCGCTGGCAGGCGCTCCCAGACGCCCTCCGCCCCCTGACGGCAACCACTGACTGCGCCCACGCCCTGACCACCTTCCTCGGCTATCTTGCCCATGCCCGAGCGGGAGAAGCCGAACTCCCGCCCCTCACCGACGATGCGCTGCCGCCCCTTGATCCGACGATACTCGACGAGCGCATTGCCGAGATTCAACGCGAGTTGCTGATTGACCGCAGCACCATCCTGCGCATCTACCGCGCCCTCGTATCGGGCAGCCACGTCATCCTCACCGGCCCGCCCGGTACCGGGAAGACTCATTTGGCGACACTGCTACCCCGCGTCCTCTGGCGAGACGCGGAGCCGGTCATCCACCTCACTCTCGGCACCGATCCCCGTCGCTCACCCACCGATCCCCCCGTCCCGTGCATGGTCTTCCGCGACGGCTATGTGGCCGAGGTGGTAACAGCCACCGAGGACTGGGGCGTGCGCAACGTGATCGGCGGAATTGTGCCGCAGGTGGTGCGTGATGGCGACCGACGGGCGCTCGCCTATCAGATCCGGCACGGCTACCTCACACGGGCCGTCCTCAGCAACTATGCCGGCTACGACGGGATCGTTCCCCCCGCGACCTTTCAGCGCCAAGAGGTACACGACGGGACGGTACGCTGTCGGGGGCGCTGGCTGGTCATTGATGAGTTTACGCGAGCGCCCATTGACGCCGCATTCGGCAGTCTGCTCACGACCCTGGGCGGTCAGCGCAGCCCGCTGGCGATACCCACCGACGATGGTGAGGTGCCGGTGCCCCTGCCTCGCGACTTCCGTATCATTGGCACGCTCAACAGTTTTGACCGACACTTCCTCAATCAGATCAGCGAAGCGATGAAACGGCGCTTCACCTTCATTGATGTCCTCCCGCCGGGACTGGCCCTCGCCGCCGCAGAACGTGGGGCGGCGGCCATGCGGGCGCTACGCCACCTGAATGCACTGGGTCTCCTTGAGAGTACGGAGGACGTGGCGGAGGGTCGGCTGATCTGGGAAGATGTAGTCACGATCACACGAGCAGACCATGAGACAGGCGTGGCTCCCCAGTACACTCTGACATGGGACGATACTGACGGGCAGGCGGTGGTGGACTCCTTCTGGCGCATCTTCGGCGCAATCCGCGTCTATCGTCAATTAGGCACGGCCCAGGCCGAGGCCGTATGCCGTGCATTATTCAGCGGCCATGTGATTGGGATGTCCTGGGCCGAGGCGCTCGACTCCGGGCTGGCCGACACCCTAGCCGACCAACTCCAGGTTATCGCCCGTGACGAACAGCGGGTTCTCTTGGCCTACCTCGATTATGCGGGAGACCCCACGCGCTTTGCGGAGCGGGTACGCCAGATTCTTGGGGGGCTTCCCACCGCCCGCCAAATCGCCCACCTGAGCCACCTACAGAGCGCCGACCATCAACCGAGCAGCGATGTAATGGACGAGGGTGACGCTGCGAAGCTCACTCCCGCCCAGCTCGGGCGCATCTTCGTACTCGGCACCCCGTTGACGATAAGCGGGCGCGGGCTGTTCGCGCAGCGCCTCCGGTCGTTCGTTGGCGAGCGGGGGTTGTAGCAATGAACCACAGAGACACCGAGGCACAGAGACCGAACAGCGTTTAAAACCCAGCGTAAAAAAACTCAGTGCCTCCGTGCCTCTGTGGTGAACACTCAATGCACCACAGAGACACCGAGGCACAGAGACCGAACAGCGTTTAAAACCCAGCGTAAAAAAACTCAGTGCCTCCGTGCCTCTGTGGTGAACACTCAATGCACCACAGAGACACCGAGGCACAGAGACCGAACAGCATGAAAAACTCAGTGCCTCCGTGCCTCTGTGGTGAACACTCATGAACCAACCGACCGCAACAGAGATCACGGCCTACGGCGCAATGCAGGCGCGGCTCGTCGCCCTGCTGCTTCGCTACGACGAGGGGCGCTTCGGTCGGATGATCGGCGTGCGAACGCGGCAGGCATCGGAGCGCGATACAACAGAACTTCAGCGCTACCGCGACCTGGGGGCCGTCTTCGTGCTGCGCGACGAGCTGTTCGAGGATATTCTGCCGCGCATTGTTCGCCGACTGAGCTTCGCATCACCACGCGCCCTGGTCATCGAAGAGCCGCCCGCACGTGGTCGGGTTGATTGGGGACGCACCCGTGACGCGGCATGGGCCGAGCGCCCAGGCGAAATACCGCTCCTCCTCCACACGCACCAGCAGCGGCGCACCTTTGCGACACCAGAAAACCTCCTCACCGTGCTGACCCTGTTAGAGTATCAGGCGGAGGTGCAGCGGCTCCTCTGGGATGAGCAGATCACCGCCGGGAGCGCGGCCCTCCGCCATCCGCTCAATGAGATCCACGAGCGATGCGACCGTGCGTTAGCCTTCCCCCAGTTCGCGGGCATCCGAGGAACGGCCCAGCAGATCCTCACGGGGGAAAACGACGATGCCGACACGCGGGAACACCAGGTACGCGAACGACTAATTCCCGGCAGCAATAGCGCCTACGAGGATCTCCTAGACTGGCGGGCACGGCTTCGCACCGTGCGCCTGCTGCGGCGCAGTCCCGCCGACTCGGACGACGTACTCGGTGCGAACCCTGAGCGCGACAACTACCTCTATCAGATCTGGATTTTCTACGAGATTGCCGATCTGCTGCGTGAACGTGGGTGCCTCGATCACATTGACCCTCGCCAGGGCCAGATGCACCTGCGCTTCCGCTGGGGCGAGGGCGACAACGCATGCGGTTACGAGTTGCGCCATGACCAGGGCGTCCCCATCCCACCGGCCCGCTGGGGCACCGAGCCTCTCCGACGCCACGCGGTGCCGGGGGTGCGGCCCGACTTCTACCTCTGGCGGATCGATCCGCCGATGGCGCGGGTCGAGTACGGCAACACCCTGTTCTGGCGCGAACCCGGCGTAGTCTGGGACGCCAAGTATTACCGCGAACGAGAGACATCCGCAGCACCATCATCGCCCGTTAAGCGCATGATCGCAGACCTCACCCTACTGGGTGAGAGACACGGCACCCTGCTCTTTGCCTTTCTGGCAGGAGAAGCTACGACGAACCGTGCGCAGAGCTATCGCCTCCGCCCCGCCGACCGCGACCAGAGCATCATCCCGGATCTCCAGGTGGCCGTTCAGCCCCTCTGCCCAGACACAGATCGGCACACCATCGGTGCGACCCTGACCGCCGTGCTTGATGAGGCTCATGCCCAGATGGGCACGCCGCGCATCCCGCACTGCCAGGGTGTGTTCCTCGACACCTTGAGCGTCGCCGAACGCGGCACGCTGCTCGGGCGCAATGGCGTATGCCTCACTCCCGACGACCTTTTGGTCTGCCCCAAGCCCCACATCGGCCCGTGGCGCGTGGATCTGGTGAGTCGGGGAGACCACTGCTGCCGTGACGGGCGGCTCTGTCACATCACTGGTCAGCCAGGAGCATCACCGCCGGTGCGACCGCCACGCACGGCAAAGGAGTTGCTTACGGAGCTTGATCGCCTCTTCGAGACGGGCGATCTCACCACACTCGATGAGGAGACCGTCAACCGCGTCATGAACCGGATCGAAGCCATCACGCGCCGTTTCGCCGAGATTACCGGGGCGCTGAAGGATTTGAAGCGCTACGAGGCCAAGCTGGGCGACATCGGACTTGATCGCACACTGCACCTGCTCAGAGCGACCGAGCGCGAGTCGCTTGCCCTGGCGATCTACCTGCGTGACCAACTTGATGAGGTGGGAGCCAACGACTATTCCGCCTCAATCATTCATGTGGCACGTGTCCTCGAACGCGAACTCCAGCGCCGCATCCTCGCCGTCCCTGGCGTCAGCGGTGCCGACTTTCCCCACGGGAAGCCCACCCTCGGAACGCTGGGAGGAGTGCATCGGAGAAACCCTGCCCTCTGGGGGACAATTACAGCGCACCTGAGTCACGTCTGGGTGAACCATGTAGACCCTGACGACTCCACGTTTGCCGTCAGTGTGGAGCAGATGATCACAGAAGTTGAGCATCTCGTGCGGGTACGGAATGAAGCGGCGCACACCACCCCGATCCCGCGTGACCGCTTCCGAACGATCCTGCGGGCACTCTGCAATGGTGGCCCGCTGCGCATCGGCGCACTTAACGTGCTGCTGACGGCCTGGCCTGCCGAATAGTGTTCACATAGACATCGCATGGACTAAATCGGCACAATGGCCCAATTTTATACAAACCGCTGCTACTCAGATCTCCGCATCAGCAAATTGGAGTATTCCGATGGGAGTACCACCCCCACTCGCACTGACGACAACCGACCAGGGAGCCGAGTATCGGGACACCTCTACAGCCTTGCCAGGATAGACGCAGCCGCCATGCGCAGCAGGTCGTGATTACTCTCACGACAGTCGATATATTGGGTGAGCTTCATAAAGGTTGGAAGCATCACCGTGCGCAAAAAGACAGGTATGAGCACGGTATTATCGGTGTCGCGATTTCGGACGAGCGCCACGTTATACTCGAACAAACAAATCTTCGACTGAAGATAGTCAGGTGAGTAGACGGCCACAATCTTCGCGCACTCATCAAGGGCACTGAAGATCTCGTGCTGCCATGCCGCTCCCGGCTTCAGCTCCAGGCGGTCAAGGAAGATACGCACGCTGGGGCGCTGCTGTTTCAGCTCGGCGACCAGGAAGTCTATATCGTCCTTGTTAGCCCAGCAGTAGCTGATGAACAGGTCGTACTTATAGAGTGATACCGGCACAGGCACGGGCGGTCGGTACTGGCGCTTGAGGACACCGAAGGCTCCCCTCAGTTCGGCGGCGCTCATGTCAGAATAGGCCACCACCTTAATTGTTTCAATGGGCAACCCCTTCTCAAACCAATGTGTGGCTGCCTCGAAGAGCGGGGCAATCATCTCGACCGTAGAGACGCCGAGCGAACCACCCCCCAGAATGGGCATCGCCACACTGCGCATGGGCGTGGTACTGCTCATCGAGGTCAGACACTGGAAAATATCTCCTATTGTCTCGGCAGGATTGCTCTTACCTTCTTGTTCCTGCTTCTGCGTAGGTTCAAAGCAGAGAACCCGCTGGAACTGAACCGGCGGGCCGACCGTCTCGATTGGTTTTGATAGCCAGCACGCGAGAGTCGGTCGAAAATCCTCCGCTTTGTCGGTCGCCAGCGCCTCTACTGAAACACCGCGCCGGTGCAGCGCCCCGATCAGCGATTTGCGCGAAGGGTGATAGCTGTCTGGCTGGGCTGAGACTACCAGAATATCAACGGCATCCTTCGGCGGGATGGCCGTGAGGTCGCCCTGATAGATTTCGATGGTACGTACCACCCCGCCGGTGGTGATCGTCAGGCTATCCAAGAGTTGAAACGCCGGGGATGGCGACGCAGTGCCAGGAAGAATCTGGCTCGCCTGCGATGGGATCATACTGGTAGCGCGGCGGTCATCAGACTCACGGTTTCCGTCACCACGCTCGGGGTGTTCGTAGCGCTCAAACGCTGCGAAGAAGGTGGGTCGCGCAGCCCGATAGTTCACAAAACGCTCAATGATCGTGCGCGAGCCGAGAGTTAAGGTAGGGCCAACCGTGGCTCCCGGCGCAATCTCAATCGAGATAATACTCAGGTCTGAACGACATAGCCCGAGCGCATGCACTTCGGTCGAATTGATGATGGTTGGAGTCCCGGTTGCCCGCATATAACAAACCCGGTGCTGGTTTGAGGTCTCATGATCGAAGAGTGTCACCGCTGCCGTTGCTCGAAGGCTCGTCTCCTCGTAGAGTTCACGGATGGCCGCCTCAAACCGCGTCTCGTGGGGTCGATCCGCGCCGCCGCCGGGAAGCATCCAGTGATTGCCATCGCTCATTACGAGGATACCGGGTTCACCCGCATACACTATCTCGACAATGGCCGTTCCGCGCCGCCGCTTAGTAGGTGACATGATGATCTATTCCTGGGATTTGGAGAAGGGTACGGAGCGAATTACTCACTAATATAGCGGTCAGGGTCAATAAGGGAAACAAACTCGCCCACCCTCGATCAGCGCATTGCTGCGTCATATATCCTCACTGAGGTCGGGCAGAGCAGGCAGCAATGGAAGGGTGCAGTGAACACGAACACACGGGGGCGCACGAAAGGTGTTACACTCGTCAGGTATCGTTTGCGTTCATAAGAACCATTGCGTTGTATCTCGTTTTAGTGCGTCCTATTGAGGAAAAGCGTCATTCATGCTATACTATGCGTATACGCACATTCGTGTGAAAGTCGTCCTCAATGCACCTGGTTGAGCAACACATCATCAATCAAACGGACAGCCGCTTTACGGTGATTGATGCGGCTGCCTTCGCGGCAAAAAACCTCTACAACGCCGCAAACTATCAGGTGCGGCAGTCCTTCATTCATGCCGGTGTCTATCTGAACTACCACGAGATCCACCGTCAGATGAAAGATACGGAGCAGTACCACGCCTTGCCGCGTAAGGTTAGCCAGCAGGTGCTGATGCTGCTTGACCGGAGTTGGAAAAGCTTCTTTGCAGCAATCACGGCGTACACCGAAAAACCGAGTGCGTTCACGGGCAGACCAGGGCTTCCCAACTACCTCGATAAGACCAAGGGGCGCTATGCGCTGGTCTACACGGTGCAGGCGCTTAGTCGCCCGGCGCTTGCCCAGCAGGTGATTAAGCCATCGGGGTTGGCGATTGAGGTCACAACCAAACAAACCCGGATCGCGCAGGTACGAATCGTTCCACGGAGCGGCTTTTATGTGGTGGAGGTGATCTATGAGCGAGATGTGGTACCCGCCGCTGTAGACCCGGCATTGGTGGCCGGGATTGATGTCGGACTGAACAACTTGGCGGCGATAACTTCAAACAAACCCGGCTTCGTGCCGGTTCTTGTTAACGGTCGTCCGCTAAAGCATATCAATCAGTTCTACAACAAACGCACGGCACAGCTTCAATCCACGCTTGGCAGGAAGGGCAGCACCCGCTTGATGGAGCGCATCACGAACCGGCGCAACCGCCAGATCACGCACTACCTGCATACCCACAGCAGACGCATCATAGACATGCTGGTGCATGAAGGCATCGGTGTGTTGATCATCGGCAAAAACGATGGCTGGAAGCAGCAAATCGCCATCGGACGGCGGAATAACCAAAACTTCGTGCAGGTGCCGCACGCCCGGTTTATCGCGATGCTTCAGTACAAGGCGGAATTGGTCGGCATCGAAGTACGCACGATCAACGAGAGCCACACCAGCAAATGCAGCTTTCTGGATGCCGAGCCGATGGGACATCGCGAACACTATGTGGGCAAGCGGGTCACGCGAGGGATGTTTCGCACCGCAGACGGTCGGCGGATCAATGCCGACGTGAACGGTGCGTACAACATCATCCGAAAAGCAATCCCAAACGCCTTTGGCAATGGGATCGGGGGTGTGGTAGTCCACCCCGTAG
>Ga0208376_1000073_pt1 | contig 27577 bp, 24 predicted proteins | sample CryBogmetaGMA25M_FD_184548 | JGI IMG/M metagenome (GOLD analysis project Ga0208376, IMG submission 184548) | Freshwater microbial communities from Crystal Bog, Wisconsin, USA - MA2.5M (SPAdes) | ecosystem: Environmental > Aquatic > Freshwater > Lake | place: Crystal Bog, Wisconsin, USA...
CAATACCTTCGCCAATTATCCGGCTCCTGGCTCAGCGGGGAGCGAATGGATACGCCCAAGCCCGGTGACGGCGGCCAGGAGCCGGCGCAATAAACCCGGCTCTGGCTTTTCCGGAAGGAGTTTTATCACTTCCTCTGCATAGGAAAGCCCACGGTAGTGGGTCTTGAGATCCAGCACGCTGGCGCTCGGGTCGATCCGACGGCGATCACGCACCAGGCGACGACTCAGGTTGACCATGAAGAAGGCCAGGTTCATGGCATTGGTGACGGCGGCTTCTTTCACCACCATGAAGTCCTCCAAGCCCCAGTATTGCTTGGCGTCACGAAACGTAAACTCGATGTGGAACCGCAGCTGGTAGTCGTCACGGAGTTCTTCCCAGGCCAGGGTGCGGTCGCTGCTGAAGAGATAGACATGCGCGTGCTTGCCGGTCGTCTGATGGCGCTTGACGATCACGACCACGTTGAGCGGTTGGTCAAAGGTCTTGTGGCGGGCCTCGACCTGATAGATACGGGTCTCAATCGCATCCTCGACGCTCGTCTGCTTCAGGAAGCATTCCGGGATCGCGGTGGGGTCAATTCGATCACCATAGATCCGACGCGGGCCACGTCCGGCGTAGGGGCCCGCATAGGGATAGTACAAGGCCGAATCACTGCGCAACTTCGAGATCAACTGCACGCCCAGCCGGCGGGCCATCAGCACGGCGTTGTGGTTGCCAAAATGGCCATCCAGCACCAGATAGCGCAGCACGAGGGACGCACCAATGCGGGTCAGGAGGCTCTGAATCATCGCACTGATCCGGGTATGTTCCGCATTCAGGGGGGCATCGGCCTTGGCCTGGGTGCTGCTGCCCTTCGGGCGACCTGGTTTCCGCTTGGCGGTCGGAGCCGTCGGGGGCGGCGATTCTGCGGGTTCCCGCATCACCTGCGCGATCTGCACCGGGAATGCCTGCCGTTCGCGGCAACTGACCAGGGCAAGTGCGAACAGCGACACGCCCGGCACCGGTTTGCCAAAGATACTCGAAAAGAAGCGATCCACGCCGTAGGTTTCCGTGCCTGCCTTGGTCACGACACATTCATCGCCCACCAGCAGATAGCGGTCCCCCGGGGTGAGCAGGTGTGTCCGCACGAAGATCCAGAGGATCGCCGCCCAGGGCAGGGTCGTATGAAAAAAGCGCTGGATGGTGCGATAGCTGCCACCGGTTCCCGCCCAGCGAGCAAGCCCCAGCATCGTGACCCGCCCCGTCATGGCGAGCATGGCCAGCACAATCCGGCTCAATTGACGTATCGTGGTCATCGTCACCGTCGGATGGAGGCAGAGTACCAGTGATAGAATAGTGTCCATGGCTTTTGTGGCGTTTCTGTTGGTTGGGCTTGATCGCCCCAACAGTACCATAAAAGCCATACACGTTCCCGGTCAGTTTTGGCGAAGGTATTGTTAGCCTTCAATGTATAACAGGTTCAGGAGCTAGAGTCCGCTATAGACAACTCTTGGTCGAGTTGAGACAGCAGCAGTTTTATACGGTCGAATAGATTGCACCTATGGTAACATCTCTCTGGGTACGTACGAAATACGCCCTATCAGTCTTTCGCTTCAAGCCTTTCGATATGACGACCCAGGAAGGACGATCAAGGGAGCGTTATCGTCGTGTACTATTCGCAACCCTAACCTCTGCGTTTGCGAAAATTATTATTACCCTCGTAGGTTTGATTTCGGTTCCTTTAACCGTGAACTATCTGGGCGCAGAGCGCTTTGGATTATGGATGACGGTGACATCGTTGACGGCTTTAATCTCATTTGCTGACCTTGGTATAGGGAACGGCTTGATCAATGCTGTGGCAGAAGCTAATGGGCGTGATGACCATGTCGGTGTACGTCATGTGGTTTCGACTGGTTTCTTTCTACTCCTCGGTATTGCATCGCTAATTGGGCTTGTCTTTGCGTTGATCTACCCCTATGTCGCGTGGGAACATGTTTTTAACGTCACATCCCCGCAAGCTGTCCGTGAGGTTGGACCAACTGTCGCTGTGTTTATTGCTTGCTTCGCTATCGGCATCCCTTTGGGGGTTGTCCAAAAAATTCAGATCGGTTACCAGGAGAGTTTCGTTAGTAATCTCTGGCAGTGTCTTGGCAGTATCTTGGGATTAGTCAGTGTACTGGCCATTATCACAGTTCAGGCTGGTCTCCCTTGGTTGGTGCTGGCGTTCTTAGGTGGGCCACTTGTTGCCTTGGCACTAAACTGGCTCATCGTCTTTGGCTGGCAACGGCCCTTGCTACGACCGTCCTGGTTCTATATGACTTACGCTTGGATTCGACGTATAACCCAGATGGGTGGGCTTTTTTTCGTGCTTCAAGTGGCTGGAGCGGTCGCCTTTGCTTCAGACAATCTCGTGATTGCACAAGTCCTGGGTTCAGATCTGGTCATTCAATACGCTGTGCCAGCTAAGCTCTTTGCCCTTGCCCCAATGATTATGAGCATGGTTCTCGACCCGCTCTGGCCAGCTTATGGTGAGTCAGCAGCGCGTGGGGATATGGACTGGGTACGTAAGACGCTGATACGGTCTCTGGTCGGGTCGTTGCTAATCTCGTTGCCTATTGCTCTGCTGCTGGTACTCTTTGGCCCACAGGTTATCCATCTCTGGATCGGTGATCGGGTTGTGCCATCGTTTGCACTCTTACTCGGCTTTGGTGCGTGGACTATCGTGTCCAGCGTCGCTGGGGTTACGGCCATGCTGCTGAATGGACTGAATATTGTACGCTTTCAAGCCATTACCGCAGTGTTAATGGCAACGGTTGCCATTAGCTTGAAAATCATGTTTGCTCAAAAAATCGGACTGGATGGTATTATCTGGGCTTCGGTCATTGCTTCAGTATTATGCACACTAGTTCCAACTGGTTTTTATATCTCTAGGCTACAATACCTTCGCCAAAACTGACTGCGAACGAAAACGAATTATGTGGTATAATGCCCGCGCCCTGCATCCGATGAGCGATTCAGCGCGAAGCGAATGGAAAGGAAGCTTTGTCAGATGACTAAACCAAATCAGGATCGTCCTCAACTCTATGTTGATGAGCACATCAATATTTATGAGGGTAAAGCAGCGGAGGCACGGCTCAAAGATCACTCTGACTTGGCTTTTGTTGATCCGCAGACGGGGATCACGCGGGTAGATCAAACCCGATGGCAGGAGGCACAACGCTATGAGCGGCGAACCTGGATGGAAAAGGGTAGGCGTGTGCTGACTGATCGTAATGAGTATCATCGTGAGCATTTTGCCGACTATAGTGTCTTACATGGGAGATCTTTCCAACACGCTATTGAACTTGGTTGTGGCCCCTTTACGAATATGCGCTTGATCGTTGAGCATTGTAGTGTAGAGCAAATCCATCTGCTCGACCCGCTCATCCAGGATTATCTCAGCCACCCATCCTGTCGTTATCACAATGGGCGCTTGGGAGGACTCCTGCGGTTCAACCAGAATCAGGCTCTTATCGCAGCACGTCACCCCGTGCGATTTATGCAAGCGCAACTTAATGCCTATCGTATCGGTGGACTGACTGGTCGGCCAGTGACCATCGCGGCATCAAAGATTGAAGATTATCAGACTTCTCATCGCTTTGATTTGGTGGTGATGATTAATGTCATTGAGCATTGTCAGGACGTGTATGCCATTTTTGAGAAATTGCGCCAGATCACTGCACCAGGCGGAATTTTCATCTTTCACGACACACTCTACGATGCATCAGAGGTTCAAAACACCCTAGCGGTTTCCTATGACGCAGGCCATCCACTCCGTGTTGATCGGAATCTGATAGATGATTTTTTGACTCAGCATTTCGATTCGCTCATGCGGGCTGAATATAACATCGAACAGGAGTTTCGCGGCATCACTATGCCACGGAACGAATTGTACTATATCGGAAGACGGCGTACATCTGAGAACATCTGAACGCACATAAATCTTCATGACTACGATTCATCTAGTGTACCCACATAGCTCCCGTATATCGTGCCCTGATGCGATCGGCCGTAACCTTGCCGAACGATTACGTGTCCACTATAACGTTCGTTTGTACGATTGGGATGAGACATGCGCTATTGTCCCCGGTTCTGACGATATTCTTCTGGGTCACCCGCACCCTGCACCCTGGACTTGTTTCCGTCGTAGTATGTCCCAGTCAGGTTGGCGGAAGATTATCGCCATGTCCCCGTATTGTCATGGCGATCTACAGCCATCGGCATTTCTCGACGCCATCATTTCGCGGGTTGACCTTTTTCTTGCGATTACCGGACGTTACTGGTATACGTCGGTGGGAGAGTCGAGTTTTTCTCACTGGCGACCGAAGATGATTCATCTTGATCTTGCGGTAGATCGCAATGATTTTCCTGTTTTAAAAACTAGTTTCAATCCACTTGGAGAGCGTCGTTTTGTTTATATTGGACATAGTGGTTGGTATAAAAATGTTGCGTATCTCACTGCGATTGCCAAAGCACTACCGGAAATGACGTTTGCCTGGATTGGCTCTAGCTCAGCTACAATACCTAGTTTGATCTCGCACGGCTTTCAAGATTTTCAGCGCGACGAGGCTCGTGCAGTGGTTGCTAGTTACGATTTTATGCTTACCGTGGGGAGATCCGATCCCAACCCGACAACCATTCTTGAGGCAATGGCTTGGGGACTTATTCCTGTCTGTACACCGCAAAGCGGATACATAGGGTACCCAGGGATTATCAACGTACCCCTTGATAATCTCCAAGCCGTCACAAAGCGACTTCGTATGCTTCAGAAGATGTCCGAAGCCACGCTATGGCGGCTCCAGCAAGAAAATTGGAATTTGATTGAGCAGTACTTTACCTGGGATCGTTTTGCTCAGCAAGTCATTGATGCTATTGAAGCCCCAAAACATCATATCAAGATAGAAGAGCCTCTGCTACGTAAGGCGAAACTCTACTGGACTAGCCTTATCTCACCATTCTCTATTTTTCATCCTATCGGACTAAAAATGGGTTTAGCAAATCCTCTTCGTAAATACAGGAACTTCTTGTCAGGCCAACATTGTTTCCCAAAGGCAGTGCACGGCATCAGAGAGAGAGACGAAAAATGAGTGGGTCTTTGGGAATTACCGTGATGCGAATCGGGTTATTCGGCATCAGGAAGAGTTAAATAGACCATGCGAAACAACTCGCCGGAAATGTATGCGAGAGGATTCTTGGATGGCCTCCTGATGCGGTGTCTCTCAATCCTCGAACGTATGTTTTTCACGCTGATTCCCAAAGACCCAAATGAGACTGTGCCTACATCAATGTCAATGATCTGATTTGTTACTTTAGCTCTTCCTAAAGCTGAGTAGGGATTTCTCGTGCTTGGTGAGATAGGGACACCAAGCGTCACATTATAGGACACGCAGTATGCGTATAGGTTTTCCAATCGGCACCTTTTTATACAAACTTCTACTAAAAGCAGAAGGGCTTGAACACAAGGTCTGGAGTCGGCTACGGTCGATTTTGCTCCAATTCTCAATCGATCCAGTACGTAGGCTCTTAATTAATGGGCGGCTTAATCGGCTGTACGACGAGATCGAGCGCAATCGTATGTTGCTGGTACAACCCCGCATCCGCGAGTTCGCGACGGGTGGGATCTTGCCGCACCTAGCCGACGCCGAGTTCAGAGTCTTCTCACAGTGGGGTGAGGACGGCATCATCCAGTATTTGCTCGCCCAGATCGCAACGTTAAACCCGCGCTTCATTGAGTTCGGCGTCCAGGATTACAGCGAGTCAAATACACGCTTTCTGCTGCTTAATAACAATTGGCGCGGTCTAGTGATCGATGGCGGGCCGCACTATATCAAGCACATTCGTACCCAGGAGTATTATTGGCGCCACGATCTGACGGCGTTGTGTGCCTTCATCACCCGTGCTAACATTAACGATCTGTTCGTCAGCACAGGTTTCACGGGCGAGATTGGCTTGCTCAGTATTGACATTGACGGCAACGACTATTGGGTCTGGGAGGCGATCAGTACGATCTCACCCCAGATCGTAGTTATGGAATACAACAGCCTCTTTGGCCCCAACTGGCCCGTTACGGTACCCTATAACGCACAGTTCCAGTACACCAACGCCCACTACAGCAACTGCTACTTTGGAGCTTCGCTTGGCGCGCTCTGCCACCTAGCCGAGCGCAAGGGCTACCGCTTTGTTGGCGTGAACAGCGCAGGCATCAACGCCTTCTTCGTCCGTGCCGACGTGGTTGGCTCACTGCGAGTCTTGACTTGCAGCGAGGACTTTGTGGCGAGTCGTGTGCGCCAGTCGCACGATCAGCAGGGACACTTGACGTTTATCGGCGATACCGAGCAGCGCAAGCTGATTGCTAACTTGCCCCTCGTGAATGTGGCGACTGGCGCACAAGTGCTGGTGCGGGATCTTGTATGAACGGAGGTACAGTGTGCACTGCCACTATTGGCGCTGGGAGTGTGCATCATAGGTGAACCAAGTCCGTTTTGGCTCTCCAGGATTTCCCGGAGTAACCCCTACATTATGGTACTGGCTCCGGGTAGCGAATTACGAGATTTGGCTTTCCAATGCGGAATAGCTAAAGAGTGATATTCAGTATTTAGTGCCTACTCCGAGAAATCCTGGAGAGCCTCCGTTTTATCTTAATCTGCTGCTTCAAGTCAATACCTTCGCCAATTATCCAGTGAGCACGTCAGCGGGGATCTGATGAATACGCCCAAGCCCCGTAACCTGCGCCAGGAGCCGCCGCAATAAACCCGGCTCTGGCGTTTCCGGAAGGAGTTTCATGACTTCCTCGGCATAGGCGCGCCCACGATAGTATGCTTTGAGATCGAGGATGCTTGCGTGTGGGTCGATACGACGGCGATCACCAACGAGACGACGACTCAGATTGACCATGAAGAAGGCGAGGTTCATGGCATTCGTGACGGCTGTCTCCGTGACCACCATGAAATCCTCCAAGCCCCCGTATGGCTTGGCATCGCGGAACGTAAACTCGATGTGGAACCGCAGTTGGTAATCATCGCGCAGTTCATCCCAGGCCAGCGTGCGGTCACTGCTGAAGAGATAGACATGCGCCTGCTTGCCGGTGGTCTGGTGGTACGTGACGATCACCACGACATTCACGGGCTGATCACACGTCTCGTGGCGCGCCTCGATCTGATAGATGCGGGTCTCGATGTGGTCTTTCACCGTCGTTTGCTTCAGGTATCGTTCCGGGATCGCGGTCGGGTCGATGCGCTCGCCATAGATTCGGTGTGGGCCACGTCCCGCGTACGGGCCATCATCGGGGTAATACAACACCGAGTCGCTCCGCCGCTTGGAGATGAGCTGCACGCCAAGGCGGCGGGCCATCAACACGGCATTCTGGTTGCCGAAATGCCCATCCAGCACCAGATAGGTCAAGGCGAGGTACGGGCCGATGCGAGTCAAGAGCGCCTGGATCATCGTACTGATGCGGGTGTGTTCCGCATTCAGGGGCGCATCGGCCTTGGCCTGCGTGCTGCTGCCCTTCGGGCGTCCTGGTTTCCGTTGCAGCGCGGGCACCGTCGGGGGCAGCGTTGGGGCAGGTTCGCGCACCACCTGCTCAATCTGCACGGGGAATGCCGGCCGTTCCGTGCAACTGACCAGGGCCAGCGCGAACAACGAGACCCCCGGCACCGGTTTGCCAACGATACGGGAGAAGAAGCGATCCACGCCATACGTCTCCGTGCCCGCTTTGGTCACCACACATTCATCACCGACCAGCAGATGCCGATCCCCTGGCGTGAGCTGCGTGCGGACGAAGACCCAAAGGAGTGCCGCCCACGGCAACGTGGTATGAAAGAAGCGCGGCACCGTGCGCTAGCTGCCACCGCTTCCCGTCCAGCGCGAAAGTCCCAGCATCGTCACTCGTCCCGTCATCGTGAGCATGGCCAGCGCAATTCGGCTCAATTGCCGCAAGGTCGTTCGTGTGACCGTACCGGACAAGCAGCAGAGGAGTGGTAGTATCGTACCCATGGCTTTTGTGGTTCTTCCGTTGTGTTGGGTTTGTTCACCCCAACGGTACCACAGAAGCCGCTTTCATTCGCGGTCGGTTTTGGCGAAGGTATTGTCAAGTGAGGTACTGGAATGAATGAGGGCGTTCACATCTGCACACTCATCTACAAATGCTGTTTCTGATTGGGAGTAACGAAGGATGCGCTGTAAGATCTGCCAAAATGAGATGAGAGCTTTAGCTGAGGCTCGGGTCTTGAAAAAGTACGATGTTAGCTACTATCGTTGCCCGGGCTGCGGCTTTATCCAGACGGAGGAGCCTTACTGGCTTGATGAAGCCTACTCAGACGCAATAACGCGCAGCGATATTGGTCTCGTCGGACGAAATATCGCGCTCTCACGCGTGACGAAGGCGATGATTACCCTCTTCTTCGACTCTAACGCACGTGTCGTCGATTTTGGTGCCGGCTACGGCCTCTTAGTTCGTATGCTGCGCGACCAGGGTCTCAACGCCTACTGGCATGATAAGTTCTGCGATAATCTGTTTGCCAAGGGATTCGAAGCGCATCTGGAGCGGAATGATCGCTATGAGTTGCTCACCGCATTTGAGGTCTTCGAACACATTACAAACCCCATCGCTGAGATCGAGCAGATGCTCCGCTATGCACCAAGCGTGCTTTTCACCACACAGGTAATGCCCGCCACCAACCCTGCCCCCGGTGAATGGTGGTATTATGGCCTTGAACATGGTCAGCACGTCGGGATCTATTCTATGGAATCGCTTCGCTGGCTGGCCCGGCGCTTCAGTTGCCACCTTTACAGCGATGGTGCCTTTGTACACCTGCTTACACCAAAACGACTATTCAAGCCACTGTTCCGCCTAGCAGCGCATTCGCGAATGGCAACGCTGATCAGTCTAGCAGCGCGCCGCACATCGCTACTGGCAGATGACTATTACCAACTAGTCGGAAAGAAACTAAGCTGACAATGAACACTGTGCGTCAGCCAGGAGCAGACACAGATCCCCTGCGTGTCTGCCTTGATGCGCGTCTGGTTGATGGGGTAGCTGGCGGGATCCAGCAGTGGGTTACTTCTCTTGCCGCAGGGTTAGGTCGGCTTACTGACGGTGATGAGGAGTACCTCTTTCTTACTTATGCCGATCATGATGCCTGGCTCCGACCATATCTGGGGAGCAACTCACGTATCCTCGAATGCCCTCCCACACCCCACAGATCAAACCGGTGGAAGACGTATATCGCATCATTCCCTATCGCCCGTAGAATCTACGGACAGGCCAAAGTATTGGTACGTCCCAATTCGTTTGCTATTCCGCAGTCCGACGGGCTAATTGAGTGCGCTGGTACTCAGGTTATGCATTTCACAACCCAGCGCGGTTTTTATACAACGGTACCCACGATCTACCAACCCTGGGATCTCCAGCACCGGCACCTCCCGCACTTCTTCCCCCCTGACGACTATGCCACACGCGAGATCTGGTATCGCGGACTCTGTGATCAGGCCGAATGTGTGATCGTGGCCTCGTCATGGACGAAGCATGACCTGATTGAACAGTATGGTATCCCCAGCGAGAAGGTGTACATTGTACCGGTTGCGCCGGTAGCCGACAGCTATAACATACCGATAGCCGATCAGATAACCACCTTCTCTCTGAAACATAGATTACCGAAGCGATTTATCTTCTATCCGGCGCAGAGTTGGGCACATAAGAACCACCTTACGCTTTTAGATGCGTTGGCGCTGTTGCGCGACCAAGGAATGACCGTAAACCTCGTGTTGACAGGCGCAATCAATGGGTTTTATCGGCGCATCCAGCAGCGTATCCGTGCCCTTGATCTGACAACACAGGTGTGGCATATCGGCTATGTGAGCCCGCTAGAAATACAGTGCCTCTATCACCTCTGCCGATGTCTCGTTTTCCCCAGCACGTTCGAGGGGTGGGGCATCCCGATCACAGAGGCATTCCAAATAGGATGCCCTGTCTGCTGCTCGAATGTTACCTCATTGCCAGCTATGGTTGGTAATGCGGCGCTGCTCTTCCACCCTGACCGGCCAACTGAGATCGCCGACACGATCCGACACCTATGGACGGATGATCAACTCTGCCAAGATCTCATTGTGCGCGCTAAACAGCGCGTTGATAGCCTCTCGCTAGAGCATTCAGCGCGTATGGTTCGTGCTCACTACCGACGGCTCGCCGGTCGTTCGCTTGATGCTACCGAGCGGGCGTTGCTCGCAGCCCCCCCACTTGTTTGAGTATGGTACAGGAAATAGCAAAGTAATCACGGAATAACTATAGCAATCCTACCGGGGTTATGAATCCGCTTGACCGGCTGCCGCATTCTGATGGAGAGTAGTGGAATTTGATGGTAAAGGCTTCACAACCTGCGTGGGACTGCTATAGTGTGGTACACTCCAAACTGTGATACTCATCTTACGCAGTAGTAATATACTAAAAAATGCATAACGTACCCCTTACGCGCCAACCGGGCCTGCTTGGAGCGCACGCACCATGGCGAAGGCGTTCCGCACCGCGAAGGTTTTACCCCATCTTACGCACCAGCGAATCATATAGTGTGGTACACTCTACTCTAATGACAAACGACGAGATTTTCGACCTCTATAGTGACTATCTGATCAGTAGAGTCTATTCCGATTTGTTCAAAGGCCGTTCAAGGACAACGGCAATCGCTGGTGAAATGCAAGACTGAGGGCGTCAACCCATCTCCTCAGTAAGGGAAATGTGGCGTTGGGAAGCCATGAAAATAAATCGGAATAGACTCTAGTTCGTTCGGGCAAACCACTGCGACCAGATTATCGGCGTTGCTCGACGGGCAGATCCGCCATGATCGCATCTGTCGCATTTTGGCCGGGTCGTAGCAGACCTCAACGGATCTCTGGCAGCGTGTCAGGCTCTATATGACTCGACCCAAAAGCCTGCAAGACAAGGAAATATCTGCATGAGCGGGTCTCACAGCTCATTAATGGGTGGTTATCGTGCGGTGAGCCGCGCCATTGCTGCAGTCCCCGTTACGATTATCACAACTGTTTTCAACAGCGCACCTTATCTTGAGCGCACAATTGACAGCGTCCTTGCCGCCGGCCCAGGAGTCGAGTATATCGTAATCGACGGAGGCTCGTGGGACGGCACAGTCAACATGCTCCGTCGCTACGACGACCAGATCGCCTACTGGGTTAGCGAACCCGATCGTGGTATCTACGATGCGATGAATAAGGGTTGGGCGGCGGCTCAGCGGGGTAGCCGAATTCTCTACCTTGGTGCTGGCGACGAACTCATCAGCTTGCCTTCTAAACTGGAAGGCTATGCTCCCAATGATATTATTTTCGGACGGGTTTATCTGGGTACCGTACTCTTGAAGGCAGCAGCGGATCTGCGCCTTCGTATGGGTAACACCTTGCATCACCAAGCGCTTCTGGTGCCCAAGTCACTCAGCCTGACACCGCCCTTCGACTTGGTCTACCGCGTCTATGCAGACTTTGACTTCAATCAGCGGTTACTGCACAATGGATCTCGCTTTGTCTATGCTGACACCTTCCGTGCTCGGGCTCTGCCGGGCGGGGCAAGTAGCAAGCTATTTGTTCGTGAGGCTCTCGTGGTGGTGCGCCGAAATTATGGTCTCGGCTGGAGTGCATTAGCCGCCCTGTACCACACCTATCAAAGTGTTCGGCGTGGGTTCCATGACATTTCGTTGCGGTGAACTAGGATGTACAAATCAACAAAGAGTATATTTGACATGAAATCCCTTATTTCATCCTCTTTTATCGACCAAGTGATCGCCGTAATTGTCTTGTATCGTACAGATCTTCTCCGATCGCAGACGTTTACTTCACTGGGTAAATCGCTGCACGATCTCAATGCAGTGCTTGATCTTGTAATCTATGACAATAGTCCTGAGAAAAATGCGTATGTTGATGCTAGTTCGTTAGTACCCTGGCGCATCCATTACATCCACGATCCGTCCAACCCAGGTGTGAGCAAGGCGTATAACGAGGGCTTTAAGCTGGGCAGAACCCTTGACAAATGCTGGCTGCTCCTCCTCGATCAGGACACATGGTTCCCACCGGATGCCCTTGCCACCTACGCACAGGCCACTGCCGAAACACCGGATTGCGCCTTGTTCGCCCCAATGTTGGTGGCAGATGGGGGGAGTCTGCTTTCACCATGCACCTATCGGTTCAAACGTGGCTTCACGATAGCTGATTCCAGTCAGGTAAAACCCGGGAGGCAGACGCTGATCAACCGCTCACTCTTGAACAGTGGCCTCCTCATCAGCATGGATGCCATTGAGCGTATTGGCGGCTATAATCCAACCATTCGCCTTGACTTCGCCGACTTCGATTTTATCGAGCGCTACAAGAAGCTATTCAATTCCTATGTATTGATTGACATGAGATGCGTACAGAGTTTCTCTGGCGAGAGTACTGACCTTGCAGCATCACTACGACGCTTCGCCTTCTACTGTCAGGGAGCGCGCTACTCGATCAGAACACCCTTAGACGCGCTTATGCTGGCCTTGGTATGCCTCACTCGTGGCTTGAAGCTTAGTATGCGGTTTCGTACAGCGCGTTTTTTGCATATGTACGTCTGTTATTTTCTCCATGGGCGGGAACCTTAGCCGAACTATGCCGCTTCCCGAGGTGTCTATGAATAGATGGATGCGCTTACCAGTTCCTAACCTTACTACGTTTTTTCTGGTACTCGTTGTGCTTGAGTTGATTCTTGCTGGTAGTGGTCGCATGGTGGAAATCGGGTCAATTACCCTGCGGATGATACTGTTCATTATTTGTACTGTTTCTTCACTGATTGTAATCTCAATTCGACTAAAAATTAATCCTACACACGGAATACTAATACTAAGCTTTACCTTCTCATCAGCAGTAGGTGTGATGGTCGGTATTTTTCATGACGCTCCGTTAAGTTTGATATTGGAAGACATCAAGCCATTATCGTACTTCTTTATGTTACTCTTCTTTTATTTATCAATCAACAGCTATGAACGAGTAAAACTGGTGGCATGGCTGTTTAAGTTCTCTGCTCTCATTCTTCTCGTGAGTTATCTGGGAGTTCTTGGATTACTCAAATTTGGCCTGATTGATTTTACAACATTCTATTTTCGCACAAGTGAAACGGGAGAATTCTTTTTTCGAGGGACTGATGGCTTCTTTTTCTATAAAGGATTCCTGTTTTTGTGCGTCGGTTTTTTCTTTTTTTGGATTGACGGCAACAAATGGAGCAAGTTGATCGCCCTAGCATTGTTGGGTGGGATTGTGCTGACATTCACGCGAGGGTTTATCGTTGCAGTCGGCATCTCGTTCTTGCTCTATCTTTTGAGTAAGTCCCGAAAAAATGCTGCTCTTCTGCTTGTGATAGCCGCCTCCATCCCATTATTCATCTGGGGTTTCTCTACTGCTGGGAGTGCCAGAACAGACATAGATGTCTCGACGCAGATGCGCTTCACAACCCTAGACGAAGTGTTGTCAAGTGTTACATTCTGGTCGATCTGGGTTGGTAATGGCTTCGGGGTCGGTGTTCCATCGCGAGTTGTACATATGGAAATTTCTTACCTTGAGATATTCCATAAGCAGGGCATGCTAGGTTTGCTGTTTTGGGGCCTACTATTCTTTTTTCTGGCTGAACGCTTTGTCAAATGCCTGCATCGCCCAACGCAGCGACTCGCTAATGCCTTCTTCTGGTCATCACTCATGGTTGTTATTCAATCCTTTACGAACCCGTTCATCAACAACTCGATCGGTATGTCAGTTATTCTCATCTCCCTAGTGTCACTTAACATTCTTGCCCAACCAACTGATTTGGCACATAAGAATACGGTAAATACATTAGGGAAGCGGAAGAAAATACGTATCCCTTTTATGCCTCCTCGGATCCAAGGAACCGTGCCCTGATGAGAAGGGGCGCGGGTAAAAAGGTATTTCGCTTCCCTTACCAATAAGGATACATTAGATCATTATGACTATCAGTGTCTGCATGGCAACATATAATGGTGAGCGCTACGTCGCGCAGCAGATTACTAGTATCCTTGATCAAATTGGCCCGGATGACGAGTTGATCATATCTGATGATGCCTCTTCAGACAGTACGGTTGATATAATCGATGCGCTTGGCGATCCACGCATACGGCTCTACAGAAATACAACGAATGTGGGTATTATTCGGAATTTCGATCAAGCCCTTCGATTTTGTCAAGGAGATACTATTTTTCTATCGGATCAAGATGACATCTGGAGACATGACCGGATTAAGAAAACAATGGATATCTTTCGTAAATACCCTAGCGTAACATTGATATTGGCTGATGTAGATCTCATCGATCTAGAGGGTCATTTTCTGCACACAAAGTATCTAAATTTACCATCAGGCATGGGTAACGGCTTATTTCGTGCATTTCGAAATATTATTAAAAACCGCTATCATGGTTGCGCCATAGCCATCAGGAAAACAACGCTTGATTATATATTGCCTATCCCCCACGATGTTCCAATGCACGATATGTGGATTGGTATTCTCAATGATCTATATGGCAAAACGTACTATATTGGTGAGCCGCTCATCAACTACCGCCGCCACGAACGGAATGTTACAACCGGAAGGCGGGCCCAGTTTAAGCAGATTTTTACCTGGCGTATCGCGATCATAAAGAGCGTGTTCTTGCATGTCTCGATGCGTGCTTCTGTATAACTAACCCATTAAAACATAGGAGATGAACCAATCATGCACGTATTATCAATGCCCTGTGGATCAGATCCACTGATCGTATTCCCTGAATGGATTGTGCAACACTGCCAACCTAATGCAACGGTACTTGAGGTAGGCGCAGGTCGAGGTGAACACGGATATCCAGATCATATAAAGAAGCATGTCGGTCGTCTGGTGGGGCAACTTCGGGTGGCAGTGGAGCATGTCTTGGCGGGAATCAAGCGGGTACGGATCGTCAAAGACCGCTTTCGGAATACGAAAGCACGCTTTGCTGACCGTATCATGCTCATCGCGTGTGGCTTGCACAACCTCCGTCAAGACATCCGTCATCCTGTAGCCTCGATGGTCGGAGGGTGTTTATCTTAATTCCGATAATGTCTATTACACCTAGTAGAATTCTTCAGGTTTACGAGCTACACCTATGACTACTCTCTCAATCTGCATGGTTTCACTCAACTGCTGGGATGTGCTCAAAGATTGTCTGATCTCATTACGTAGCAACCAGACTGATTTTAATTACGAGATCATTATGGTGGACAATGCTTCCACTGATGCGACGGTGGAGAATACCCGTCGGTTGTTCCTCGAGGTGCAGATCATCGAGAATGATCGCAATGTTGGCTTTACAAAGGCCACGAACCAAGCGATTAGAGTTGCATCGGGCGCGTACTTGCTCTGGCTGAATACTGATACGATCCTCCGCCCTGACAGCCTAAGCAACTTGGTCAAGTTCATGGAAGCAAACCCACAGGTGGGGATTGTTGGGCCAAAGGTACTCAATGCGGATGGCACCTTTCAACCCCAGTGTAAGCGCGGTATGCCAACCCCAGAGGCGTCATTTTTCTACTTGACACGGCTCTACAAACTCTTTCCACAGAATCAGAAAATCGGCCAGTATCTGCTGACCAACCTTAGCCCTGATCATGTGCATCAGGTGGATGCTGTCTCGGGGTGTTGTCTTTTGGCTCGCCGCGAGGTATGGGCACAGATTGGCCCACTTGATGAAGCTATTTTCGCTTTTGGCGAGGACATTGACTGGTGTGTACGGGCACGCAAAGCCGGATGGGAGGTGTGCTACAACCCAGAGAGTGTGATCGTGCATCTCAAGGGCAAGGGTGGCGTTCACTCAAAGCCCTATCGCAAGGCTCAGGGCATGCATATGGGGATGTGGATTTTCTACCGTAAGCACCTGATGGCGCAGTATGCTGCACCGATAACGCTCATTGTCTGGGTCGGTATTTGGCTTAGCTTTGGGTTCACTTGTCTTGGGATTACGTTACGGCGCTGGCTTAAGTAGCCACTTCGCAGGATTGTCGTGATCATGACGCGCAAACAGGCTTGGCGCTGGCTTCTGATCAGCGCACTCGCGATCCTCTTCATCGTTGCCTTATGGCCTCAGCTTATGGCGGCGGCGCTGCTTAATTACGCCCAAGTTCGTCGGCTCAGCGGTGTGAATGCGGCGCAAAGCTATCAGCGCGCCCTACGTTTCATGCCAGACAATCTGCATTTGCGGTTGCAAACTGGACAGGCGCTGGTACGGGCCGGTAACTACGATGCTGCTGTGACTACACTGTTTCCACTCGCAGGAAGCCAGTTAGATGATGCCAATCTTGAGCGACTTCTGACTGATCTCCTTATCGTAACTGGCAAGTATGATCAGGCCCTAGAGTTTTACATGCAGGCGCAGGTGTCGCCTACGATTGGGCCTGATGCGGCGGCAGCTCTATTGCTTGGTCTAAGGCGCGAACCGACCGTCGTACCGACTGGCACGCAGCGCCTATTGCTGGCCCATGTGTTGCGCCTTGATCCACAGGGTGAAACGTTCCAGCGTCTTGCCGACCGTTTGTTTGCACCGGAGGCTGAAACTAGCCCGCTTGCGACCGCGTTGGTTGAGACCCTAACGTGGCAGGCCGCTTGCTTCCCGGCACCCGCAAGCTCTGTGGCTGCATGCGCGACAATGCAGACGCCTGTAGCCGCCCCAGTTTCGCTCGCAACAGGCGCGAATATGCTTGAGCTATCGGCGGATGCGCTTCAGATTGGCCCAGAACTGATCACCAATGGCGATTTTGAACTAACCACGGCCTATGCAAACGATCAACTCCTGACACCCGCAACGGGTGATCCAACGGGATGGCTACCATCGCTAATGGCCTCTGGCAACCCCTGGAATCTGGGCGCCTTTGTGGTTGGCCTTGATGCTAGTGCCAGCGCCAGTGGTAAACGCGCCTTGCGGATTGACGGCTTAATCGTTGATCATCGCGCCGAGCTTGAGCCAGCCCGCGCTGGGTTGCTCTATCCTAGTGTTACTGTCGAGTCTGGTGTGCCGTATATCATCTCGTTTTATTATCGCACTGAGCATGTAGGTGAGGTTAGTGCAGCCCTGTGGCTTTCAGATAAGCCACAAACGCTCTTTGCGGGTGATTATCTGTTGCCGCCGACCGCAGGTGTTTGGATGCGGGTGACAATGGTCGCCTGGAATCGGAGTGAAATTGCCGCCAAAGTGCAACCGCTTCTGCGCTCGTTTAGCGTGGGCAGCGTTTGGTTTGATGCTTTTTCAATCCGCCAGTTGAGCAGTAGCGCACGGTTGACGCCGCGTGAACCACTGGTTGTGATTGAGCCTGGGATACCCACCAGTGGCACGGTGAGTGCGCCTACGCCCTCGGGCTCCTCAAGATGACCTTGTGCTACAATAGCCCGGCTCTGTATTTGTCGTACGCGCAGGGTAGGGGTTCTTCATGACCCAATCTACGAAGCCAATTCGCCTCGCCCTCACCCCCCGCCTCGCTTTCTCCGAGCGCCGCCTGCTCCTGCGGGTTGGCGATCTTGTGCTGATCAGTGCCAGTATTATGATCGCCCTTTGGCTGTGGTTTGTGCTAGGCGGCAGTGCAGTCTCGTGGGAGACGTTGCGCTCACAGATGCTCTGGGCGGGTCTCGTTTTCTTCGGCTGGCCGGTCTGGTTCTTTTTCAATGATCTCTACAATCTGCGTTGGGCCGTTGATGTGCCTCGCCTTGTGCGGACGGTGCTGGTGGGCAGTGTGGCGATCTTTATTGTCTACCTCACCATCTTCTTTGTCACCTCACGCACGCCAGTGGTCAATCTGTTGGCTGACCTGCCTATTGAGCGAGATCCGTTGCGGCTTGCTCCCGCTTTGGCGATTGGCGTCTCGGGGGCTTTGCTGCTGATTTGGAGGATCGGGTACGCCGTGGTACTTGGTGGGCCACACGCCCGCCGTCGGTTGCTGATCATTGGGGCCAATGAGCCAGGGTTGGTGCTCTGGCGAACAATCCGCCAACTCCACAGCGCCCAATACCACATTGTCGGTTTCATTGACAATGCCCCCGTGGATCTGCCTAGCGATGCGCCGCTCTGCCTCGGCGGAATCGAGCGCCTTCGTCAGGTAGTCGAGCAGGTAGGCGTAGATGAGATTGCTGTTGGGGCAGGCAATGGTATTGCGGGCAGCGCCGTCGCCGCCCTGATGGACTGTCACGAGCACGGGGTGGCAATTACGCCGCTCACGCTGCTTTACGAGCGCATCGCAGGAAAGGTAGCGGTCGAACATATTGGTGACGAGTGGTACTTAGCTTTGCCCGTCCAGCAGAGCAGCACCGTCACGCTATACCGCTTTATGAAACGACTGATGGATCTGGCCGGTGGCATGCTTCTTGGCATCGTCCTCCTTGTTACCCTCCCTTTTATCGCCGTAGCGATCAAGTTCAATAGCCGTGGGCCGATCTTCTACCTACAGGATCGTGTTGGCTTGTACGGGCGCACCTTCCGCGTACGCAAGTTTCGCTCGATGGTGCAGGATGCCGAAGGCGATGGCCGGGCTCGCTGGGCGGTCAAAGGTGATAGCCGGATCACCCGCGTTGGTACTTTCCTGCGTAAAACTCGCCTTGATGAGTTACCCCAGATATTGAATGTACTCAGTGGCGAGATGAGTTTAGTCGGGCCACGCCCTGAGCGTCAGCAGTTCATTGAGCAACTCCAGCAGCAAATCCCCTTTTATCGCACCCGTCTCGCCGCCAAGCCCGGTCTCACCGGCTGGGCTCAGGTGAGCTACGGTTACGGTGCCACAGTCGAGGATGCGCTGATCAAGCTCCAGTACGACCTATTTTATATCAAGCACCAGTCACCCTGGTTTGATCTGACGATTGCGCTACGCACGATCTCGGTTGTGCTGCATATGAAGGGGCAGTGATGCGAATTCTCGTCACCGGCGGCGCGGGCTTCATCGGTTCACATAGCGTGGCAGCCCTGCTACAGGCTGGTCATGTCGTGCGCGTGCTTGATAATCTCAGCTCAGGTCAGGCCGCGAACCTGCCGCCCGATGTTGAGTTGCGAGTGGGTGACGTCACAGATCGCACGGTTGTCGCGGCAGCCGTGGAAGGCTGCGAGGCCGTGCTGCACTTGGCCGCTCTGGTCAGTGTGCCACAATCGGTTATCGAACCTCTGGCGACCGTGGATGTGAATACGGTCGGTACAGCGAACCTGCTTGATGCCGCACGAGCCGCCGGTGTGCACCGCTTTGTGCTAGCCTCCACCTGTGCAGTCTATGGTGATGTACCTGGCGTGAAGGATGAAGAGGCACCGATTCGCCCGCTGGTTCCCTATAGTGCCAGTAAATTGATGGCTGAGGATTTACTTCGCTGTTACGCCCTCTGCTACGGCATGCAAACGGTGCGCCTACGCTATTTCAACGTCTACGGGCCGCGCCAGCGTGCGGACTCTCCCTATAGCGGGGTCATCGCCCGCTGGTGTGCCGCTGCCCGCTCCGGTCAGGTATGCCGCGTGTTCGGCGACGGTAGCCAAACTCGCGATTTTGTCTCGGTACACGATGTGGCGAGGGCGAATATGCTCGCCCTCACCGCCACCGACGTTGAACCCGGCGACTGTTATAATGTCGCCACAGGCCGACCACTATCCCTCAACGAGATCCTGGCGACTCTGCGCGAGATCGTTGGGCCGCAGGTTACCTGGGAATATGCCCCCGCACGCAGCGGGGATATCCCACATTCTCATGGCGATAGCCGCCGCCTGCAAGCCCTTGGCTGGCACCCCACCGTTCAGCCTGCCCAGGGACTGGCCGAGTTACTCGGTTAAGGAGTCCCCGGTGCAGATTTCATGACAGATGAAACGCCGCGTAAATGGATAGGCACCCTTTCTGATCACGCGATCTGGCCTCTGCTGGCTGTAACTGCCGCCAGCGTGATCACAGAGCGTTTCCTTTTGTTTGCAGTAGTGGTAGCGGCGATCTTGATCGTTGTGCGCTGGGTTGCTACCGGCGCACCAGTGGTGCGAACCCGCGCCGACTGGCCGATCCTCATCCTGGCCCTTATGGCATGTCTCTCGCTGCTGATCACGGCGCGTCCGGATCTGACCGTACCCCAGGTGGAGCGGCTGCTGCTCGGTATGGCCCTCTACTACGGACTGGCCTGCTGGGCAAGGACTCCGGGGCGGATCACGCTGATCTCACTCGGCTTCACCCTCGCCGGGTTGTTGCTGGCCTGCATGGCACCGTTTAGCATGCAGTGGATGGGCGAAAAATTCACCTTTCTGCCTGCCAGTCTCTACACACACTTCGTCGTGTTAACTGCCGACACGATCAACCCGAATGTAATGGCCGGCTACCTAGCCCTGCTGCTGCCGTGCGTGCTGGCCCCGCTCCTTTTCGCGTGGAAGGAACTGCGACGCTGGCAGCGGGGTAGCTACAGTTTTGTGACAGTAATGATGCTTCTGGTACTGGTGGTCACCCAGTCGCGGGCTGGGATCTTTGCGGCGACAGTGGGTCTGCTTGTGCTAGCAATGCTACGCTGGCGCTGGGCCTGGGTTATCACAGTTGGTGGGGTTACTGCTGCACTGATTGCCGGGCGCAGTCTCACGAGTCTCATGTCAGAAGTTGTCAGTACCGATGGCCTGCCGTTGCGCATGGAAGTCTGGTCACGTGGATGGTATATGCTACAGGACTTCGCCTTCACGGGGATCGGTATGGGTTCGTTCCCCTACGTCACCGAGCGCTTCTACCCGCTGGTACTCCAGGCGACGTTGCCGCACTCGCACAATCTCTTCCTCCAGGTCGCGGTTGATCTGGGAGTGCCTGGGCTAATTGCCTGGCTCAGTGTGCTGTTTCTGACAATCGCTTCGGCATGGACGGCCTACCGCCACAGTATAGCTACCGACAAACGGCTGCTGGCTGGGATCGCTGCGGGCCTACTCGCTGCCCAGGCCGTCATGATTATCCACGGCATGTTCGATGCCGTAACCTGGGGCATGGTACGGCCCGCTGTTCTGATCTGGGGACTTTGGGGCACCGCCGTGGCCGCCCTGCGTGTCGCCAACACCTGAGCGGAGCCTGCGATGTTGCGACGATCTATCCGGTTGCTCGTGGGGGTTGTGATCAGTCTGATCGCGATCTACTTCTGTGTGGTCGGCGTTGACTATGCCAGCGTCTGGGGCTATCTCAGGCAAGCCAACTTGGTGCTGATCAGTCTAGCCATTACAAGTGTGGGGCTGAACAATGTGGCCAAGGCTATGCGCTGGAAGCTGCTGCTCGGCAAGCGCGGCGCGACCGTACCGCTCTGGCACCTGCTCCAATTGCATCTTGTGGGGCAGATGCTCAACCAGATCTTACCAGCCCGCGTTGGCGATGTCAGCCGGATCTACCTTGTCGGCGATCTTGGCATTGCCAGATCCTTCGTACTCGGTACCATCGCTCTGGAGAAGATCATTGACATGGCCTGCTACGTACTCATCTTTGCTCTGTTGCTGATCATGATCCCGCTACCCGCCTGGATTAGACAGCCAGCCTATGCCTTGGCTATGGTGACGCTAGCGGCACTATGCGGCATTGGGGTACTATTTTTTTTCCGGCGCTTCAGCGGACTACCGAAGTGGACCACTAGATTGGTGCCGATGCGTCTGCGCGACCGGGCCGAGACAATCATTGGCGATGCGCTTGAAAGTCTGCATGTGCTGGTAGACCGTCGGTTCGGCTTGCGGATGACTCTGCTGTCTACGGTGATCTGGATCACCGCTGCCTTCACAAACTATTTTATCCTGTGGGCGCTCCACATCAACGTATCGCCCATGTCAGGGCTCTTTGTCCTTTTTGTACTCATGGCTGGTATTAATATTTCCTCAGTTCCCGGCCAGATCGGCGTCTTTGAGTATCTGTGCGTACTCTCACTGGCTGTTTTTGGCGTTGACCAAGCCCGTGCGATCAGCTTCGGTGTCCTCTTGCACGTTATAACCTATCTGCCGCCATTAGTCGCCGGGGCGCTCGCCATATGGGGTACCGGCCCAGCGGCGCGATCGCTTCGACCCAAAGTGAGCGAGACACCGCATGTGTAGTATGGATACGCTACCACCAAGGAGGTATGCGATGACGGCCCAACCAGAGCGAGTATGGTCTCCCGAAGAATATCTTGCCTTCGAGCGTGCGAGCGAGAGCAAACATGAATATATCAATGGAATGATCATCGCGATGGCTGGGGCAAGCGCGGCACATAATATAATCACGGGAAACATTCTCGCAAGCGTACACCGTCAGTTACAAGATCGGTCATGTACCGTCTTCCCAAGCGATATGCGGCTCAAAATTGTGCCACACCGCACATATACCTACCCGGATATTACCGTTGTCTGCGGATCGGTAATCTATGATGATGATGAACAGGATGCACTCCTGAACCCTATCGTCCTCGTCGAAGTACTCTCACCATCAACTGAGGTGTATGATCGCGGAAAAAAGTCACAACGCTATCGAACTATTCCGTCGTTACGCGAGTATCTGCTCGTTGCACAAGACAGCCAACATATCGAGCATTTTGTTCGTTATTCTGAACATCAGTGGCTCCTTTCCGAAATAACACGCGACCAAGCGACCATTCACTTACCATCGCTAGAGTGTACCTTACTCCTTGCAGATGTATATGCAAAAGTACCACTCGCGGGTTGTAGTGCGCCACAGAAAAGCACAGAAAAGCATGGAATGTAGGTTGTCGACTCCTCCCCCATCGGGGAGAGGTTGGGGGGGCAGTGACTTTTCAGACAACATCTGACTCCATTTCTCCCTTGCCCGCTGCCCACATGATTAGCGGTGTGCAGATTCACCCCATCCGTCTGGCCGATCTGCTGGCTTGGATAGAGCATGCAATCCATGCGCAGCAGCGGGTCTTTGTGACCTACGCAAACATCCATGCGATCAACCTAGCCCAGCAGCATACCGCGTTTCGCGAGGTACTCAATAGTGCCGACGTGGTTTTCTGCGATGGGCAGGGGCTACGTGTGGGGGCGGCTTTGCTAGGATATTCGATACCAGAACGATTTACCCCGCCTGACTGGATTGATGCCTTGGCAGCGAGTTGTACTGCTCACGGGGCCAGAGTCTTCCTTCTCGGCGGACGCCCAGGTATTGCGGAGGCGGCAGCCCGACGACTGAGCAACCAGCATCCGGGGCTACATCTCGCAGCCCATCATGGCTACTTGCGAGACTCACCGGACGACGAGAAATCTGCCCTTGATGCCATCAGCGCATTCCAACCCTCGCTCCTGCTGGTCGGCATGGGCATGCCGCTGCAAGAATGCTGGATTGCCGCCCATCGTGAACAGATCGCCGCGCCCGTCGTTATGACGGTGGGAGCTCTCTTCGACTACTTAGCTGGGGAGGTCGTCCGGGGGCCGCACTGGCTCACCGATAACGGATTCGAGTGGCTCTGTCGACTCTGGTACGAGCCACGCCGGTTGTGGCGGCGCTACCTCTTTGGCAACCCGATGTTTCTGTTTCTTATCGCCCGTCAGTGGGTTGCGGAACGCCGTGTAGGCTGCAAAGGCAGGTAGGCAATAGAGCAAAAATCACCCTGTCATGCATGTCACGCTGAGCGAGGCGAAGCGTCCCGACATGCATTATCATCGCCGGGACGCTTCGCTTCGCTCAGCGTGACAGGGCGAGTTTTGCGGTATTGCGCAGGTAGATTTCGTAACTTCCTGTGACAATGCAACGTTAGACTCTACATCTGCGGTGTGCGGACATGGTTAGTTCAGTGGCGAACGGGTACGTGTTTATTCGTTCCTGATGCGCTATGGTACACTGCGACCGCCCTCAATGAACAAGTCATAACATCCAGGGTGATGATGTAGCAGCATGCTACAGGCGCGGAAACACCTCGGAGTGTAGCGCAAAGGTTCGACTATGCTGGAACGGCTGCGTGCGCGGTTGACCGGAAGCGTTCTCCTCTGGGATACACTGCTGACCCTCTTCACTCTCTATCTGTCCACAAAACTCCGACCACAAATTGAATGGGGCTTGGAGGTAAGCCAGGACAAGGCCGATCTTCCCTGGCAGATCTACGTAGGTGTCGCTCTCATCTGGATCATGGTGATGCTCCTGCTCACCCCGCAGCGCGCCCTCTTCACCTGTGGTCTCATTGAGGCCATTGGACGACTCCTGGCCTCAGTGATACTTAGTTCGGCAAGCTTCGCCGGCATGCTCTACCTCTCATTCCGCGATGTCTCGCGGCTCCAGTTTCTCTCCTTTGTCATTTTTGACATCAGCTGTCTGCTCGCTTTTCATCTCGCCGTGCGTTCCTATGTGCGCTTCCGCTACCGTACCAACTGGCAACGCCGCACCCTCGTCGTTGGTGAACTGACCACGGCGGAGCGACTGTCCGACGAGTTTGCCCAGCGCCCATGGGGTGGGGTGGTGGTGGTGGGATACACCAGCGATGCCCATGACGCTCCCTCTGCAGTGCCATGCTTTGGCACTATTGCCGATACCACCCGGATTGTTGCCGAAGAGTGCATTGATGAGGTGATATTTGCCTTGCCCGCACAGCAGCATAATCGGATCGCCCAACTCTCGCTCGATCTGATTCAGCAGCCGGTGATGGTGCATATGATGCCCGGCATCCTTGATCTGGCCTTTGCCCGCACCTCGGTTGAGACGGTGGGCGGTATCCCGCTCATCTCACTGCGTGAGTCGGCTCTCACCGAGTCGCAGCGCATTCTCAAGCGGATCTTCGATATTGGTGCCAGCCTGATCCTGCTAGTCTTGCTCTCCCCACTGATGTTGCTGATTGCCCTGCTGATCAAACTAGAGTCACCTGGATCGATCTTCTTTTCACAAGAGCGCATTGGTGAGAATGGCCAACGCTTTAAGATGATCAAGTTTCGCAGTATGTACCAAAATGCCGAGCAACGGTGGGCCGAGGTCGTCCGCCGCGATGAGAGCGGAAACCTCGTGCATAAGGCAATCAATGACCCACGGGTGACGACGATTGGCCGCAAGCTCCGCCGCACCAGCCTGGATGAGCTTCCCCAGTTGATCAATGTGCTGCGCGGAGAGATGAGCTTGGTTGGTCCACGCCCCGAGATTCCGATTATTACCGCCGAGTACGATCCCTGGCAGTGGCAGCGCTTCCGCGTACCTGCAGGTATTACCGGTTGGTGGCAAGTCAATGGCCGCAGTGATAAGCCTATGCACCTGCACACCGAAGACGATCTCTACTATATCCAGAACTACTCGTTTTGGCTCGATCTGCGCATCCTATTGAAAACAGTAGTAGTAGTTTTTTATGGGCATGGGGCCTACTAGCGTGTCATTGAGTGTCGCATCCCCATCCCCCAACCTCACCCTAGAACGAACGGATCGTTGGCGCGGTCTGCGTGAATACGCACCTCTACGCTGGCTTCTCCCGCTGGCATTACTCCACGGCTTACTCTACCTCGTGATCGTGCCGCCCTGGCAACATTATGATGAGCCAACCCACTTTGAGTATGCATGGCTGATCGTTGTTCATAACCATATCCCGACAATGGACGAGAGCGATCCGCAAATGCGCCATAATGCGCTCGAATCGATGGATCGCTTTCGTTTCTACCCGCCCGGCCAGCACCTCGACCTGACAGATCCCAATCCCACAGAGATTGGCATGAACCAGCGCTATCATCCGGCGCTCTACTACATGCTTGTCGCCCTACCCTTGCGTCTCGTGGCAAATTTGCCGATTGACGTGCAACTCTACACGGCACGCACCCTCAGTCTCATCCTCTATACGCTCATAATCGCTATCGCCTGGCGTGTTACCGTAGTTGTTGTGCCTGATGAACCGCTGATCCAGCTTGTGGTGCCCCTGATGCTTTTGTTCACGGCAAGCTTCGCTGATATGATGACGGCAGTGAACAATGACGTACTGGTAAACTTTGCTGCGGCGGCCCTCCTGCTTGGCTGCGTGCTGCTTGTATGTGGAGGTATGCACCCAACCTCGCTTGTGCTGGCGACACTGGCGCTCGGCGTGGGGCTGATCACCAAGCGCACAGCAGTCATTCTGCTGGTACCCTACGTGCTTGCGCTACTCTGGGCCTGGCACCGTACGCCTCTGCGCCTCTGGATGGTTGCGGGAGTACTGGTTATCGGAACACTGATGAGTGCTTTTGCGGGATTGGAGATCGTGCAGGCTGCCAATGGTACGCGGATACTCGCCCTGCGACCCTGGCTTAACCAACTTGATAGCAGTTATCTGCGCCTTTCTCTTGATAGCTGGGTGCGCTCGGTAAGCGACCTTGAACAAACCAATCTCCTTTACCAACTACTGCTCACCATTAGCTTCACGAGCTTCTGGGTGCGCTTTGGCTGGGGCAATATCATTATCGGCTCCTGGGCCGATTGGGTGATGGTAGGAATTTGTGTCGCCTGCGCAGTTGGGCTGATTGTGCAGGGCTGGCGCAGCCGCAGCCAGATGTCGCTCTCGCAGCAGCGCTGCATCTGGCTCTTCCTGATAGCTGTCGTTCTTGGCTGCCTGAGTCTGATCGCCCGACTCCACCCACTGCCATCGCCTGGTTACATACCGTATATCCCCAGAGGCCGCTATATCTTCACTGTTATGCTGCCAGTGATCTGGCTCATCGTGCTTGGCTGGCAGGGATTGTTCCCCAACCGCTGGAAACACGTCAGCCCGATCATCATTCTTGGCATATGGGGTATCATCGATCTGATTGTATGGAGCAACACCCTTATCGCCTACTTCTACGGTGTTGGGTAGCGATGTATGAGTACCACAGCTACTAATATCACCGTGCGAACCTCCCGCTGGCTGACTGCATTGATCGGGGCACTGTGTATCACGGCTCTCAGCATGATCACAACCCTTGATGGTGGGATAGCGCCGCCCACACCGACGGACATGCCGATAACCCTGGCCGGGATCACAACGATAGAGCAGACATTCACTATTACACGGCCCGATCTGGTTGGATTGGCGATCCAGATACACCCTGCCACGCAGATCGTCCCGGATCTGCGCATCCCTCTACACCTACGCTACGCCGATGGGCCACCTATCGATCTGGTGAGCGAGAACCTATCAGTGCAGGCTGCCACAAATGGTGTGATTGCAATACGCTTCCCACCACTTATGGCAGTACACGACTTGCGTGTCCCCACCACAACCCTCACGTTCATCCTTGATATTCCCCAGGTGCAGCCAAACACCGGCCTAACGTTTACGGCACGGGAAAATCACCAGACACCGGATACCCTCACTATTGATGGGCGTGTTTTGACAAATCGAGAACTTGTGTTCGCACCGATCTACCAACACCGCTGGGCCGATAGCCTCTGGCCAATCTCGGCCATGGCCAGAGGGAAGCCGGGGGTACTCGGCTGGCCTCCGCTCTACGCATTGCTGGCCTACATATACCTGATCGTCCTCGGCGTAGGGATCGCCAACCTCCGTCGAATATTTCTGAGCCAGGGTTGATGCAACGTCAGTGCGCCCCCTCTCCCCCAGCCCCCTCTCCCACGAGGGGAGAGGGGGCGCACTGACGTTGCATCAACCCCGAC
>Ga0208376_1000076_pt1 | contig 27061 bp, 23 predicted proteins | sample CryBogmetaGMA25M_FD_184548 | JGI IMG/M metagenome (GOLD analysis project Ga0208376, IMG submission 184548) | Freshwater microbial communities from Crystal Bog, Wisconsin, USA - MA2.5M (SPAdes) | ecosystem: Environmental > Aquatic > Freshwater > Lake | place: Crystal Bog, Wisconsin, USA...
TTCCCCGTCATTGGTGCGGACGGGGGTGTCCGCCTGCGAGTGCGGGAACTCCCCCTGATCGGGATGATTGTGATTGTCCGGTTCCCTCGGTGTATCCGTCATATGCCCTCGTGTCTTTCAACGTTCTCTGTCATGCCGTGAAGTATACCCGAGCCACATGAAGACGCGGCACGGCGACGGGTCGGCGGCGGCCACCACGGCGATGTCCGCACCACCGCTCCGCATCGGTCGCTTTATTGTCGCTCTGGTATGGGGGGTGATACGAAGGGTAATTCCGGCCCTACAGGGCGTGAATGTTGGGATTGGGCCACACTGAGTTGCCCACGAGAGAGGAAAACATCGATCATAGGTCGAAGTTGCGTCGCACATACGTTCGCTGTAATTTTTTGGGGTGCGCTGGATTAAACCCCGATATGCGGATGAAGTGGACGACATCTGGCTGGCCCGCTGTAAGGTGCGGGCGGTGGGGTGAGAGGAACGTCATGGACAGAGCATTAATGTTCGCGGTACAATACAGGCAGTCGCTGCTGCGCCTCTTCCCGCCTGACACGCAACAGGAGTACTATGACCACGATCACCATCGAGATCCCTGATGAACTGGCCGAGCAGATGGGGCACATGCGCGACCGCATTCCCGAGTTGCTCGCCCTAAGCCTACGGCAACCGGCACTGCCTGCGGCCACCTATCGCACCATCCTCAGCTTTCTCGCGAGCAACCCCTCGCCCGCGCAGATTGCCACCTTTGCCCCGCCCCCTGAAGTGCAGGCCCGGCTACGTACGCTTCTGGAGCGTAGCGCCCAGGGTCACCTCAGTGCCACCGAGGTGGACGAACTGGACGAGTACGAGCGCATTGAGCATCTGATGGTGATGATTAAGGCAGGGAGTTTGCCCTATCTCACGCCGTCCCTATGAGTAGCACATATATCTCTGTCGCCCTGCGACGACAGGTGGAGGCCCGCGCTCATCAGCGGTGCGAGTATTGTCTGCTTCCGGCGGCGCTTGCCTTCATCCTCCCGCACGAGATTGATCATGTTATTGCCGAGAAGCACGGCGGTGTTACGGAGGAGAACAACCTCGCGCTCGCCTGCTGGCGCTGCAATCGGCACAAAGGCACGGATCTCGCCTCGTTCGACCCGCAGACGGGTGTACTCACCTTGCTCTTCAACCCTCGCACCCAGAACTGGCGCGACCATTTCGTGCGGGAGGGAACGGTGCTGCTGGGCGTGACACCGGAAGGCCGCACGACGGTGCATCTGCTTCAACTCAACACCGCTGAGCGGATCGCCGAACGGGTGCGGTTGATGCACATGGGACCTGAAACCTCACACCTGAAACCTTAATGCGCCTCCTCATCCTCTCATGCTCCGCCCGCAAGCGTGGCCCTGCTGAGCCTATCCCTGCTCTTGATCGCTACGATGGATCGCTCTGGCGGGTGCTGCGTAGCTACCTGCACGAGCAGCCGATCGTCGCCGCCGACATGCATATCTGGAGAGCACTAAAAAGTCGGGGGGGATACCCACTACCTTAGCACTCATGTCTGCACCCATTCATATCCGCCCCCCCCGACTTTTTAGTACTCTCCTGGCCCTCAGCCTCGCCGGCGGCAATCTGCGCCAGCAGGTCGGCGGGGATGAGGTTGCCCTCGGAGACGATGGTGGTGAAACTCATGGTTCCCCGTATCTATGCAGACTCGCCGAGCCGGCGCAGGAGTTCCTCAGCCTCGGCCTGTTCCTTGCGCATGCCGAGGCGGCGGAAGAGGTTGAGGGCTCGATCTGCGTTCGCAGACGCCAGTTGTTGACGCTGCTCAATATGATCGAGTTGTGCAAGAGCCAGGAGTACCTGTGCAATGACATCAGCTCTTCCACATTCCTCAGCCTTAGAAAGGCCATCCTGAAAGTAGGTGTGCGCTTGATCAAGTGCCTGTTCTCTGAACTTTAAGCGACCAAGCAAAAGCAGGTGAAAAGCCTGGTTGGCGGGACTTCCTTCAAATCCCTCAATACCCTGCTGATACCAGTCTACAGCCTGAGCAAGATCGCCCTGCTGCTCGAACAAGCGTCCCATACTGCCATAGACGTGGAGTGGAAGCCAGGTTCTTCTACTTTTCTTACAGGCTGCCAGTGTTTCAGATAAGATCGTTGTTGCCTCAGCAGTATTTCCCGAAAAGAGTGCAGCTTCGCCTAGATGACGGCTTGCAAGTAAGTACATGACCTCTACTTCTTGTTGGTGGCCTACGTTTCTCGCTTCTGTCGCCCAATAGCGGAGAGCTTCCAGATCGTTACGCACATAGCTCAACTTGCTGAACTCATAGTAGCTCCAACCGATGTCCTCCTGACTATTAAGCGCTCGACTGACTTTGAGACGGATGGTATTGAGCCGCTCATGCTCGGTCCAATACCCCCGTAGCCGGCACGTTTGGGCGATATAGGTCAGAAACTTTATAAGCGTTTTCGCGATCGGTTCAGACACAGATGTAACCGTATCGATGGCATCTGGACCTGAGGTATACCGCACTTGCGCCGCCATGCGATCAATAATTAAGAGGATGTTCGGCAATTCCCGCTCTACGCGATCCTGTCCACCCCAATCTTTTGACCAGCCACCAAATTCCTTGGCAAACTCAAAGAAGTAACCTTCAAGCCTCTGATGGGTTATTCTCATCCGCCCACGGTGCTGTTCAGCTTCTTCTTGAGCAAAGCTCCGTGTCAGCGGCAGCAGGCTGAAGCGGTCGCCGCTCTTGTTGACCAGCGAGAGACGTAGAAGGTCTTCAAGTCCTCCATCGCGTCCGAAGGTATCCTCACCTAAACCGGCAACCACACCGAGTGCCTCGCGGCTAGCGTCAGTGGCGAAGAGGGAGAGGGCCAGCAATAGCCAGTAGGCGTCACGCCCACGGATCTGGGCCGCGCTCTCGGCGAAGCAGAACTGGGCAATGTCGCTCTGCCCACTGCCAAGTCGGCGCAGCACACTCTCGACCGATCCGCCGAGGCCCATCAGGCCAATGCTCCAGACGATGGCGAGGGGCACGCCACCGGTGCGCAGCCAGAGCTGTTCGCGATCATCTGCTGTGAGCACTACATCCTTGCGTACCGCCTCCTGGTCGATCAACACCAGGGCATCCTCGTGTGGCATCCCCGTCAGGCGCACCGGGTGGGCTACGTCAATGCGATGTCGCGTCGTAACCACTGCCTTGGTTGGATCAGGTAACTCATGCAGGAAGACCATCAAATCTTCATCGTCCACCGTCTCCAGGTTGTCGAGGATGAGCAGGGTGCGCTGCTCGCCTAGCACCTGCTCGACAATGGCCCGCTGCTCCTCAGCACGGGCACGGGTGATCGCCGGGAAGTCGAGGACCTGAGCAATTGCGGCGTAGAGGTCGTCGAGGGTACGAAATGCCTGGCGGCGCTCTAGGATGCCATCAGCGGTCAGGTAGCTGCGCTTGGCCGAAATCCAGACGATCGCGCCAAAACGCTCGGCTTCGGGCAAAGTCGCATAGCCGTCGCAGTAGCTATAGGCGGACTCCAAGGCCAAGGCGCTCTTGCCAATCCCGCCGATCCCGTCAACGGTAATCAGGTGGTAGCGGCTCTTTGGATAGGGGAGGAGCAAACGGCGCACCTCAGCCAGTTCTTTCTGACGACCGACGAAGCGCTCGTAGTCGTGCGGGGGCAGGTTGTGTAGGGGCATCATCGTGTTCAATTGCGCCTCTAGCTCAGCTATTTTGCCCTGGTGCTCGGTGAGTTGGTGCGCCACATGGGGCGGCACATACAAGTCGCCGAACGTTGCCGCCTGCACCTCCAGTTCGCGCAGGCTGGCGCGGTGGATGTCTAGAAGCCGCTCGATGTGGGAGCGATCTTCGTGGGTCATGGCGTGTCTCCCATCTGCGTGAGGAATGCTTCGGCCTCAGCCTGCTCCTTGCGCATGCCGAGGCGGCGGAAGAGGTTCACCGATCTTTCTGCGCATGTACGACTATCCGTCTTACGACCTTGGCTTGCAGCAATTTCTGCGAGCTTAAGCGAGATCTCAGCAATGATATTGACACGGCGGCTCTCTTCTGCAGCTGCAAGACCCTCGTGTAAGTAAGAGAGTGCTTCTGGATTATTTCCCTGATGCGACGCAAGTCGACCGAGACGTAGGAGTTCTGAAGCCATATTTGAAAGATCGTTTCGTGCGCGGAACATAGAAGCTGCTTCTGTATACCACTGCCTTGCTGCCGCGTAGTCCTCACAACGAAACGCCAGATCTCCCATTACGCCAAGAAAGTGACGGCGTAAGAGTGGATCTCCCAAATTCATACACCGTTTAAACGCTGCGTCAAGAATCTCCTGCGCTCGTTCTAAGTGGCCAGACCTGTATGCAGCAATACCAAGCTGCCGTTCCGCAAGACAGATAGCCCATTGGTCGCCTGCCTGCTCTGAGGCTGCACGCATCTCTTGAGCATATTGATAGGACGAATCGTTTTCCTGCCTGTTGTAGAACAATTGAGAGATATTAAAACAGCACCAGGCCAAAGCTTGTAGGTCATTACTCTCACGCGCAAGCTGCATCGCTTGAAGCAAGACCTCTTCGCTCTCATTCCAGTAGCCACGTGTCCGGCAAGTGCGTGCCACGGATCCCATCACCGTTACCAGATGACGCGCTTTAGGGATTGACTGCAATGACAAGGTAAGCTGCTTACTTGCATCGGGAATATACTCCAGCTCATTGCGAAGCCGGTCAAGGCTGACAAAAACATTGGGCAGGTCGTTTTCAAGCTGATCAATTCCCTCCCAGTCATCAGACCAACCACCATACTTATCAACCAGATCCAGGAGATAATCATTCAGACGAGTGTAAGCAGCACTAACCCAGTCATTATGCTCAGGCAGCACAGCTGAGACAAAGCTTCGGGTCAGTGGTAGCAGGCTGAAGCGGTCGCCGCTCTTGTTAATGAGCGATAGCCGGAGGAGCGATTCTAGTCCAACATCACGCCCAAAGGAGTCCTCGCCGAATCCTCCCACTACCCCGAGTGCCTCGCGGCTAGCGTCGGCGGCGAAAAGGCTGAGGGCCAGTAGTAGCCAGTAGGCATCCCGACTACGGATCTGGGCTGTACTCTCGGCAAAGCAGAACTGGGCGATATCGCTCTGCCCGCTGCCCAGACGGTGTAGCACGCTCTCAACCGAGCCGCCGAGTCCCATTAGTCCTATGCTCCAAACAATTGCCAGAGGTATGCCGCCAGTGCGCAGCCAGAGATGTTCGCGGTCGTCTGGTGTGAGTACCACTGCCTTGCGCGCCGCCTCATAGCCGATCAGGGCTAGGGCGTCTTGCTGCGACATCTCGGTCAGCCGGATAGGGTAGGCGACATCGATACGGTGCCGCGTGGTGACGATTGCCTTCGTTGGAGCAGGTAACTCGCGCAGGAAGACCATCAGGCCCTCGTCGTCCACCGTCTCCAGGTTGTCGAGGATGAGCAGCGTGCGCTGCTCACTCAATACCTGCTCAACGATCTCTCGCCGCTCCTCCGTGCGGGCGCACGTGATCGCCGGGAAGTCAAGCACCTGGGAGATCGCAGCATAGAGGTCGTCGAGGGTTCGAAACGCCTGGCGCCGCTCCAGGATGCCGTCAGCGGTCAGGTAGCTGCGCTTAGCCGAGACCCAGACGATCGCTCCAAAGCGCTCGGCTTCGGGCAGGGCGATATAGCCATCACAGTAACTGTAGGCAGCTTCCAGGGCCAGGGCGCTCTTGCCAATCCCGCCGATGCCGTCGATCGTGATCACGAAAGCCCGGTTGCGTGGGCTGAGCAAACGGCGCAGCTCGTCCAGCTCTTTCTGACGACCGACGAAGCGCTCGTAGTCGCGCGGCGGCAGGTTGTGCAGGGGCAGCAGTTCGGCCATACGCGCCTCCAGTTCGGCGATTTTACTCTGGTGTTCGGCGATCTGATGCTTTATATGAACCGGCACGTGCAGATCACCGAAGGTCGCCGCCTGCACCTCCAGCTCGCGCAGGCTGGCCCGGTGGATCGCCAGCAGCCGCTCGATGTGGGCGCGATCCTCGTGGGTCATGGCGTGGCTCCCAGCTGCGCGAGGAGTGCTGCGGCCTCAGCCTGCTCGCGCTGACGATGAAATCGCTGCCCCCTGGCGAGCGCCTCCTGCGCAAACGTCCGAGCGCTCTCGCGATGCCCAAGCTGCAGTTCGAGCCTGGCGATACGCACCAGCACGTCGGGTTCGTGTACCCCCATGCCCGTCGTGCGACCTGCGTCGAGTGACTGGCGATACATCTGTACCGCCGTCTCCGCATCCCCCTGCTGCTCGGCAATAATTCCCAGCTGCCGCGGGAGGCCCCAGGAAAATTCAGCCACAAAGATCGGATCCTGCTCCATGCGGCGCAGGAGCGAGCGCACAACCATAAAGTGGTCGTGGGCCTGTGGCCAATCCTGGAGATCGCGCGCGATCCGACCGAGCTCATACTCGATATTTGCCTGGATATAGACGCGCTTCTCTTCGCTGACCGCAGGGAGCATCTGAAGCGCCTGCTGGCAGACCGCACGGGCGCGCTCGAACAGCCCCGTGGCACGCAAGAGACGTGCGTACTCCACCAGCGCGTCGCTCTGCTGCTCTGGGTTGTGGTTCCGCTCGGCAAGCGCGATCGCTTCCGTGATCGCGAGCTCCGCTTCGTCAAAACGGCGCTGCCCACGCAGGACCCAGGTCACTGGGTAGAGGAGTAGGGCCGCGATAGTGGACGTATCGTCGGTGAGGCGTGCGATCTCCAGGACGTCCTGTGCGGTACGCAGGGCCTCATCCCACTCGCCGAGCAGGTCGAGGTACTGAATAATCCCGAAGGTGACATGCTGGAGCGCGATCTGGTTGTCGTTCCGCTTGTACCAGTCGGCCAGGGTGAGCAGGTGTGCGCCCTCGTCCATCAACTGACGCCGGTCACGATCGTGCCAGCGCTGCCCCTGGTAGGCCGCAGCAAATGTGGATAGGCATGCGACCCAGCGCTCGCGCAGCTCGCGCTCTAGCTCGGGATGGCGGGCCAGCTCGTCCTGGGCGAAGGCGTGGGTCAGCGGCAGCAGCTTGAAGCGGTCGCCCTTCTGGTTCACTAGCGAGAGCCGCAGCAGCTCGGCGAGGCCATCGTCGCGGCCGACCGAGTCGGCGGCAAGGCCGGCCACCTCGCCGAGCATGGCCCGGCTGACGCTGCGCTCGAAGAGGGCCAGGGCCAGCAGCAGGCGGTGGGCGTCGCGGCCCCGGATCAGGGCCACGCTCTCAGCAAAGCAGAAGCGGGCGATGTCGCTCTGCCCGCTGCCGAGGCGACGCAGCACCGACTCCACGCTGTGGCCCAGGCTCATCAGCCCGATGCTCCACTGAATGGCCAGCGGGATGCCGCCGGTGCGCCGCTCCAGGTCGTCCATCTCGGCGGGTGCCAGTCGCACGCCCTTGGCCTCGCACTCCACCTGCATCAGTCGCAGTGCGTCTGCGTGCGGCAAGCCGGTAATGCGGATCGCATAGGCGATGTCAATGCGGTGGCGCGTAGTGATGATCGCCTTGGTCGGGTCGGGCAATTCGCGTAAGAAGCTCAGCAATTCCTCGTCGTCCACCGTCTCCAGGTTATCAACCACCAGCAGGGTGCGCTGGGCCGCTAGGGCGTGCGCGACTAGGCTGCGTCGCTCGTCACTGCTGGCCTGGAGGATGGTCGGCTGTTCCAGCACCGTCGCCACTTCGCGGAAGAGATCATCCAGCGTGTTGAAGGTCTGGCGGCGCTGCTGGATACCGCCGGCGGTCAGCAGGGTGCGCTTGGCCGAGACCCAGATGATCGCCGCGAATCGCTCGCTTTCTGGCAGCGCGGCGTTGTGCTCACGGTAGCCGTAGGCCAGTTCCAACGCCAGAGCGCTCTTGCCAACCCCGCCGATCCCGTCAATGGTGACGACGAAGTGGCGCGAGCGCGGGTGCGGCTGCAGCAGGCGAGTCAGTTGGGCCAACTCGTCTTGCCGACCAATGAACTCGGCATAGCTGCGCTGCGGCAGATTATGCCAGGGGCGTGGGCGTTCAGGCGGGGCCGGGCGCGGTGCCGCCAGCAGGTGCGAATCGGGCACGGCGGCGATCTGGCGCAGGCTCGCCTGGATCTCGCGGAAGCCATCGGTCATGGCGGCCATCTGGAGGACTGCCGCCTCCGTATGCTCCGCCGTCGCCCGACCACTCTCGGCACTGATCTTCTGGAAGCTGAGTGCGTACAGCTCGCGCAACTGCGGGATGTAGAGTACCTCGCGGCCGAGCGCGCCCAGAAATGCGCCCATCGCCGCGTCAACCCGCGTGCGGTCGATTCGCTCCGGCAGTACATCACGAAACGAGCGGCGCAGCACGGCGACCGAGCCCTGCGGGTCGTGGAAGGGCTGGGCGAGCAGGTCGCGCAGTGCCGCCCGCACGCTCGGTAGATCAGCGAAGCGAGTGTGGTGGATCAGCACCTGAACCAACTCGGGATCGTGGGCCTCATACTCCTGGGCAAACTGCTGCTCGGCGCGGATGACGGCGACCTCCATCGTGCGCTGTAACGTGCGCCGGTCGCTGCGCTCCTTCAGCGTCTCGCCAAAGATATCGCCGACTAACTCGCCCAGGAGGTTCGAAAGCACGCCCACAAAAAGGTCGGTCATCTGTACGCTCCGCCGCATTCATATCGCATGGTCATCGCGCTCTATTTCCGCAGCTCGCTGGCCACGGGCTTGTCCGTGATACCGAGAAATCGCTCGATCTCTTGCTCCAGGTAGAGCGCCTGCCACGCACTCGGCAGCCCCCTGTTCAACAGGACAGACGTCCTAAGCCGATACGCGGTATCTTCGCGGACGGTGATGTCGGCGGCGGCCGCCGCCTCGCGCCAGGAGAGCCCCTCGTTCATACCGGCTACCAGGCGTGCCTTGTCCATGCGGCGCACCTCACGCGGGAGTTCCATCAGAGGTGTCGCCATCATGCCACCTTCATTTCAGATGCGGATGATGGGTTAGTGTATCACCACGTCAACAGGTTTTCCAGTTCTGTATGCCTGTTCCCATAGCGCGAGACCCTGACATCGGTCTACCGCCAGCAGCTGCTGATCGTGACGGCCAAGGAGATCCTGGAGCGGATGACGAATCGCCCCGTGACTCGTAAGGGCGACGACCTCTACCTGCCGTGCACCAACGGCAGCCCTGGTAAGCTCTCGGTGTCCATCGCCACGACCAGCACTACCTCGACGCTCGTTCATACCGGGATGAACATCGAGATTGAGGGTACGCCGGTGCCAACAGTAGGTCTGGCTGAACTCGGCGTAGACCCGGTGGCCTTCGGGGCGGAGTTACTGCGCCGATATGCGGATGAAGTGGACAACATCTGGCTGGCCCGCTGTAAGGTGCGGGCGGTGGGGTGAGAGGAACGTCATGGACAGAGCATTAATGTTCGCGGTACAATACAGGCAGTCGCTGCTGCGCCTCTTCCCGCCTGACACGCAACAGGAGTACTATGACCACGATCACCATCGAGATCCCTGATGAACTGGCCGAGCAGATGGGGCACATGCGCGACCGCATTCCCGAGTTGCTCGCCCTAAGCCTACGGCAACCGGCACTGCCTGCGGCCACCTATCGCACCATCCTCAGCTTTCTCGCGAGCAACCCCTCGCCCGCGCAGATTGCCACCTTTGCCCCGCCCCCTGAAGTGCAGGCCCGGCTACGTACGCTTCTGGAGCGTAGCGCCCAGGGTCACCTCAGTGCCACCGAGGTGGACGAACTGGACGAGTACGAGCGCATTGAGCATCTGATGGTGATGATTAAGGCAGGGAGTTTGCCCTATCTCACGCCGTCCCTATGAGTAGCACATATATCTCTGTCGCCCTGCGACGACAGGTGGAGGCCCGCGCTCATCAGCGGTGCGAGTATTGTCTGCTTCCGGCGGCGCTTGCCTTCATCCTCCCGCACGAGATTGATCATGTTATTGCCGAGAAGCACGGCGGTGTTACGGAGGAGAACAACCTCGCGCTCGCCTGCTGGCGCTGCAATCGGCACAAAGGCACGGATCTCGCCTCGTTCGACCCGCAGACGGGTGTACTCACCTTGCTCTTCAACCCTCGCACCCAGAACTGGCGCGACCATTTCGTGCGGGAGGGAACGGTGCTGCTGGGCATGACACCGGAAGGCCGCACGACGGTGCATCTGCTTCAGCTCAACACCGCTGAGCGGATCGCCGAACGGGTGCGGTTGATGCACATGGGACCTGAAACCTCACACCTGAAACCTTAATGCGCCTCCTCATTCTCTCCTGCTCCGCCGGCAAGCGTGGCCATGCTGAGCCTATCCCTGCTCTTGATCGCTACGATGGCTCGCTCTGGCGGGTGCTGCGTAGCTACCTGCACGAGCAGCCGATCGTCGCCGCCGACCTGCATGTCTACGGCTTCTCCGCCGAGTTTGGGCTCATCCCCGGCGATCAGCGCATCCCACACTACGACCGCACGATGGACTCTGAGCAGGCCGACGCGCTACGCCCCCACGTGCGGGAGGCGTTTGCCACGCTGATAGGGCAGGGCTACGCTCAGATCTGCCTGGGTGTGAGCGACCGCTATCTGCGGGCGATGGATGGATGGGAGGTGCTTGTCCCTGTGGATGTAGATGTCAGAGTGACTGATGGGACAATGGGGATGAAGCTCGGCTAGTTACGGGCCTGGCTGGAAGGTCGAGTATGGATGCCAGCGGATCGCCCGGTTCATGTGGCTGCGCCTGTCGCGCTGCGCGGGAAGGTGATGCTCAGCGGCGTTCTGCTTCACATGACCCGCGAGAACGTTTTTGTTCGTGCCCGCGCCGCGCTAGCGAACGATGATGCAGGTGCGAGACGTTACCGTGACTGCTATGTGCGGGTGGATGATCAGCGCGTGGCCGCAAAATGGCTGGCTAGTGTGATCAGCGGTCTGCCAACGTCGCGATTCGATGCGTCCAATGCCCGACGTGCCCTGTTGGCTCTGGGCATTAATGTAGAGCGGGTGGTTTGAGCGAGGTGAACGTGGGTAGATACGACAATTGCCGACAATACCCTCACAATGCACATCAAAGGGGAGTCTAGACTTCAGCCGCCTGAAGCCTAGCAGGGACTCGCGCCTTGTTCTGAAATCGGCAGATCTGAATGAAGAATCCGCCATCGCTGAGGCATTGAGACGCCTCAGCGCTCGTGAACCTTCAGTTCAGATCTATCGATTTGAGGACAAGGCGCGAGTCCCTGATCGTGGGCGGCCGCGAAGATGGGGTTCATTTGCGACTCCGCTGGAAGAGACGCTGCTGCTCCACGAGGCCTGAAGATGCGTGGGTTCGGAGAGGAACACGCGCACCCCCAGGCGTAAGCACGCGCTCGACCGCAGCGAGCGCCGCAGCGTCACTCATCTGCGCCAGTTCTCGTTGCCGCACCTCGGCGAGTGCCAGGGCGGCGTGGCGCCACTGGCGCATCCACTGTTGCTGCTGATTTGGCTGTTCCACGAGATACCTCACTGTATGAACCGACTATCCGAAAAGCACATTGTAGCACCTCCAAGGCATATCGGCGGGGTAAACGCTTGTTTGACATCGCCGACTGTTCTGTCATGCGCTCTGTGAGGGCGAGGCGCGAGACCCTGCCTGCCCACGTTGCATGCAGACTCAGTCCCCCTGTGCGGCGCGGAAGAAGTCGCGCATCGCCGGGAGGTATGCGGCGTTCCCCGCCGCGTTGAAGGAGTGTGGCTGACCCGGATACACCACAAACTCGACTGGCTTTCCCGCATTTCGCAGGCTCTGAAAGAGAGCCTCCGGCCAGAGGCGCGGCACCGTCTCATCCTGATCGCCCCATATAATCATGGTGCGTGCGGTAACAGAGCGGGTGAATCCAAGCGGGGAGAGACGCGTGTACAGATCAGGCGCGGCGGCGGGCGTTACCGGAAACTCGATGGTCACCAGGTCAATCACACCGCTGCGCTGGCCGGTCGGCTGGCCCGTATGCAGATGCGTCCGATCAACCCGAAAGGCGTAATCCTCCGCGATGTTCGATGAAGCCGGCGAGTAGATCAGGGCAGCGGCGATCTGGTCGCTGACGACGATTACCTTGGCGGTGACTGCCCCGCCGTTGCTATGGCCCCACATCAGCAGTTTGCCGGGCCGCGCATCGGGCAGGGCTTGAGCCAGCGGAATGAGATTCAGGGTATCAATCACATGGCCGGCGCGGAAGATGTTGGGCGCATCATCCGAACCGGCGTGGCTGCGGAAATCCGGCGCGATGGTCAGGAAGCCCTGGCGGGCTAGGTAGTCGGCGGCGAGTGTGGAGCCGTTGCCCGTCTGGTAGGTATCGAGCGGGTAGTAGCCGTGATTGAGAATGACCACGGGGAAAGGGCCGTCCCCGTGGGGGCGGTTGAGCATCCCGGTGATACGCAGGCCATCACTGGGGTAGGCAATCAGATAGCGGGTAAATGACGGCGTCTCCTCCATCACACGGACGAATGTGATCACTCCCCCACCGTAGGTTCGGCTACGTAGCCCCTCCATCGTCAGCGGGGCGAAATCTGCATACGGGTCGGGCATGGGGCTGGGCGGCAGCGGCGTGGGGCTGGGCGGCAGCGGCGTCGGACTGGGAGGGGCGTGCGTAGCACGAGGAGCAACCACCACCTGGGTGGGAGCAACCGTAGGAGCGGCGGTGGAAATCGCCGCAGATGGCGCGACATCCGTACGGCAGGCGACCATCATTAGCAACAGGAAGAGCAACGCGATCAGGCGCATGGGCAGACATCCTTAAATCAGCAGTGCAGCGCCACATCTCCACCTCCGTGACGCAGTCAGGATACGCGATCACAGATCATACTCCGCGACGCGCAGCAGATGGCCTAGCGTAACGACGCCGATGTGACTCTGGAAATGGAGGGTGCTAGCCTCTCCCTGCTGCTGGGAGACACCGGAAATGATGTGGTCAAGCGTATCATAGATCGTCACCCGACCCGCGATCTCCAGGGCCAGACGCCGTGCAGTGGCGAAGTAGGCGTAGCGCACGCCGTTCTGTGCGCCGCTCGCCGAGGCGGTTCCCAGTTCAGCCGGCCACCAAGCACGACTCTCGCCAAGACGAGGGAATGCAGGAAATCCGCCGCCCGATGGTGCCACCGTGCGAGTCGCCAATGGGGCAAGCTGGGCGCAGAGGTGCGCAATCGTCGCCTTGAGCGCATGGTTATTCCCGTCCCCGATCATGATCATACCGCCGACCATCCACTGGCCCAAGCCACCGAGTTCGGGGTGATTGAACTGGGCAGCGCTGCCGTTCCCTCGCCGCAGAGCGTCGAGCAGGTGTGCGATGGCACCTTCGCTCATGTGATGCGTGCGTGCCAGCTCTGCAATCACGGTACGCTCGTTGTCCGGACTACTCATCGTTCATCCTCCCGATTGATCTGCCATGTCACTTGTCTCTCCCTATCCTGACGTATTCTCGTGCGCTTTTCTGCGGGCATCCTGCACCGTCCATGGGCCATTGTCAGGGGTATTCTCGCCCACAGGGCAGGAGAATGTGTATTCTCTTGCCCTTTGCTCCTTTTCTGGCCCGCAGCCGGGGGGTGGAGCAATCGGAAAAATGAGCTGACCGTACGATGGCGACACCACCCCTGTCACTCCTCCGCATCCGTCGCACGCGGTCATTCACGTTATCGTAACCCTGGTGTGGCGGGTGACACACATGGAGACTCTGGCCCTGAATGTGGTTGGTGGGGCGCTCCTTTACGCGGGAGGGGAACTGACCACCGATACACGATTTCGCTTATTGCGTTTTCTGTTCCGCTGTCACGCAGACCCGAAATTCCTGATTAAGCCTGTGCGCGAAGGTAGCACATGCGGCAGCGAACGAGGTATCCGTGGTCTCTGGGGCGCGGTAGGTATATCGCTCCGCATCGAAACGGTTGCCCACGTCCGCACGCATACGGGCCACCAGGAAGTCCCACAACTGCAAGTGTGAGCCGTAGTCGCCATCGCTCGTCTGCCGGAAGACGTGGATCAGCACAATCCGCTCGTCAGGCCGCACCTCGCGCAGGATGTGCCAGTACTTGACCAGGTTCGTCACTCCGCCGGCGCTCTCCACCTCGACAATCACATGACGCTTCCCGTTGGTAACGCGTAGGTCTCCAAACTGAAAATGCTGGCCGCCGGGTAGATCTAATCGGTTATCGGCGCGAAAGCGTGTGAACGGCTTCAGCCCACGCGCAACGGCAAGCTCCTCAAACTGCGTAATCGCCAGTCGCTCATAGTCAATGCGAGGCGTGCTCATCGCTGCCCTCCGTCGTCTGATTCTCCTGTTTGTCTTTGCCAACTTTGAAGGGCTGGATCGTCCAGTAGTCACCCAGCTTGTGCGCACCATCCTTATCGCAGCGCACCGGCTTCTGAAGATCATCGGGGAGCTTTAGCTCAATCCAGGGGATGTGGTCATCGGTAAATGTCCAGGACGGCAACACTGTGTCGGGGAATTTCGTTTCGAAATCCTTTCGGCTGAGCTTTAGTGACTTCACAGGCGACATCAGCAGCAAGTGCGCCTGGACGCCTGCGGGAAAGTCCGCAGCGCTCACCCCGAAGATCTTCGTCAGGTGATCAAGCTTCGACTTTACCTGCTTGCGAGTCCATCCACCCACGCCCTTGGCCTCGATCAGTACGAGGTGCGTCACCCCATTCGCATCGAAGGCGATCAGCAGATCGATGTCTTCCTGATTCTGGTTGATCGCGATAGTGTCGCGATAGATATGCTTCGCGTGAGGCCGGAACGTCACCTCAATTGCGACGGACAGCCAATCCAGATGGTAGTCCATCGCGAAGAAAGCATCTGTGGGTACCTCCAGGCCGAGCGTTGTACCCACCTGGGTGCGCATGTCATCGCCGAGGACAAACTGCTGCGCACCGATTGCTGCCCGCATCACGTAGAAGCGCTCCTTGCGGTTGAGCCGTCGTAGCTGGTGGACAAGGGCCGATTCGCTGCTCATAGAACTCTCCTCTTTGCTATGTGGCCTGTACGGGGGAGCGTCCAGGCGATCGGGAACAACACGGAAGGTGACATGGAGATCCTCCATGACGCCCATGGGGCCGAGGTTACGCGCTATCGCTATCCCTCATGCGGATGTGCTGCGGCAGAGCCACCCTCTGGCCCCACTCGACATTCGTATCACCCGCCACACGAATGTCGGGTGGGGCCATTCGTATGTGTCACATATCCACCCCTCTGTCGCACATACCAACCCATCCTTACGCGACATTCCCCCATCGCTATGTGTCATCGTGAACACCCTGCCCGGCGTGGGTGCGTTGAAGGATGCCTTCGGCGATCATGCGCTCAAATTGGGCACTGACGGTGGTCGGGGCGGGGCCGCCCGTGATCAGTACGCCCAGTTCCATATTTAGGTTCAGGGCGTAGTCGGTGAGATTTGCGCTGGAGAGGAAGAGGATTCGCCGGTCGGCGACGGCGCACTTGGCATGGAGGGTGCCGGTGTGGCCGTACTCGTCGGCGGAGCGGCGGTCGGTGGGCCAGAGGTAGATCTGCGCCGCACGGGCGACCGCTGGCCCGAGGGCGCGGATCGTGTCGTAGGCCATCTTCTGACCGCTTGGCTCCGGGGCTTCGATGCAGATGCGGATGACGACGCCCCGCGTAGCCGCGCCCATGAGAGCCTCGATGATGGCCGGGATTTTGTAGACGGCGAAACTCACGACGAGCAACTCCTGGCGTGCGTGATGGATGACCTGGAGCAGAGCTTGGTCGGTGCGACGCATAGATACGCCCGCCGCCAGGGGGCCGGTCCAGATCAACTCCAGGCGCTGCTCGGCGCGAGCGGTGCGCGTGGCGGCGGCTGCGGTTAGCAGGGCCATGGCCACGACCGCACCAGGAATCGCGGGTGCCTGCTGCGCCCATGTGTCGAGGAAGTCGCGGGCTCGGGCGCGCTGCGCGGGCTGAGGGATGGCCTGGAGCGCACTCGTACGGGTTGTGTCGGTTGGCCCGGCGGCATGCTCAATCGCCCGCGCAAGGGCATGGATGCTGCCGGATGGCAGGTCGGCGGCCACGCGCACCGCGTCGTCAATAATGCGCTGGTGTTCGTCCATATGGCCTCAGCTAAAGAAAGCGAGATCCTCGCGCTCGACGGTCGGAACCAACACGGAGCGGTCGAGGTAGCGGTTACCCCGCTCGCACGAGGTCTCTGGGGCGAAGAGGCAGGCGTGGCAGGCGGCTGCATGGACGGTGGTGCCGCGCCGACTTGGCTCGTGTTCTGCGCACAGCGGGTCGGAGGCGCATTGGGCCGCGTCGCGCATGGCGGTCTGGAGGTGTCGGCGCAATTCGTCCGGTTCACCTAAGCCGACGAGGCCGCCGAGCGTGCCCTCGCTGTCCGGGGCCGCCGTGTAGATCAGGACACCGGCCATCGGTTCAGGGTGGCCGTCCGTCTCGTTGGGGTTGCGGGCGTAGATACGCTCGCGGAGGCTGGCGGCGTTATAGCCACACTCCAGCACGAGTTGGCGCATCAAGATGTGGGCGAAGGTGTGCAGCAGCACGTAGCGCATGCCGGGGAAGTCGGCATCCGCAGGGGTGATGCACCGCGCCTTCCGCCAACTGGTGTGCGAGGCGCGAAATTGTCCCTCCCGCTGCTCCGTGATGGTGCCGGTTAGCCAGTTCACGATGGCAATCTCATCGAACTGGATGAAGATTCCCTCCCCGCGCACCTCGGCGGCAGGTACCCAAGTCGGTGATCGCCGGGCGAGGGGCATCCGCCGCTGGTCGCTCCCCTCCGAGTGTGTACCTAGCTCGCCCGGCGCATCAATTCGAGTAAATCCGATCAGCGCCCGCACCTCGCGCAACCGCTCCACCAGTACCACCCGTGCGATGCGCGAGTCGAATCCCTGCGGTACGGCCACCTCGCGCAGGCGGAAGTCTTTGGAGGGTGTGTGGCTGGCGGGGTGGGCGAACTGCTCCCATTCACGCCCCTTCAGGTCGGCGGGGTCGTCTGGTGCGGCATGCGGATCCTGCTCGCGCCGCCGCTGAATTGCCTGAAAAATCTCGCTGTCGCGGTAGCCGAGGAAGTCACCAAACGGGTTCGGCGTCATCGCCCGCATGAGGGTGATGAACTGCTCGTTCGGCACATGCTGGAGGCTCGTCCACAGGCTCTCGACGAGCTGGGTCAGCTTGATCGACTCGGTGGGAATGGACAGGGCGATAACGGTGTCGCCGAACCAGAGATTCGAGGCTCCGAGCAGGATGGCCCGCACCTGTTGGTCACAGCCCTGCGGGGCAAAGTCGCGCAGGTGCGGGCGTCGCCCTCGACACTGCGGCATCCGCGCCCGCCCCTCGTCGCCGAACGCCTCGGAGAGCCGCCGGGTTTTCGCACAGGTGTCGCAGCGCACAACCAGGTCGCGGGCTTCGCCGCTGGGGCCGAACTCGATCAGCCGAAGTTGGGTGGCGCAGTCGGTGGGGCCGCGATGGACGAACTCGACCCACGGGAAGTCGTCGAGGTGTCCATGTTCGCATGCCACCAGGAAGCGCGCCGGGACGACCACCGGCTCTTTGGCGTCCTCGCAGCCGGTATGGACGTAGCGCGTGCGGTCGGGGTGGTAGGCATCCTCTTTGCGTGTGAACAAGCCGGTGCTGAGCGGCGAGAGTCGCTGGCAGCGCGGGCAGAGCATCCAGCGTGGAAAGAGCGCGACCGGGATACCCGTGCGGGCGAGGTCACTGAAGGGGTCAACCGGCCCGCTCCCCGATGGCAGCGCCGGTGGGGCGAGGAGTTTCTGTACCTGGCTGCCAAGTTGGGTGCGTACCGCCCGCAGCAGGCGCTCCTCCTCGATGACACGGGAGATGCCGCCGTCTACCGTCCAGTCGTCCAGTCCCATGACCAGCACCGAGAGGTGCGGGAGGTCAATCAGGGCACCGACTCCGTAGCTGAAGATGACCTGGCTCGGGCGCACCTCGCCAACGCGAGGGTGTTTCATCGGTGGCATCAGTTATTCCTCATCCTCCGCCGACGTATCGGCCTCGACCGTCTTTTCCGCATCGTACTGCCAGCGATGACCACTCTCATCAAGTCCGGCATCTTCGAGAATGAGATTAACGGTCGGCTCCACGTCGCGCAGCGCGTTGAGGCAGGCGAAGAGCGACCAGTCACCATCTCCTGGCGATCTGAGCAGGCCCACCGTGTCGCCGCCGGATCGCTGGTAGCCAAGTTTCGCACTCACCGTCGCCGCAATGCGGGCATGCCAGTGGTCAAGCCGCTCGTTGATCGCGTCGCGGAGAAACTCGGCCCGCTTCGGCCCGTCAATGGCCTCGGCTCGTCGCACGAGGCTATCCAGGGCATCCGCCACGCCCTGGTCGGTGCGGCTGAGCTGACCGGCACCCAGGTTTGGGTTGTAGGCCGCCGTACCGATGCGAGCCAGGGCAACCATGACCCCGCTCAACCCCCGGTCGAGGGCGCGGGGCGAGAAGGGCGTCACCGAGAGCGCCTCGACGTGCTGATAGAAGGTGGCGTGATAGTGGATGAACCGCTCGTAGTGACTCATGTCGCGGGGCCGCGCCCAGTTGTAGATTGTGGCCACCAGGCCAGGGTGCTGACGTCCGACACGACTCGTTGCCTGGATGTACTCCGCCGTGGATTTGGGCTGTCCCGCGACGAGCATCAAGCCGAGGCGGCTGACATCAACGCCGACGGAGATCATATTGGTGGCCAGCAGAACGTCCACCGGGAACTGCGACGGGGCGCGTTTGCGGCCCTTCTCTGGGCGCTGCGCCGGGTCGAAGGGAGCCTCTAGGCGATCCAGCATCTCGGGAATGTCTGAGGCGTTCAGTCGCGAGGTCAGTTCGCGGACGCTCCAGGGGTCGAGGAAGCGTTTGGGCAAGCCACGCTGGTGCATCTTCTTCAGGCGGGTGCTGACCGTGTCATCAACAGCGCGGCGCATCGCGGCGAGTTCGCGCAAGGCGTTGAAGTAGCCGACGAGGGTCATGTACGGGTCGGCCCCACGCATGGCGGTCTCATAGAGCTGCTGGGCGGCGGCCAGGAAGGCGACATACGATTGGATAAGGGCGGTCTTATGGCGGATGCCGGGCGCACAGATACCGAGGTAGCGCCGACCAGGGGAGGTATCACTGGGCGGGCGCGGGATGGCGAAGAAGGTATCGCCCGCATCGAGTCCTTGGGGCGGGAAGATTGCGACACGACGCAGGAAGAGGCTGTGAACCTGCTGGTCGGCCCGGCGAATGGTAGCGGTGGAGGCGATCACCTTGGGGCGTACCCGCAGGCCATCGAGATCCCAACAGGCGAGATGATCAACCGCTGCCTCATAGAGCCCGACCAGCGTTCCCAGTGGCCCGCTAATCAGGTGCAACTCGTCCTGAATGATCAGATCCGGCGGGCGCAGCGGGGTCGCAGGGAGCACGCGGGCCGAGCCGTGCTTTCCCCCTTTGAGTGCGGGATGGCTCTGGGCTGGGTGGTCGGTGTCGGGGGTGAGGTAGCCGTGTCGCTCACAGTAGCCGTTCACCTGGCCGAAGAGCGCGGCCACGCGCCCATTCCAAGGCATCTGGGCGAACTTGTCCACGGTCGCAATCAGCAGGGCGGGCAGGCGGTGGTAGATCTCCTCATCCACCACAACGACCGGCAGTCCCTCGCCCTCGGACTGACGGGCATTGAAGGGGCAATGGTTCATCAGGCTCCCGCAATACATCAGCACGCGGCTGCGGCCCTGCTCGGGCAGTTCGGCGCTGAGATCGCGCCCTGGGTCAATCGGGGTGCCGCACCAGGGGCAGTGTTTGAGCTGGGCGGGGCTGCCGCCGCCCGCAGTGCCGCCCTTCTTGAGCTGTTTAATCGCCTCATCGGCGTCCTCAACCCAGTTGGGCGTGGATCGCTGTCCCACCCACAGACCGAGGCGGAAGGGTTCGTCGCCCCAACGGGTCGGGTCCTCGCGGCGGATGACCTCGCAGGCGCAGATCAGGGTCGCGGCACGTTGGAACTGTTGGAGGGTGAGCAGGCGCAGGGTGTAGCGCATCAGCACGGCCACCCCGGTCAGTCCGCTGCGCCCGCCAACCACGCCCTGGAGGCGGCGGATACCCAGAGTGTAGGCGGTCAGGCCAAGGTACGCTTCGGTTTTTCCGCCACCCGTGGGGAACCAGAGCAGGTCGGCTTCCCCGAGCAAAGGCTCACGCAAAGCCGCTAAGTCGCTAAGGTCGGGTCGGGCAGGCTCACGCAAAGCCGCTAAGCCGCTAAGGTCGGATAAGTCGGATGGCGCTTCTCGCGCTGCCACGTTGTCAATGCCGTTCTCACTTTGCGCCTTTGCGCCTTTGCGTGAGACATCCGGCTCCGGCTCACTTTGCGCCTTTGCGGCTTTGCGTGAGCCCTCCGACTCATCATGACTCGCACGATCCGGGTGATGCGGGTCGGTGAGGGCGGGCAGGTTGAGCAGGATGAAGCCAAGCTGGAACGTGCGCCATGCGTGGTCATGGGGGTGATCAAAGTCCGCCGGTGCCTTCTTCTCGCTCCGACGTACCGAGGCGGCGTAGAGCGAGCGGGTGCGCTGGAGAGCCATCGCCCGGTTGGCGAAGCGGAAGGCATGGGCCGCCTGCGGGTTGGTATCCAGCAGTGTGATGCCCTCGCGGATGCGCGCCAGGGCCAGCCGACAGCGGCGCAGCGACTCGGTGCCGGCCGCAACAAAGGGCACCAGGTCGGGTGTTGGCGTCTGGAGCCGAGATTCCTGACGTATGATCCAGTCCGCGTAGGCATCAGCCAGCGGGGAGAGGTGCGCGGCGAACTGACCATCGGGTACGGCGGCGAGAACAGCCATATCAATGGTGAGATCTGCGAGGCGGGCAAAACCGGGGTCGGCAGGTGTGGGCGGGGTGGTCTGGGGAACATCGTAGGTGGGGAGTACCACCGTGCGTACCGCTATCGCGCTGTCGGGGATACGCTGTCCATCCGCGTCATGGGCGGGGGACGCATCCACGGCAACACCGTGGCCGACCACGAATTCGACCTCGTGACGATACAGCATCGTGGTGCGCTGATCTTCGAGGTCGAGCTGGTTGCCGGGGAGTGGGCGGCGGCGGAAGATGGCCGCATGATCGGGCGCGGTGACGGATAGTTCGGGTTGGAAGACCCAGGCGCTATCCTTGTTGCGCGCCGGTTCCTCCTGGCCGTTGACCAGGAAGAGCGTGACGATCCACTCGCCCAGGCGTTTGCGGATCACGCCCTGGAGCGTGACGCCAGGATGCGCGGGGCTGATCTCCTGCGGCGCGATCTTGCCGTGGCGCAGTGTCAGTGCGGGCAGGGGGACAACAACGGGTGTGCGCTTCCAGGGGTGGTGGTAGCTACCGTCAGGCCGCCGGAAGCGGTCTTCTGCGATCTCGACCCGCGCATACTGTCCCCAGCGCACCGTCACGCGGAGTGCGGTGGCCTCCAGGGCAACGGCGAAGGTCATGCCAATGGAGGAGGGCAGCATGGCGGTGGTGGCCTTGGGCGGCGGGGCATCGGTCGCGCCATCCTCGCCGTCGCTACCGCCAAGGTCGCCGTCATCATACTCTTCGGGAATGCCGCTGCTGGCGCGTGGGGCGAGCATCCCAACCAGGTAGCGCCCGCGCACGGTCGCCTCATCCAGCACTTCTTCGGGACCGCCCCAGGGGCCGAGCAACTGGCGAACAACCAAGTCTTCAAGCTGATCACGCAGACGGGCAGGCTCACGCACAGCCGCTAAGTCGCTAAGGCCGGGCAGCCGGGCAGGCTCACGCACAGCCGCTAAGTCGCTAAGATCCGCTGCATCTTGCTCACTTTGCGCCTTTGCGCCTTTGCGTGAGCCATCCGGCTCCGGCTTTGCAGCTTTGCGTGAGCCATCCGGCTCCCGCCCGTGCCGCCGGTCGAGCCAGGCGATAATCTGGTCGCCCAGGGCGGGGCTAAGGGTCGTGGCGTCAATGACCTCGCCCAGTTCGGCGATGTCCCAACTGGTCGGGATGTCCGCGAGCAGAAACTCCAGATGCTCAGGGGCCAGCGACTCGACCCCGCCACCGTCGAGGGCGATCTCACCACGAGCCAAGCGCCCACTCATCTCGCTGATCGCGCCCGGCCCGCCCTTGAGGATGTGGGAAAGTGTGATTCGGTTCATTATTTATCCCTGGCCCAGGTCAACGGCTGAAGTGACTCAAGGAACGGTGAGGGCGTGTCGCGTGCGCCGCAGACGAGTAGCGCACGCATAGCGCGTGAGCAGCCGACGAAGAACAGCCGACGCTGCTCGTCCTCCATCGCCGCGATCTCCTCGTCTGGATAGCCCTCGACCGCACGTGGGAAGCGACCGGCGTCGAGGCCGACTACGGCAACAAAGGGAAACTCCAACCCTTTGGCCGAGTGGATGGTGATCACCTTCACCTGTTGGGCAGTGATGTCAATCTGCTTGCCCGATTGGAAGACCGCTGGGAGGCCCTGGTCGCTCAGTCGCGTGGCCAGATTCTCACCCGCACGTTTGCTCTGGCAGAGAACCGCACCGCTAGAGGCGGGCATACGGTAGCGTCGGGCCGCCGCACGGAAGAAGGCGCAGAGCGTCTCCGCCTCCTCGGCGGCGTTGCCCACCAGCGTGATAGCGGGCGGGTCTCCCTGGTGCGCGGACGGCTCCTGGCTGAGGCTCTCGGTGTCGCCCGCCGCTGAGTTGGCGAGAATGTCGGCGCACGCGGCGATGATCTGTGCGGTGTTGCGGTAGTTCCGCCTGAGTAGCAGGGTTCTTCCGGTCATGCGCAGGTCGGCGTGAACCTGACTCCAGCTAAAGCCGCGCTGGTAAAGCGACTGGGAGGCGTCGGCGGTGAGGTATACGTGCGCCAGGGATGGTACGAGGTTGAGCAGGAAGCGCAGCGCCACCGGGGAGAGGTCTTGGGCCTCATCAATCACCAGGGCCTGGTAAGGCTTGGGGTCGAGGCCGGTCGCCACCTCCAATGCTCCGCGCCGGATCTGCTCGTTCAGCACGATGCCTTTGTTGCGCATCAGTGTGCGCCAGTGGACGTACACCGCCCAGACAGCCTCGCGCACCGTTGATTTGAGCGGGGTGCGCCGACCGCGCCGCTCCACGGCCACGTACTCCTCGGCGCTGCGAATGTCCCATGCCTCGATGACGTTCAGGAACTCCTGGAGCAGATAGTCGCGGCCCAGGCGCTCGACGGCTGTTTTTCGCACCTGCCGATCAAAGGCGTTCGAGGCAGGTATTTCCGCATCGCGGAGCGTGGTGTCGAGCAGATCCAGTGCCTGCCCCTCGGTGGCGAAGGTTGGCCATCCCGCCCCCTTGGCGAAGTAGTGTGAGGCGAGGCTATCAACGGTCGTCACCTTCACGCCACACTTTGCGGGCGGCGTGCCGAGCAGGTGGGTCAGCAGTTGCTCGGAGTAGCCCACCAGAGCGTTGGTGTAGGTGGTGAAGAGGATCGGGGTCACGCCCTGGTCGAGCAGGCGCTGCACGCGGTAGAGGGCCAGGGTAGACTTGCCGGTGCCGGGGCCACCCTTGACCAGAGTAGGCCCGGTGCGATCCTGGTCTACGAGTTCGCGCTGCTCGGGAGTGAGGCGCAGCAGGAAACTGCCCAAGTCTTCCTCGGCGAAGCGTTCGACCGCTTCTGGATCCGAGAGGACAAACTCGGGCTGTGCGACGATAGCATCGAGGGCACGCGGGAAGAGGTTATCGAGGATGCGGTTGATGTAGCGATCCGGAATCACCAGATCGAGCAGGTCGTCCTCCGTACGCACCGCCAGGGCGACCGGCCAGTGCAACGCGGGGATCTGCCATTGGGACAGCAGTGCATCGGTGAGGACGATGGGCAGCGGATTCGGGGTTGGGGGAGGAGGGCGTGGGAGTTTGGGGCGTGAAGGTGCGGGTTCAATGATACCCTGAACCCTGAACCCTGAATCCTGAACATGTGGCTCCAGCGCATCCGAATCGGGAGTAACCGCAGGCAGCACAACATCCGGCAGGTCGTCCTCAAAGGTGCGCTCGTCACGCTTGCGCACGCTAAGGAGCTTGACCCAGCCGTGGCCGATGCTGTAGAAGACCCGGTAGTCGCCGACGCGGGCGCGGTAGACATTGGCGTAGCCCTTGATCTTCTTGGCGTCGCCGTGGGCCGACTGCGGATCCTCAGCCAGCACCTTCAGCTTCTGGCCGACGAGTTTGCTAATGTGTTTCGGCAGGCCCAGAGACTCGTTGTAGAAGGTTGGGGTGAAGGAAAGTTCGTAGCTTGGCATGTGGGCATCACCTAGAAAATTAAGATCTTCGCTCCGTGTATCGTTGCGAGCCTACGGTCGAATCGTGAACGCGAGATACCGTCCTGGGGTCAGGTTTTCGTAGCGATATGGCGCGTAGATGAGGGTGAGCTTCCCACTGTCAGGTACCTCAAAGGCAATGCAGCCTTCGACAGCTCCGTTCGGGATGAGGTCAACCCACTCCATGCTACAGATAGTGTCAGAGAAGTATGTCGTATCGCTTAGAACGCCCCGTGCATCAAGTACCTTGAACATAGATGAACTCACGTTGCGCTGACTGTTCGGCCCAAGGTTTTTAACACGAATGTTTGCGAGTAGGTATATCTTCCCGGATTTCGCTGGAGAAAATGTGGTACCCGCTGACCAGCGAATGCTGAACAATGTCAACTCGGTTGTGTAGCGCTCGTTTGCGCTCGTATCCACAATCGGCCCGATCCTTTTGGCCTGGTTGAAGTCTTGCACTTCCGACGTCGGTGCGGGTGTGACCGTCGGCACGGCGACTGTGGGTACGCTCAGCAGGCTTTGGTGCAACCAGCCGATATTCCCAACCTTTACCCGCCCTGGTACACAATCGGCCACGACTTGCTCGATGCGAACGGTGTACCATTCGCCCTGGGTGTTGAGAAATGTGATCGTATCCCCAGGACATACCTGCGCGATCACCGCCCCTCCGGGTGTCTCGCGGAGATTGCCCCCATGGGTGATGGTGCCCGCGTCGGGGCCACGTGTTGGGAGCGGTACAGTGGTTGACTCAGAAGTAGATGTTGATGCGATGGTCGCTTCCTGTGTTGCCTGGATGGTAGGAGATTCGGTTGGCGCAGCCTCCGTTGACGTTATTGTAGGGGCCGCCGTTGGTTTTTCTTCAGGTATCGCGGTCACGACCTGCGTGACAACGGCAGTGACAACCCGCTCGACAATCCGGGTCTGAACGACGACGTGGGGTTCTGAGGTTGGCAACGCTGCCGCTGGAGCCGTGACGGGTGACGGCTTTGTGCAGGCATTCAGCGAGATGAGGAGGGTGAGAGCTGTTACGACGACGGCGGTTTGATAGGGATGCATGGCCATACTCCGATGCGATTGTGAGCGACTGCACGCGTTCGTGTACTCATTATGTGAATGTCGGGAGGGCGCGATCTCATGCCGCACGTCTCATCGTTTCGTTCTACCCGACCGCATCGGCCATCATCAGCACCAGCATCGAGTCGTCCTCGCCGGTGGCGGCGGGGGCCTTCGCTTGGATGCTTGCCTCCAATTCCCCCGGCGTCATCCGCAGGTGTTCCATCAGCGCGTACTGCCCCTCGTAGCCGGACAGCACCGCGTTGCGTGTTACCAGCTTGTTTAGCGCGGGGATGACTCGCTCTCGGTCGTGAGCTAGTCTATATTCACAGGCGGCAACCGTATTGAATCGCCGGACTTCGGTAGGTTCACCGTCGGTCGAGCGGTGATAGTACCAGGGTTTGACGCGTGTCCGCAGTTCCTCGATAGCGGTAAGCCCCTCTTGGGTGTTGGTGACGAAGTCCAGCCATGCGCCGACCATCGTGAGCGGTGCGCTCGGTGCCAGATCGCCGTAGAGGAATCGCTGGGGATGTCCCCCTAATAGCTGGGTGCGCGCAAATGGCCGCGCCCATGCCCGCCATTCGCCGACCACATCGGTTAGGATGCTCCGGGCCATTGTCGGCTCGCGCAACTCGGCGTAGCAGCGCACCTGGCTGAGGGCGGCGATGAGATAGTACTCCTCGACGCTCAGCCCGCCGGGGATGGTGTCGGCCTGCGTCATCTGATCGTAGTAGACCCGGCGTAGCGTACCGAGAACTGTGGCGGAGTGGGTCAACAGCTCAATCCGTACCCGCTCGTCACCGATGTTCGGCAGTTTCTCCACATGCTCCAGTGCGGCCAGCAGTTCGGCTCGGTGAGTATTCTCTAGGAGGTGCTGAATCACTGACAGTGTCTGCTTGACCTCGCGCAGCGTGATCTCCAGGCGTACGAGGCGCTGGTCAAGCTCGGCGAAGCTCGCCCGTGTGACTGCGAGGTTGAGTTCGGCTACCTGCATGGTCTGTTGCACCGCTTTCAGGATCTTCTTGCTCTGGAAGAAGTTGGCGATGCCAAAGCCTGCGCCGACAACCGCGCCGATGCCGCCTACGACCGAGGCGATGCCCGTCACAATGGCGAGCGGCGACGCGATTCCTGCGGCAATGCCAGCCCCAGTCAGCAGGGGCGATGCCATCCCGGCTGAGGGTAGCAGGTGGGCCACAATCTGCCCTGCCGCCGGGGTGCCGACTGCCCAGCGCACCACGCCGCCGTGGAGGACGTAGCGTCCCATCGCGAGCCCGGAGAGGGTTGCATCAGGGATAGCGCGGGCAACAGTCATGCCAACAAGCGATGGGATCATGGGGAGACTCCTGTGCTATCGGTTGTGCTACGGAACTACCTTCTTGAAGTATACCCAGCGACTAGGGCACAATTGCACCCCTAGAGCAGCCGATCCGCCGCCGCTGCGTGGGTATCCAGGGAGACGCGCCGCCGCAGGATGTCCGGCAGCACTTTGTGGCTCAGGCCGAGGGCCAGCAGGCCATCGGGGCGATCTGGGTCGCAGAAGATGAAGTAGAACACATTCACCCCGTTGGCGACCCATCCCAAGAGATGGTCTGCGTCAATCAGTTCCCAATTCGCATGGGCCTCGCTGCCCTCGGGGAAGAGCATCATATAGCGCGCAGCGGCCTTGCGACAGCAGAAGATCGACGGCCCGCAGAGGCTGTGGTCGTCTGGGTCGGTGTCGTGGCCGTGGTGGATGCAGGCTCCGCCACCGATGAAGGGTACCACCCAGTCGTTGCGCCGCCAGCCCGGCGGGTAGTCGTGGTTCACACGCGAC
>Ga0208376_1000079_pt1 | contig 26713 bp, 24 predicted proteins | sample CryBogmetaGMA25M_FD_184548 | JGI IMG/M metagenome (GOLD analysis project Ga0208376, IMG submission 184548) | Freshwater microbial communities from Crystal Bog, Wisconsin, USA - MA2.5M (SPAdes) | ecosystem: Environmental > Aquatic > Freshwater > Lake | place: Crystal Bog, Wisconsin, USA...
AAGCTGTGACGCTTGCGCCTGAGCGGACGCGGCTATTTTTGCCTGCGTCTGCTGGCGTTGGGTAACTTTCGACATGTTTTTCCTTCGCAATCAACGCGGCGAGAATAGTTTCAAGCAACTGCGCCTGTCGCTCGGCGGAGACCATCCCGCGCAGCTCGGGGTCGTCACGAAGCGCGTGTCGCTTTCTACCCGGCGCAGTCGGAGGAACGGGAATAGAGAGCAGAGCGGCAATCTCTGCTGTCGCGCTGATGATGCGGTCGTTTGCCAGTTCCAGCCTCGCGGCTAACCGTCCGGGGTGCATATAGAGCCTCCTGCCATATCGCGTTTCGCTGTGGACATCCTACCACGTGCAGGGCAGGGATACCAGAGAACTGACGAGGGTTGTCAGGGTCGTCCCGGCTATCCCTGATACCGTGTAACCACGCTTGCATCTTTTTGTCAATACGCACGAGGGGAGAGGGATGTGCGATACGGGTATTTTTCCCGTGGTGTGTCAGGGGGTTGCCCCCGCCTCACACGACCCCCCCGGTCTGGGGTATGGGGGGGCGCGTAGCACGCACGCACGTACAGCCCCCCCGGTCGCCGTGGTGACACCCCCCCCGGTCGGTCGGTCGGTCGCGTGCGAACGTGTCTAACCTGATCGCGTGCGCCTGTGCAATGGCAGGTAAGCGCGGGGACACACACGAACCCGATCAGGTTGCACACGTTCGCTTCCGCAGACGCTACACGACGCGCTTGAGATCGTCCGCGTGCTGGCGTGCGAGAGAAATCAGAGCATGTCGAAGCAGATCTGTTTGCGTGCGGATTTTAAGCAATCGCATCAGCTTTATCATCGTGTTGATCTGCTGACGGTCAAGAAGGATGCCGCTTGCGAACTTCCCTTTGAGAAAGTGATCTTTAAACTCTGCTTCGAGATTGTCGGCAGTACACACGGGCATCTGTCATCTCCCTGCTCAGGGTTGTCCCAGGCTATCCCTGGCGCATCGTTGTGCGTAGGTCGGCGCATCGTTGTGCGTTCAGGGATGTCCCGGCTATCCCTGATTGCGTGCTAGTCGGCACACATGGCAGGAGCATACTCAAAGAGCGGAGCCTGTGCAACAGATGACACGAACAGGCTGGCGACCTTGCTCCGCCGCTCGGTTTGCCCCTTCGCCTGAGCCTTGGCTTGAGCCTGGGTAGCTCGGAGCTTCTTCTTGCCCGTGGGGTCAAGCAGGTCAATCCCTCGACGGGCGCATATCTCCGCCGCAATTCGTGACTGTGCTGCATAGAACTTCACACTCGGCGAGTTCTTCATGACGGCGTTCGCGTGCTGTCGTGCGGCGCTACGAGATGCCTGAGCCAGCCCTATCGCATCCCGTCGCTCCAGTTTGGCACGGTAGTTACCCCACGTGTCGTTTGCTTTCTTCCACGCATCATCGAACAGCGCGTCGGGTACGTCGCTCACGATGTCCCGTACCCGCACCTTGGTCGCCACCAAGGTGCGCTCGATCATCTTACCTGTCGCTCGATCACGTCGCTCGGTCTTCGTGCGCCTGATTTCGGTACGCGCCATCTCAATTCGCTCAACCAGCGTATCAATGACGCTCATCTCTGCCCGTGGTGCCGTCTGTACGGGCGTCTGCGCGACGATAACTACCGGGGCGGTAACTTCTACCGCCGTGGTGGTCTCAGGCGCGGGTGGGGGCAGCACAGGCGCGGTCGGGATAACCTGCACAGGTGCAGCAGGGGAAGCAAGCGCAGCAGGGATGGTCGCCCACCGTCGCCGCGCCCAGAAGGTCGCTTCGTCCTGGTGGTCACACACATCGGTGAACGTACCGTCCGGGCCTTGGGCTTTCCAGCAGACGCCGTAGCTCGTGGGATGTCCCACCCGGTCGCACTGTACGAGCGTCCAGGTTGGGACAGGTAGCACGACAGGCTCAGGCGTGGTCACGGTCGGTAGCACGACCGTGGTAGCAGCCGGAGCCGGACAGGAGAACACACCCCCCCGATCTGCCTGCGCATCCGCCGTACCCGCCCCTAGCACAGCCGTCCCAGGGGGGGGTGTGTTCTCCATGTACCCGCTACCCGCGTCATTCCGCGTTGCAATGCGATCTGGGTAGGGGAAATTAACACCCTCGTGGGGCAAATTAACACCCTCGTGGCGTAATTGATTAACACCCTCCGAAGCCGGTAAATGAGGGTGATAATTAATTTCCCCCTCCTGTGCAATCAGGCGTAGTGCCAGCGTGCGCGGCTCGGTGTGCGCCTCAATCCGTCTGGCTGTGCGCAACTCACGAAGGAGCAGCCGAACGTAGGCGACAGAGATATTCAGACCATCCGCCAGTGCTGCGTTAGTCGTGCGTGCGTACCCATCCGCGTTAACCGGCAGCGTTGCGCAGTGACGTAACAGCGCATCGGCGGCAACGTCCCGTGGCCCGTAGGGTCGCCCAGGCTTGCGTGTCGGAAGAAGCGCCGGATGAGACGGGATTAACTCACCTGTGATGTGTGTCGGCTCTGGCGCGTACCCGGCGGGTGTGTACTCACAGATGAGGCGTTCGACATCCTCCATGTATCGCCCGATGTGACAGCCGGGTCGTAGCCGTTCGCGCCAAAAGAGTGCGATGGCCCGTACTTCGTCCTCGGGGGGTGCGCCCAAACCCGCGACCATTTTCTTGTCAGGGCCAGATCGTCCGGTCGTCAGCAGGTTGACTACCAGCACCGCGACTTGCTCACTCCCTGAGCCACGGAGGCCGTACTTCGTGGGAAGAATGACCGTCTCGCCCGCAGCCAGTTGGGCCAGTTGGGGACGGCAACGGAACAGCGCACGATAGCGGGGTGTGTTCATCAGCGCGGCCCCGTCGGGCAGACGGGCCAGCACATCAAGGTCAACCGGGGATGTTTCCCGCTCTGTCCGTGCGTTCGTACCGGCACGGTGATGCTTTGCGGCACCGAGAGCCGACAGACCACCGGGTACGAACGCCGTAGCAAGCTGCTGCGGAGTGTAGCGTGGCCCATCGGCAAACAGGAGCCGTACCGTCCAACCCTCCGGCTCAATCCCGGCCTGGGGGTCGCCCGCACGACCAATGCACTTAGGCTTGGTGTTGAGCGTACCGGGGATGCGGATAATCTGGGTCGCGTCCCATCCAGAGGCGTCAGTACGAGCAATACGCATCGCCCCTTCGCCCAGCATCTCTGCTTGCTTCGGGCTGAGAAGGTCGGTGCAGGTATAACCCGCTTGATAATTGTCAGGGCTGGTTTCGATGGCCCATGTGGGCGGGAGGCGCAGAGCCGAGAGGTCGGTCACATCGTCCAGGATAAAGCCTCGGCGCGGTCGCGGGGCGCTGCGGTTGTACGTCATCGTACCGGGGTTATGGCGGTTTGGCACCTCGTCGTAGGTTCCGACGCTCACATAGACGTTACCCCACTGCTCGGCAAGACGGGTGATCGTCTTCTCTAGTTCGGTCACATCGTCCGGGTCAATCCACCGGCGCGTGCTACGGCGCTTAGTGGCCCTGTCGAAGGTGATGAGATCGATCTTGTTGGGGTTGTCGCTCTGGTTCGTCCCGGCGACCACTTCAACCCGGCCACCGTCCCAACCCATCGCCGCAAAGAACGCGGCGCGGTCGGTGTCCACCGCGTCGGTCGGGGGGGGGAGTGTTGTTCCCTGAGAAGCAATCCACGGAACAACTGAGGGAACAACGGGGAGCGTTGTGGGTCGTAAAGTCCCGCCCTCTGTCGTTTCCTGCGGATGCTGCGGCGCTTTCTGACGGGATGGGTCTGCGTTTGACACGCTCTGACGTGACGTGCTATCATCCCCCGTATATTCGCATGTCCCCCGTTAATCGAACAGGCCCCCTGATGACCATGCCCAAGCTTACTGCGGCGCAGATCCGCGAGCGATTCCTGAAATTCTTCGAGCGTAACGGCCACGCTATTGTGCCGAGTTCCTCGCTCGTGGTTGCCGACGACCCGACCCTGCTCTTCGCCAACTCGGGCATGGTGCAGTTTAAGGATGTGTTCCTAGGTCATGAGAAGCGGCCCTATAGCCGGGCCACAACATCCCAGAAGTGCCTGCGCGTCTCGGGTAAGCATAACGATCTGGAGGAGGTTGGCCCTTCGTCCCGCCACCAGACGTTCTTTGAGATGCTTGGCAACTTCTCCTTCGGCGACTACTTTAAGGCCGAGGCGATTGCGCTCTCATGGAAGCTGCTCACCGAGGAATTTCAGCTCCCGGTTGATCGGCTCTGGTTTACGGTTTTCGCCGGTGACGATGAGGTACCCGCCGATGAGGAAGCCGCGCAGCTCTGGATCGCTCAGGGTGCCGATCCGACACGTGTGCTGCGCTTCGGGCGCAAGGATAATTTCTGGGTGATGGGCGACACCGGCCCCTGCGGTCCCTGCTCCGAGATCACCATGTATATCGGGGATGATCTGTCGAAGATGAGCGCCGCTGGCGTGAATAGCGATGACCCCGATTATGTTGAGATCTGGAACAATGTCTTCATGCAGTACGAGCGTGCCACGATGAAGCCGTTGCCACGGCCTTCGGTGGATACGGGCATGGGCCTTGAGCGCATGACGATGGTGATTCAGGGGGTACATAACAATTACGATACCGATCTGTTTCTGCCGATCATCCGCACGGTGATTGCGGCCCTGGGCAGCGATGAGGCCCACTATCGGGCCAATGTCGCGCCCTACCGGGCGATTGCCGACCATAGTCGGGCGATTGCTTTTCTGATTGCCGATGGTGTGCTGCCCGGTAATAATGGTCGCTCCTACGTGCTGCGGCGCATCCTGCGGCGGGCGGCCTACCAGGGCCGTAGCATCGGTTTCACCCGGCCCTTCCTGGCCGAGGTGATCGCGACGGTGATCACCGAGATGGGCGCGGCCTACCCGCAGCTTGTGGATCGGCGCGCATTTATCCTCGAGTCTGCTGATGCGGAGGAGCAGCAGTTCCTCAAAACGCTCTCTGGCGGGATCACCCGGCTCAACACAATTGTTGCCCAGGTGCAGTCCTCGGGCGGTGTCAGCATCCCCGGCGCAGATGCTTTTGCGCTCAAGGATACCTACGGCTTCCCGCTCGACCTGACTCAGCGTATCGCCACAGATGCGGGCCTGGGTGTGGATGAGGCAGGCTATGACGCAGCGATGGCCGAGCAGCGCGGGCGCTCACGGGCGGCTGCCCAGTTTAAGCGCGGTGGCGATGCCGATCTTTGGGCTGATAGGGGTTTATCTGCCACGGAGTTTATCGGCTACACGACCACCACCGGCCACGCAACGATCCTGGCTCTGGTGGCTCACGGCGATGATGTAAGCAGCACGGCGGTTGGCGCGCAGGTGCAGGTGGTTCTTGACCGCACGCCTTTCTACGCTGAGAGCGGTGGCCAGGTTGGTGACACCGGGTTGCTCTACGGCCCGCTGGGTACGGTGCGCGTTGAAGATACTCAGCGCCCCGCTCCTGGCCTGACTGTCCACTATGGTATAGTCGAGTCCGGCCTAGTCTCTGCGGGAGATGCCGTGCGTGCGGAGGTTGACATACTACGTCGCTCCGACATCGAGCGCAATCATACGGCCACGCATATGCTCCAGCGCGCCCTGCGCGATGTTGTCGGCGAACACGCAGCCCAGGCTGGTTCGCTCGTCTCCCCCGAGCGGCTGCGCTTCGATTTTACCCACAACCGCGCAGTCGAGCAGGCCCAGCTACGCGAGATCGAGGCCCGTCTGAATGCCTGGGTGCGCGCCGATGGATCCGTAAGCTGGGAAGTTATGGATTACCCGGCGGCGATTGGCGCGGGGGCCATCGCCCTCTTCGGCGAGAAGTATGGCGACCGGGTGCGATTGGTGACGATTGAGCGAAATGAAACGAGTAGCCTGCCTCCTGCCTCCTCAAAAGAACTCTGCGGCGGCACCCATGTAGGACGCACCGGCGAGATTGGCTACGTGCGCGTGATCGGCGAGAGCAGCGTCGGTAGCGGCATCCGCCGTATTGAGGCGCTGACGGGCCGTGGTGCGGAGGAGTGGATTGAGCAGCAGGCCGATACCCTGCGCGACCTCGCCTCGCGCCTGGGTGTCCCGACCTTCCAGGTGGCCGAGCGGGTCGAGTTGCTGCTTGGCGAGAATAAACAGCGCCAGCAAGAACTCGACGCCCTGCGCGGTAAGCTGGCCCGTGCTTCAATCGAGGGTCTGCTCGATACGGTGCGCCGCGATGGCCCGGTGCCCGTGCTGGCCGCGCAGGTTGTCGCAGAGGACACCAACCGCCTGCGCGAAATGGGCGATTGGCTGCGTGATAAGCTGGGCAGCGGCGTCCTCGTCCTTGGCACGGTGATTGGTGAGAAACCCCAGATCCTCACGATGGTAACGCCCGATCTGGTGGGTCAGGGCTACCACGCCGGGAATTTGGTCAAGTCGCTGGCTCAGATTGTCGGCGGCGGCGGCGGCGGTCGCCCCGAGATGGCCCAGGCCGGTGGCCGTGATGTCTCCAAACTGGCCGATGCAATCGCTCGTGCGCCTGAATTGGTTGCGGAGCAGAGAAAATAGATAGGCGAGGGGGTTCTATGGCCGCCGATGACACCGCTCTGATCCTCGCGCTGCCGGACGAGACTGCCGAGTCGCTGCTGCGCAAAGCGGAGCAGGCGGGGGTTCGTCGGGTGCAGTTGCTCATCCCCGATGATGTGCCCGGCCTTCAGCAGCAGGTACAGTTTGAACGCCTGCGTGCCCTCGCTCTGCGCAGTGGACTTGAGCTGACGGTGATCAGTTCGGATCCCCAGACCTTGCGGGCGGCTCGGCTTAGCCAGATTGAGACGATGCAGGTGCGGAATGCTCACGTCGTGGTGCCGCCGCAGGCTCCCGCCGCGCAGCCACCTGTCAACCCCTATGCTACCCGCGTCCTCAACCGCGAGGAAACCCGTGGCGATGGGGCGAGACCTATGGCTACCGATCTGAGTGCCAGTGATGCTGCCTTCCTTGACGCACTTGACGACCTTGACGCAATGCCGCCGCCCCGCAGCGTCGGCCCCGCTGCCGGGGACGAAGATCTCTTTGCTTCCCTGGAGAGCATCTCCGCACCACACGATTCTCGTACTCCTCGTCGGGGCGCAACCAGTAGCGATGACGACTTCCTCGACGCGCTCGATAGCCTGAGTATTGATGATGAAGAGGAGCTGCGTCGGCCTACCCCTCGCCGCACAGAGACTCCTCCCGCTACGCCGAAGCGCATCCGCCCCGAGGATATCGAGCTTTCGGATGCGGAAAAGGCACGCGCCAAACAGACCGGACGAGTCACGACGGCCCCGCCGCCGCGTCCGACCCGTGCGACGACTGATTCGCCGCCGCCCCGCACGACGACCCCGCGCCGCTCGCAGCTTGATGCGGAGTTTCGGCAGGCTGCCCCACGCCGCCAGAACCGGATCATCCCTGTGACGATGATTATCGCCCTGCTGGTGATTATCCTCGTCGCCGCAAACCAGATCCTTGGCTCCAAAACGACCGTGATTGTTTCACCGCCGGCCCGGCCCGAGCTGATCGAGCCGATCAAGGCGATGCCTATTCCACTGGCGGCACCCGGCAGCGGCAGCACGGGGACGGCGGTGCTGGCCGAGGCGATTGCTCACGACGTGGTCGTGAGCGTGAGCGGACAGATTGCCGAGGGCACGATGTCCCCGTCTGGCACCGCCAGGGGCAGCATATCCCTGATTAGCATGAACCCGCAGCCGATCACCCTGCCCGCCGGCAGCGAGTTTATTGCGGTGAAGGCTGATGGCCAGGAAGTGCCCTTTGTCAGTGCGGGCGATGTGGTGGTGCCCCCAGCGACCACCAGCGACCAGGGCAATCAGGTTGTCACCACCAAGGGGACGGCAAGCATTGAGGTTGTGGCCCGCTCGGCAGGCAGCGCCTCGAATGTGGACGCCAACAGCATCCGTAAGATCGTCCTGCCCGGAGGCCAAACCTTTCATGTAGAAGTCGGCGCACTGGTCGTGCGCAACGATCCGATCTCCGGAGGCAGCGAAGAACAGGTGCGGATCGTGAAAGATAGCGATGTGCAGCGCCTGCTGGGTGATGGCTTGGTAAAGCTTGATGAGCAGGCCCGCCAGCAGTTCCAGAGCCTCGCCAACGCACGTAAACTCCAGCTAGAGCCGACGACAATGACCCCTCGCCGCGCCGACCTAGAGCAACTCCAGGGCTTTGAGTACAGTGTCTCCCCATCTGTGGGCGAGACGGTTAATCCGGCGGATCCTACCTTTGTCCTGTCGCTGACGGCTCATTATAGCGCCCTCGCCACCTCGCCGGGTACGCCGCTCACGGATCAGATCGGCAAAGTTCTCACCGAGCAGTTACGTCAGGCAAACCGGCTCCAGCCCGGCGACTGCAAGGCTCCGGCAATCACCAGTTGGATGTGGGATGGCACGCGGCTCACGGTGAGCGGACAGATCGGCCCGAACACGAAGGATCCGGCTTGCGGCCCTAAGCTGAGCGACTCAGCACTTCAGCAGGTGCGCGATGCCGTGCGTGGTAAGCCACAGGCAGAGGCTAAAGCGGCACTGCAATCCCTGGTGCAGAAGGGGCTGATCAGCAACTACTCCCTGCCTAGTGTGGATCGGCTGCCAGGTTGGGACTTTCAGTTGCGCATTGAGACGCGGTAAGGATTTTGGATTGCAGATGTCCGACAATCCAAAATCTAAAATCCAAAATCCAAAATCGAGCGAACGAATGGAAGATAGACGAGTCCTCGGGCTAGATGTCGGTTCGCGGCGGATCGGCGTGGCCCTGAGCGACGCATCGGGCTTTTTATCCAGCCCACTCACCACGGTCGGGGCTGTTCCTCGCGAACGGGCCATCGCCGAGATCGTGCGGCTCGCCCGCGAGAACGAGGTGGTGGAGGTGGTAGTTGGACTCCCCCTCACTCTGCGGGGCGAGATTGGCCCCCAAGCCGAACTGATCCACGCTTTTGTCCGCGAGATCGCGCCAGCCCTTGGCCTGCCTGTGGCGCTCTTCGACGAGCGCCTTAGCACCGCCGCCGCCGAGCAGATGCTGCGCGACCTTGGGGTTAAGCCCGAGAAGCGCAAGCAGCAGATTGATCAGGTTGCTGCCTCGATCATCCTCCAGGATTACCTCGACCACACGCGCAATCGCGGAGAAGAGCGAGAGAGAGCATCTTACCCCTACTCTTCTACCGACCAGCCCGACGCTGCCTCGGCATATACCGATCATGGTGGCGATAATCGCGTCTGATCTGAATCCCCACACGGCGTAGGATGTGTTTGCCGCTCGTCACCAGCCAGTCGGCGATGCTGTGGGCGGCGCTGCCTGTGCAGAACCCGATCACAAAAGCCAAAGATGCGTTCGGGTAGTCGGTTGTGACGTGGTTGATCGTGAGGCTGAGTTGCTGGGAGTAGTCCGGCACGACGATCCCGACTTGGCCGAGGAGCCAGGTTGCACCCAGGATCAGGCCGAGCGACACGAAATAAAAATAGGCCATGCGCAGCAGGGGCGAGAAGATCAAGCTGTGGCTCCAGACGCTGCGGTGGGGTATCATCCACATGTAGGGCCGCCAGATCCAGAAGAAGATTCCCCAGCGGTTATCAATCGCCGAGTCAAGATCGAGGTCGGGCGAAAAGAGTATCCCGGAGATCATGTGGGCGATCACCAGCCACGCGCTGTTCGGATATGCGTCACGTGCGCCAATGCTGAGGCTATTCACCTGAACGATCTGGGCCAGGGGAGCGAGGGCCACCGCTGTGGCGATGGTGATAATGTCGTGCGTGCGTGCGTCGGGCATGTGCGGTACTCTGTCTGTGCGGCGATTTTCTAATGCTAAGGATAGCCCGTCTGTGCGATATTGGCAAGTGCGCCGCGCCGCACTCGTAGGGCGAAGCATCACCTATGACTCACCCACTTTTGCGTGGCAGTTGGCTTGTCCGGCACGCCTTCGCGCTAATCATCTTTGTTACCATGATCAGCCTCGGCTTCTGGCAACTCGACCGGCTGGCCCAGCGCCGCACCGCTAACGCGGAACGATTGGCGGTTCTCGATCAGAACCCAGAGACACTTACTGGCACTGTGGAACAGGCCGAATCCCTGGTCGGGCGCAGGGTGCGGGTACGTGGAACCTATCTAAGCGACCAGAGTCTACTTCTGCGTGGTCAGACAACCGAGAGCGGGATCGTTGGTGTTCACCTGCTCACCCCGCTACGGATCGGCGGCACCGAGGTCGCGGTGATGGTGGATCGCGGCTGGCTGCCGACCGAGCAGGCCCGCCCCGCAGCGCGGGCCGCCTTCGCCGTTGAGCGTGACGTGATGATCGAGGGCGTGGCCCTGCACGGAGAGTCTCGGCCCAACACGCTCCTGGCCGGGATGGATCTGCCTATGCCCGGTGAGCAGCGTATTGACGCATGGCTGCGCGTGGATCTCGGCAAGATGCAGGCCCAGATTAACGTGCCGCTGCTGCCGGTCTACGTTGAACTGCTGCCCTCCGCCGATGGCCCGCGCCTGCCCCAGCCGGCTGACCCGCGCCTGCTCAGTGATGGCTCGCACCTAAGCTACGCCCTCCAGTGGTTCGCCTTCTCGCTGATCTTGACCATCGTCTACGCCGCCCTGATGCGTCAGGAACTGCGGCGATTGGCCTAGCACGAAAATAGCCGATAGCCGATAGCCAGACACCATCGGCCATTTTCATTGCGATGCGATGGTGTGCGCCCTGCGCAGCGTATCGCCACACCCGCAACGAGACCCTCATTCCTGGTACAATACCATTCTGCCCGCACCCGAATCAGCGCGAGGATACAGGAATGGCACAGCGGTTCCAGGATCAGTTTGGCAATCCCCACGGTATGGGCGGGCGCTTGGCCGGTTGGCTGATGGCCCTCACCAACCGCGATCTTAATGCGTGGGCCATTGACCAACTGGCCGTGCGACCTGGTGACCGTGTGCTTGAGATTGGCTTTGGGCCGGGGTTGGCGGTGCAGGCGCTGGCTCGCCGTGCCAGGAACGGTTCGGTTGAGGGCGTTGATGTTTCTCCGCTTATGGTTGAGCAGGCTACCCGGCGCAACGCCGCGATGGTGAAGGCCGGACGGGTGAGCCTGCGGGTTGGTGCGGTGAGTGCCCTGCCCTACGATGCGGGTCGCTTCGATAAGGTGCTGGCGGTGAACAATGTGCAATTCTGGCCTCAGTTGGCCGACGATCTGCGCGAAGTGGCCCGCGTGATGCGCCCCGGCGGCGTTTTGGCGATTGTCCTTCAGCCGCGTCACGCTCCCAGCGCCGCAGATGTTCTCGCTGTCCGCGACGATCTCATCGCGCAGGTGAGGGCTGTCGGCTACCGCCGCGTTCGTAGTGCTGTCACCTCTGGCTCTCCGATGCCCGCCTTTGTGGTGCTGGGAGATCGGCCCGCGTAGATTCAGAAAGGCTCTCTCCGTGTCCTTCCGCCTGATCGCCCTCGACCTTGATGGCACCTTGCTCGATCCGCAGCACCGCATTAGCTCCACAAACGCCGCCGCTGTGGCCGCATGTGTGGCCGGGGGCGCACGGGTGCTGATCGCCACCGGGCGAACCTTTACCTCGGCCCGGCCCTATATCGCTGATCTGCACCTCGTCGGCCCGCAGATCACGCTCAACGGCGCGGTTTTCGCCGATCTCGACGGCAACCAGATGATGATGCGGCGACACCTGACTGCCGATCTGTTGGCAGATGTGACGGCGATGCTGGAGGAGCGCAGCTTGCCCTATACGGTTTTTGGGCCAAGCACGATCTATGCGCCCTTAGGCATGGCTTATACCGACATTCTGGAACGCTATGGCGAGCCGCCCGCCGTGCAACTGAGCCGCGCTGAGATGCTGGGTGTGACCGATGCGATCAAGGTTCTCACCTTTCTTGCGCCCGGCCCGCTGGACGATGAACTGGCGGAACTGATGGGCGACCGCTTTGAGGTGACGCGCACCGGCCCGCAGTTCTTCGAGTTCCTGCCGCCCGGCGTGACGAAGGGCTCCGCTCTGGCCGAACTGATGGCTCGCTACGAGGTGCCCCGCGAGGAGGTCCTCGTCATTGGCGACGGTGAGAACGACATCAGTATGTTTGGCGTGGCCGGGCTGAGTGTGGCGATGGGCGATGCCCCCGATCTGGTGAAGTCTCACGCCAGCGACATTACCGCGACCTGTGCCGCCGACGGAGTCGCCCTGGCCTTGCAGCGCCATGTGCTTCTCAGACCACCAAACGATCCGCGCACAACACCCGATGAAAAGAGCCGCTGATGCCCGACTATCGGTTATCGGTTATTACTACAGTTGTAGTTTTAATCACCCCCCCTAGCCCCCCTGCAAGCGGGGGGGAATCAATGCATTGTTCCCCCCCGCTTGCGGGGGGGCTAGGGGGGGTGATCGGCAGGAGCCTTTCTGTGAAGATATTTACAACTGTAGTATTTATTGGCTATCGGCTATTTTCAAGCGGTAAGAGGGCGTAGATCCCTGATGATCGAGTTCGACCGGGTGAGCAAGATCTTCCCGAGCGGCGCTGGCTCGCTCACGGCCCTGCACGACGTGAACCTGAGGGTTGCCGCCGGTGAATTTATCGCCCTGATCGGGCCGAGCGGCTGCGGCAAGAGTACCCTGATCCGTCTGGTGGGCGACCTGGAGCAGCCCAGTTCCGGCACTCTGCGCGTGCGCGGGAAGACGCCGCGCCAGGCCCGGCTCGACCACGATTACGGGATTGTTTTTCAGTCCCCGGTGCTTTACGAGTGGCGCAGCATCCGCAAGAACGTTGAGCTACCTCTGGAGATTATGGGCCATCCCGGCCCCACGCGCCGCGCCCGCGCCGATGAGTTGCTGCACCTGGTGGGCCTGAGCGATTTCGGCGATGCCTACCCGCACCAGCTCTCTGGCGGTATGCAGCAGCGCGCTGCGATTGCCCGCGCCCTCTCCTTCGAGCCGACTATCCTGCTGATGGACGAGCCTTTTGGTTCGCTTGATGAGATCACCCGCGAGCGCATGCAGGTGGAGTTGCTCACGATCTGGGACAGTGGCACCCAGCGCACCACGGTGATCTTTGTTACCCACAGTATTCCCGAGGCCGTCTTTCTGGCCGACCGGGTGGCGGTGATGTCGCCCCGCCCTGGCCGGATCGTACAGCTCGTGACGATTGATCTGCCCCGCCCGCGCAGCTTTGAGACGCGGGAAGATCCGCGCTTCTTCGCCCTCGTCAGCGAGGTACGTGCGCGGCTGCGTGAAGAGTAATCGGGGCAGATCTGCCTTACAGACAACCATGTGATTTGCGCACAACACCCGATGAAAATGGCCACGGATGTCCGACTATCGGCTATCGGCTATCGGTTATCGGCTATTTTCACCTCAGGTGATGTACCTTCGCAGATCGTCTATCCCGTCGCCCTCGCGGATTGTCCTATAATCGTAACCTTCACCACCAGCGACAACCTTCCAGTCGCGCAGTTCAATCCCCGGCGTTGTGATGACGGTGAGAAGCCACGCTGTCTCGGCGCGATTGTACTCCTCCCCGCGCCCGCCGTAGCCACACTCGATCTCGATCATATCCTGGTGAACCTCAATGATGTTGTAGATCCAGAGGTTTTTCTGTGTCGCGTCACCCCTGAGGTTCGTGCGGTACGCCTCCAGGTTCGATGTATCAACGAAGGTGACGTAGCTGCACACCTGCTGATGATACCGACAGGGCGCAGCGTCTCGTGGGCAGAAGGCGTAGCCCTGCGGCACAACCGCTGCGGCAGCCTGCGCGAGATCCGCCGCGCTCATTGAGGATACGTGCGCAATGAAGATCCAGTCCGGCCCAGACGGTGTCGCCTCCCAGCACCACGGTTTGTGATCGGTCATTGTTGCACTCCTACGTTTGTTGATGTCCTTGCGATTCTCGCGTACAACACCTGATGAAAACGAACCGTAGGGGCGCGTCGCGACGCGCCCCTCCCCGACACCCGGCTATTTTCAGGTTAACCCAAGCGAGATGTATTTGACCTCAAGGTACTCATCAATGCCGTGGGGGCCACCCTCGCGACCCATGCCGCTTTGCTTGACACCGCCGAAGGGAGCCTGTGCGATGGAGGGCATGCCGTCGTTTACCCCAATGATGCCGTACTCCAGGCCCTCGGCAACGCGGAAGACCCGGCCTACATCGCGGGTGTAGACGTAGGCGGCCAGTCCGTAGCTGGTATCGTTGGCCATTCGCAGGGCGTCATCCTCGCTATCGAAGGGAATGAGCGGGGCCACCGGGCCAAAGGTTTCCTCGCGGGCCACCAGCATGCGTGCATCTACACCCGTGAGGACGGTGGGCGTCCAGAAGCGTCCGCCTAGGGGCGAAGCATCGCCACCGACCAGTGCCTGGGCGCCGCCTGCGGTTGCCTCGCGTACGTGGTGCTGCACCTTCTCCACGGCGACCGCGTCAATCAGCGGGCCAATGCCGACGCCGGGTTCCAGGCCATTGCCCACGGTGAGTCCGCGCACCTGGGCGGCAAAGGTGTGGGCGAATCGCTCGTAGATCCCGCGCTGCACAAAGATGCGGTTGGCGCACACGCACGTCTGCCCAGCGTTGCGGAACTTCGAGGCCATCGCCCCGACAACGGCTGCGTCCAGGTCGGCGTCGTCAAACACCAAGAAGGGCGCATTGCCACCCAGTTCGAGCGACAGGCGCTTAATGGTTGTTGCCGAGCTGTGGATGAGCAGCCTGCCCACCTCGGTCGAGCCCGTGAAGCTCACCTTACGCACGCGCTCATCGGCGAAGATCGTCTCTGAAAAGGGGACAGGATTGTGGCAGGTGAGGATATTGACCACGCCGGGGGGCGCACCAGCTTCCACAAAGAGCTTGCCCAGTTCCAGGGCCGAGAGCGGAGTCTGCTCGGCGGGCTTACAGATCGCCGTGCAGCCTGCGGCGAGGGCTGCGCCGAGCTTGCGGGCCAGCATCGCCGTCGGGAAATTCCAGGGGGTGATCAGGGCCACCACGCCGATGGGCTGGCGCAGCACCAGGAGCCGCTTATTGGCCGTGTTGGACGGGATCGTCTGCCCGTAGATACGTTCGGCTTCGCCGGCGAACCAGGTAAAGAACGATGCGGCGTAGGCGATCTCGCCGCGAGACTCGGCCAGAGGCTTACCCTGCTCCAGAGTCATGATTGTCGCCAGACGCTCCTGGCGCTCCCGCATTAGGGCCGCGACATGGCGCAGTAGAGTGGCGCGCTGAGGGGCTGGGGTGGCCGCCCAGGCTGGTAGAGCCGTCGCGGCAGCATCAATGGCGGCACGGGCGTCATCGGCCCCGCCATCAGGTACCTCAGCCAGCAGCGCAGCGGTGGCCGGGTTATCAACAGAGAAACTAGCCCCACCGACGGCAGGGCACCACTCGCCGCCGATCATCTGGAGGTACGGCGAGTCGCCAATGGTCGCCGCAGCAACCGAGGTGCTATCAATGACCGTCATCACTGACTCCTTAACATCGCACATGGAGTTAATCGGATTGCTCTATTATAAGGAATCTGCCGCCGCTCAGCCCTCACCCCCCAGCCCCTTCTCCCAGAACGGGAGAGGGGGAGTAAATCGCTTTCTGATGCAGAAATCTCCCCTCTCCCCTGGTGGGAGAGGGGCAGGGGGTGAGGGGGCAAAGTATTGCCCCTAGCCTGCGATGGAGCAGAAACTAGACCTCTAGACCGATAGCGTAGCGCCCGCCGCACGCTACCATGAGAGCTGTTTTCCTCGATTATTCTGAGCGGAGCATGCTCTGCCCATACTCGCATCGCCAATGGCTATAGACAGTGTCCGTCTGCTTACCAATAGTGCCGCCCAGATCTGGCGGGAACTCAGCCGCTACAGCAGCATTGAGTCTCTCACCGCCAGCGATTGTTTTGATGACTGGATCGGCATCACTGTCCCATCTGTTGCCCTCGACCGTGCCGAAGAGCAGTCTCTCCGCCGTGATTACCGCCGCCTGATCACACTAATTGACGAGATCGAGACCCTCATTCACTCCCGCCCCCGCGCCATTGACCTCATCCGCACTCGTGTTGCAGAGGATACGATATCTTCGCCACGAGGGTATGGGAGCGACTGCACCGCACCCTTAATCGTATCGCCATTTGACGCCCCCCTTATTGATTAGTACAATGGTGCAGATCTAGCGAGGATTCCCTCAAGCGAAGCGAGCGCGATCATGTTTGAGAGTCTCTCCGACCGGCTACAGACGGTCTTTCAGAAATTAGGCAGCAAGGGTAAGCTCACCGAGGACGATGTTCGTGAGGCGATGAAGCAGGTGCGCCTGGCTCTGCTTGAGGCTGACGTAAACTTCAAGGTGGTGAAGGATTTCGTCGCTAAGGTGACGGAACTCTCCATCGGCGAGGATGTCACCAAAAGCCTCACGCCCCACCAGCAAGTGGTGAAGATCGTCCATCAAGAACTGATCAATCTCCTGGGCAACGACAACGTCCCGCTCCAGGAGTCACGCCCCGGCCCGACGGTGATCATGTTGGTGGGGCTCCAGGGTACCGGGAAAACAACGTTAGCGGCAAAATTGGCTTTGACCCTGCGCAAAAAAGGTCGCCGGGTGCTGCTGGCCGCCTGCGATGTCTACCGTCCAGCGGCGATCACGCAACTCCAGTCGCTCGGCAAGCAGCTTGGGATTACGGTCTATACCGACCCCGGCTCCACCAGCCCGCCCGACATTGCGGCTCAAGCCGTTGAACTGGCCAAAAAAGAACTCTACAACACGGTGATCGTGGACACCGCTGGGCGTCTTCAGATTGACGAGTTGCTCATGCAGGAGCTTGAGCAGATTGACGCCCGCGTCCACCCGATTGAGCGGTTGCTGGTGGTAGACGCGATGACCGGCCAGGAGGCCGTGCGTGTCGCCGACACCTTCAACCAGCGCGTCAGCGTCACCGGCTTGGTGATGACCAAGATGGATGGTGACGCCCGTGGCGGCGCAGCCCTCTCGGTACGCTCAGTCACGGGCGTGCCGATCAAGTTCATCTCCAGCGGCGAGAAGGTTGACGGCAACACCCTTGAGGCATTCTACCCCGACCGGCTGGCCTCGCGCATCCTGGGCATGGGCGATGTCCTCTCGCTGATTGAGAAGGCCGAGGAGATGTACGATGTCGAAGAAGCCAAGCGCATGGAGAAACGCCTGCGCAAAGGCCAGTTCGACTTCGAGGATTTCCTGAATGCCATGCAGCAGATGCGCAAGCTCGGCCCGCTCCAGCAGATTTTGGGGATGATCCCAGGCTTCAGCCAGATCGCCCGCAACGAGGAGTTGATCAGCGAGAAGCAGCTCAAGCAGGTTGAGGCGATGATCTTCTCGATGACGATTGAGGAGCGCCGTAACCCCGACATCATCAAGAACAGTCGCCGCGAGCGGATCGCCCGTGGCAGCGGCACGAGCGTCCAGGACATCGCTCAGCTCACCAAGCAGTTTCAGCAGATGCAGCGCATGATGAAGCAGATCGGTGGCATGGGCAAGGGTGGTGGCAAAGGCCGTGGTGGCAAGGGACGCGGCGGCAAAGGCGGTGGCGGCGGCGGCCCAATCAACCCGCAGGATCTTTTACGTATGCTGAAGTAGGGGCGGCTCGGACGGAGGGGCGGCGCACGCGCCGCCCCTCCGCCATACGCGCAGAAATGTGGTAATATAACCCAGTTAAGCGCCAGCGGGCGCGCATAATCTGTGATAATAGGGAAGAGCTGGATAGCTCTCGGAGGCAGTTTACACACATGGTAAAGATTCGTCTTCGCCGCACCGGCAAGACTAAGCAGCCCAGCTACCGCCTTGTCGTGGCCGACTCGCGCTCGCCGCGCGATGGCAAGTTCATCGAGATCATCGGTCACTACAACCCGATCCGCTCGCCCAAGGTGCTGGAAATCAATGGCGACCGCGCACGCTACTGGCTTGGCGTTGGCGCCCAGCCCAGCGATACCGTTGTCGGCCTGCTCAAAAAACAGAGTATCCTCGACAGCGACGGCAAAGTTATCGCTGCCCCCGTCGAGGCATAGCAGAGCGTGTAGGGTGTCGGCGGCGATCCGCTGCCCCTGTGCCCTCTCCCCTGAACCCGCATGAAAGAGCTGCTCGACTACATCGCTCGCAACCTCGTGGATAGCCCCGAGTCGGTGCAGATCAAGGAGCGCGTCGGACGCTTCACCGTCACCTACGAACTCTCGGTCGCCCCCGATGAGACCGGCAAGGTGATTGGGCGGAGCGGGCGCGTGGCCAAGGCCATCCGCGATATGATGGGCGTTGCCGCAGCCCGCCAAAATAAGCGGGTTCATATTGACATTGAGTGAGTGCAGATCGCAGATTGCAGATTGCAGTCCAATCTGCACTCTGCATTCTGTAATCTACAATCACTATGACAGAGACTCCTGACGACCTGCTGCTGATCGGCGTGATCGCTGGCCCTTTCGGTATTAAGGGTCTGGTGAAAATCAAGGCGTTCACCGACCAGCCCGACTACCTCAAACGCCACCTGCGCGACATCTTCGTTGGCAAAAAGCTCACGCCCTATAACCTCACCAATCTCCACGAACATAAGCCCGGTGTCCTCCTGCTCACTCTGCGCGGCGTTGAGACACGCGAGGCCGTTGACGAGTTGCGTGGTGCCGAAGTCTACATTCGTCGCTCGGATGCCGCACCCCTCGGTGAGGATGAGTACTACCTTCACGAACTGATTGGCCTGCAGGTCTCCACCACGGACGGACTGGATCTCGGTAAGGTGCGTGAGGTGATCGAGACAGGGGCCAATGAGGTGCTGGTGGTCACGCGGCCCGGCCAGGGCGACGCGCTCGTGCCGCTTGTCCGTGAGTTCATAACCGAGTTCGATATTCCCGGCGGTCGTGTTGTTGTCCGACCAATTGAGGGTCTGCTCTAAATAACCCTCCTCGCGCCTATGCCCACCAGACGACAGATCCTCGCCCTCGGCGCAAGCGCAGCGGCTATGCTCTCTCTGCGCGCCCTCGCTCGCGCCGCCACTGATACGGTGGTCTACCTGCCACTTGTGCAGGTGCCACCACAGCCCACCCCAGAGCCGAGCGCAACGCCGACCCCAGAGCCAGCAACGCCGACCCCAGAGCCAGCGACGCCGACCCCAGAGCCAGCGACACCCACCCTCGCGCCGACAGCAACACCCACCCTCGCCCCAGGCGATGTGGGCTGGATCATCGCGCCGGCCTCTGGCACTGCCGCCCAGGCCATTGCCTGGTTCACCGCACAGGCCGTCGGCCACAGCGACTACACCGCCTACGACATCACCTCAATCGTCCAGGCGTACCAGAGCCTGGGAGAGAGTGTTGGCATTGGCGTAGACTGGTTCCTGGCCCTGGCCCAGTGCGCCCATGAGACCGGCAGCCTCACCTCGTGGTGGGCGCAGCGACCACGACGCAACCCGGCTGGCCTCGGCGTAACCGGCGTGACGGCGGATGGCGATGGTACGCCCGCCACACAACCCGGCGTTGATTGGGCCTGGGATGCCTCGATCATGAAGTGGCGTGCAGGGATGAGTTTTACCAGTTGGGCCGATGGGTCGGTTCCCGGGCACCTGGGCCGACTGCTGGCCTACGCCTTGCCGGAGGGTGCCGGTACACCCGAGCAGCAGGCGCTGATCAGCGCAGCCCTGAGCCGACGTGGGCTACCGGCAAAATATCGCGGAATCGCACCAACAATCATCGGGTTCAACGGAACATGGGCCGTCCCCGGCACCACCTACGGGCAAAGCATCCTCAGCCTAGTGCAGCGCATGCGGGCGGGGTAAGGGGCAAAGAATTGCCCCACAGATGGCAACACTTTGTACGAAAAAAGAACAGGTAGCCGACGCTTCTTTCCTACGCGGTTTATCCCTTATCAATGCGAGAAATCGCCCCTTCCGCGTTAAGGAATGTTCGCTTGACTCACCTCTGGCTCGGACGTATAATGCGTGCATTCCTTAAACTCCCCTTAACCCTTGAATGAAGGATTTTCGCATGGGGGCAAAATTCAACACGCATGACTGTAGCTGTGAAGGGTGGCATAGGCGGTAGCCTGTTGCCGCCCCTTTTGTTTTTCGCCAATGTAACGACGGCAGGGCTGAACGAGGCCGTTCAAGAACCTATGGAGGATGTATTCCATGCACTCAGATCTAATCGGAAAGATTGAGAAGGCTCGTCGCTACGCCGAAGAGCCGGAGCGGATCAAGTTCAGTGGCATGAAGGTGCATTTCAACGGTGGCAACAGTGAGCATGAGATCGAACTGAAGGATGGTCATTGGACATGTTCCTGCGCGTTCTCGCACAACTGGGGTACCTGCGCACATATTATGGCGATGCAGCGCATCCTGACCCCGATGCTCACCAAAGAGGCGCTGCGGGCTGACACCGAGCTGCATCTGAACGATGAGCCGGTGGGAGCAGTTTGACCCACCCTAGCCAATAGCTCGAATAATGCCGCCTATCGAAAGGGGCGTGGCGACTGCCACGCCCCTTCGCCGTGTACTGTTATGACGCTTGTGATCGCACATCGGGGCGCGTCTGCCTATGCGCCCGAGAACACTATCGCCGCTTTTGCCTTGGCCCACCGCCAAGGGGCCGACATGATCGAGTTGGATGTGCAGGCTACCGCCGACGGGGTATTGGCGATCTTTCACGACGATACCACCGAGCGTTGGGACGGTCGCCCACGCCCGGTGGGGCGGTGTACCCTGGTCGAACTTCAGGCGCTCGATATTGGCGGGGAGCGAGTGATAACCCTGGAGGAGACCCTGGCTTTTGCCCGCGAGACAGGCATAGCCCTCAACGTTGAGCTAAAGACCACCGGGGTCGCGGCGCGCTGCGCGGCCCTGCTGCGCCAGTACGACATGATCGAGCAAACGGTGGTCTCGTCATTTCTACCAACCGCCCTGCGGGAACTGGCAGTCGCCGACCCGGCACTGCGCCGGGGCTACCTGATGGGAACCAACAGCTATCGCCCCGCCATCCGCGCCCGCGAGCTGTGGCCCTTCTTCGCCCTCACGTCCGTGGGTGCCTGTGCGTGGAACCCCTCACACGAACTGCCCGCCGTTATGCGGATCATCCCGCTGGTGCGCCGGGCCGGCTACGCGGTGAATGTGTGGACAGTGGACGACCCAGCCCAGATGCGGCGACTGGTGGCGGCGGGAGCCACGGGGATTATTACCAACAAACCTGACGTGGCCCGTCAGGCGCTGAGAGATTCGTAGGAGAGCAGAAATTCTTTGCGCCTTCGCGCCTTTGCGTCAGACCATGTGTGACGCAAAGAGTAAAAAAAAGGGATCAGGGGGCGCGACACGCCCCCTGATCCCTTTTTTTGTGGGCTTATTCTACCCTACTCGACCGTATACTCACCCTCGACAACGCCATCGTCCTTCTTGGAACCGCCAGCGTGCGGTTGGCCTTGGGCTGCGCCATCGCTATAGGCGGCCTGCGAGATTGCGTACATCGCCTGCTGGAGTTCGCCCGTCAGACCCTCAATGCGCTCGCGGTTCTCCTTGGTGACGGCCTCGCGCAGATCCTTGATCAGACCCTCGACCCGCCCCTTCTCGATGCTGTCCACCTTATCCCCGAGATCGTTCAGGGTCTTCTCGCTCTGGTAGGCGAGGCTGTCGGCCTGGTTCTTCAGCTCAACCACCTCGCGCCGGGTCTTGTCTTCCTCGGCGTGGGCCTGGGCATCGCGCACCATACGCTCAACCTCGTCCTTATTCAGGTTGGTGCTGGCGGTAATGGTGATACGCTGCTCTTTGCCGGTGGCCTTATCCTTGGCCGAGACGTTCAGGATACCGTTGGCATCAATGTCAAACGTTACCTCAACCTGCGGCACACCGCGTGGCGCAGCCGGGATACCCTCAAGCCGGAAGCGTCCAAGAGTCATGTTATCCCCGGCCATCTCACGCTCGCCCTGGAGGATGTGGATGTCCACCGCCGTCTGGCCCTCAGCCGCCGTGCTGAAGATTTCGCTCTTCTTGGTCGGGATGGTCGTATTGCGATCAATCAGCTTGGTCATCACGCCGCCCAGGGTTTCCACGCCCAGGGAGAGCGGGGCCACGTCCAGCAGCACCACGCCCTTGACATCGCCGCCGAGGACACCGGCCTGGATGGCTGCGCCCACAGCCACAACCTCATCGGGGTTGACGCTCTTGTTTGGCTCCTTGCCGATAATCTTGCGTACCAGTTCCTGCACCACCGGCATACGGGTGGAGCCGCCTACCAACACGACCTCTTGAATATCGCTGGCCTTGAGGCCGGCGTCCTTAATCGCCTGGATGACCGGGCCACGCAGGCGCTCGGTGAGTGCGCTGGTGAGTTGCTCGAACTTAGCGCGGCTAAGCTTCATGGCCAGGTGCTTGGGGCCGCTGGCGTCGGCGGTGATAAAGGGCAGGTTGATCTCCGTCTCGCTAACGCTCGACAGTTCCATCTTCGCCTTCTCGGCAGCCTCCTTGAGCCGCTGGAGAGCCTGACGATCCTTGCCCAGATCAATGCCCTGATCCTTGCGGAACTCATCGGCGATCCAGTCCACAATCGTGGCGTCGTAATCATCGCCGCCGAGGTGGGTGTCGCCGTTGGTGGCATGCACCTCAACCACACCGTCACCGACCTCTAGCACGGATACGTCGAAGGTACCGCCGCCGAGGTCAAAAACCAGAATAGTCTCGTCCTTCTTCTTATCAAGGCCATAGGCCAGGGCGGCCGCCGTGGGCTCATTAATGATGCGCAACACTTCCAGGCCCGCGATCTTACCGGCGTCCTTGGTAGCCTGACGCTGAGCGTCGTTGAAGTAGGCCGGAACCGTAATCACCGCCTGAGTGACCGGCTCGCCCAGATATGCCTCTGCGTCGGCCTTGAGCTTCTGCAGCACCATGGCCGAGATCTCCTGGGGCGCGTAGTCCTTGGTCGTCTGTGGGACGCCGATCCGCACATCGCCACGGGCACCCTTGGCAACCTTAAACGGCACAATTTCGCGCTCGGAGGGCGTGTCATCGTAATCACGACCGATAAAGCGCTTTATTGAGTAGAGCGTATTCTCTGGGTTGATCGTCGCCTGGCGCTTGGCGGTCTGGCCGACCAATCGCTCGCCATTCTTCGCAAAAGCGATGACCGATGGGGTCGTCCGGTTGCCCTCCGCGTTCGGGATCACGACTGCGTCGCCGCCCTCCATCACCGCCACGCACGAGTTGGTCGTCCCCAGGTCAATGCCTACAATCTTAGCCATTATCGCCTCCATCATCTTGAGTATTGCGTGTTGTGTGTTGAACGGTGCGCAGCACCGGGTGTTCAACATCCCACTGCTCAGTGTACCGGCTTTTTGTACAGTTCACACTAGCGCGGTGTTAGAGTTGTGTTTGAATCTGCGCCGCATCGCCGCGCCACAAACGCGGGGTGTGGTGGAGGCGGCGTGTACATTTGTCACGTCGGCATAACCTGCCGTGGTATAATCACGGCGGTGGACTGGCTATAGTGTGGGGCGCTACCGTGAGCGGACAGGATCTGCTGACCCCCAACATGATCGTACCCGGCACGACTGACACCTACACGGTACTCAACCTGATCGGTCGCGGCGGGATGGGTACCGTTTATCGTGTGCAGCGCACCAGCGACGCAAGTGTGTGGGCGCTTAAAGAGATGCGCGTCCAGGGCGAACTGACGGCTGAGGAGCAGGCTGATAATCGCCGACTCTTCCTCCAGGAAGCTGCTCTCCTGCGCTCCCTGGCCTTCCCCAATCTGCCGGTTGTGGCCGATCTCTTCGAGTACGAGGGTCGCCCGACTCTGGTGATGGAGTATGTCCCTGGGACGACGCTGGAGGATCGTGTCCACGAGGCGAACGCCCCACTACTAGAGCAGCCGGTTCTTGGCTATGGTATCCAGTTGTGCCGGGTTCTTCACTACCTCCATAGCTGCGACCCGCCGATTATCTACCGCGACCTGAAGCCCTCGAATATTATGCTCACCCCCGCCGGGGTACTCAAGCTGATTGACTTTGGCGTTGCCCGTACCCATAAGAAGGGCAAGTCGAAGGATACGATTGCGATGGGTTCGGCTGGCTACGCCCCGCCTGAGCAGTATGGCAAAGGGCAGACGGATGGGCGCAGCGATGTGTACGCGCTCGGTGCCACGCTGCTGCATCTGCTCACAAACTTGCCGCCAGTGCCGCTCCAGACACCGCAACCTGGCTCGATTAGTAAGCTTAATCCTTCAGTTGACGCACACACCGAGGCGGTGATCATTAAGGCCATGAGCCTCCAGCGCGAGCAGCGCTTTGCGAGCTGTGCCGAGATGGAGCAGGCTATCCTGCGCTGCCTTGATGCGCCTTATGTTGATCCAACCTCCAGTGTCGCTGCTCCATCCGCTGGCCCTCCGCCGGTGAAACCAACACCACCTCCGTCGGCGAAGCCAAAACCGCCCGTTAAGCCGACATCGCCGCCCGCTAGGCCGACTCCGCCACCAGCCAAACCGACTCCGCCAGTTGTCCCTAGTCGGAAACAGGCACCTGAGGATGAAGAAACGCCCTGTATGCACTGCGGTCGTGTGAACAAGGGCCGCGCCCGCTTCTGCGCTGGCTGTGGATCGCCCCTAGCCGAGCCGCCAAAGCCGCGCCTGCTGATCACCTCGCCGCACCGCAGTTGGGAACTGCCAATTGACCGGCTGCCCGTGCGTATCGGACGACGTGACCCGCGCCAAAATCACTATCCTGAGCTGGATCTGGCTGAGCATGATCGCGGCATCGCGTCCCGCCACCACGCGACTATTCAGCGCGACGGTGACTTCTATACCCTCACCGACCTGGGGAGCACCAACGGCACGATGCTCAACAGCAAGCTGATCACCCCCCGTGTGCCCCAGCGCCTCACCCAGGGCGACCGGATCAAGATTGGCGAGGTTGAGATCGAGTTTCGATGGTCATAATAATATCTGGTTAAAAGTGAGCTATGAGTGTACACGTTCTGATTCTCCGTGCGCCCGGTATTAACCGTGATGGCGACGCGGCCATGGCCTGCGAGCTTGCTGGTGCCAGCGCCGAGCGCATCCACGTTAACCGGATCGCTGATGGTGCCGTGCGTCTGCGCGACTACGCGATGCTGATCATTCCCGGCGGATTCTCCTACGGCGATCACCTGGGAGCCGGGAAGTTGCTCGCAGTCGATCTTGCTCATCGTATGGGCGACCAACTGCGTGATTTTGTGGCCGATGGCCGCCCGGTGATCGGTATCTGCAACGGATTTCAGGTGCTGGTAAAGGCCGGGGTGCTGCCGGGCAACGCTGGGCCGCCTGCTGTCACCCTCACCGATAACCGCTCGGGCCGCTTCGAGTGTCGCTGGGTGCGCCTTCAGGCCGACCCGCAGAGCCGCTGTATTTTCACACGCGGCATAGAGCGCAGCATCGAGGTGCCGGTGGCCCACGGCGAGGGCCGCATCGCCCTGGACAATGACGATACCCTGGTTCATCTACGCGCCGGTGGTCAGGTGGCCCTGCGCTATGTGGGCGATGACGGTGTGCCGGTGGCTTACCCGGACAACCCTAATGGATCGGTGGATAATATCGCCGGGATCTGCAACACCCAGGGCAATGTACTTGGGCTGATGCCTCACCCCGAGAATGCTATTCGGCCTCAGCAGCACCCGCGCTGGACCCGTGAGCCTCTGCGTGAATCTGGCGATGGGCTGGCGATCTTCCGCAACGCGGTTGAATATGCGAAAACGATGTAGAGACGCCCCGCCGGGGCGTCTAGACGCCCCGGCGGGGCGTCTCTACAGGGGAACCATATGGGCCTCTACCCGCCCTTTAGCCCGTTTCTATTCCAGATCAACCTCTTCGGTCTGCCGATTGCCGTGCGCTGGTATGGCGCGATCATTATGTCGGGCGCGATGTTCGCCGCCTGGCTGGCCTCGCGCCGGGCAGTGGCTCGCGGTATTGACCCCGACCACATTTGGAACCAACTGATACTTGGCCTGATCATGGGGATTGGCGGCGCACGGATCTACTACGTGGCCTTTGAGTGGCATCGCTTCGCGGGCGATCCGATCAGTGCCCTGAACCTGACCACCGGCGGTCTTGCGGTTCACGGCTCGCTGATCGGTGCGATCCTCTCGGCGCTGATCTACACGCGCTACGCGAAGCTGCGCTTCTGGGAGTGGGTTGATATGATCGTGCCGGGCTTCCTGATCGCCCAGGGCATCGGTCGCTGGGGCAATTTCTTCAACCAAGAGGCGTATGGTCGCCCCACCACGCTCCCCTTCGGCGTGCGGATTGATGAGGATCGCCGCTTGCCGCCCTACGGCGATATGCAGGCGTATCCGGCTGATACGCTCTTCCACGCCACCTTCCTCTACGAGTCGCTGTGGAATGTTACCGGCGGCTCCCTGCTGCTCTGGGCCGACCAGCGCTTCGGACAGGGCGCACCCGCCGAGCGGCGCTGGCTGCGCCCCGGCGATGTACTCTTTCTGTACGGGATCATCTACTCGATGGGGCGCTACTGGATTGAGGGACTACGCACCGATAGCCTCTGCCTCAACGGCGTTGGCGGGGACTGCGCTGGCTCGATCCGGGTGGCGCAGTTGATCAGCTTAGTTCTGATCGCGGCCTGTGCTGCGGCCATGGTGGTGAACCACCGCCGCCCGCTGTCACCTGAGCCGACAACCGATGAATTGCGTCAGGATGGCGGGCAGACGCTACCGGGGTAGGAGTACACCTTACCTCTCAAGGAAGCCGATCCCGACCATTCCCCCTCACCCCTTGCCCCTCTCCCTCGGTGGGAGAGGGGCAAGGGGTGAGGGGGTGT
>Ga0208376_1000085_pt1 | contig 25769 bp, 24 predicted proteins | sample CryBogmetaGMA25M_FD_184548 | JGI IMG/M metagenome (GOLD analysis project Ga0208376, IMG submission 184548) | Freshwater microbial communities from Crystal Bog, Wisconsin, USA - MA2.5M (SPAdes) | ecosystem: Environmental > Aquatic > Freshwater > Lake | place: Crystal Bog, Wisconsin, USA...
CCTCGACCACCATGCGCCTTGCGCCTACCTTCGCCCCGCTAGAGAACCAGACACGCAACAAAGCTATCCGTCACCCCGCCGACCGACTGGTCTGGGTGCTGATCCTCGTCCTTGGCCTGATGCTGATGCTCGGTTCCGGAACCTACGCGATCATCCTACTGCGCGGCTAACGTACCCCTGGCTTGACATCCCTGGCCCTAGCCCCTACCATTAACGGGAGGCGGTACAGGCACATGTGCCAGACAGCCAGCAGAGAGGAAATAATGGCCGAAGAGCTTTTTAGTGGGCTGAACCCCGCCCAGCGCCGCGCCGTCGAGGCGATCTCCGGGCCGGTGCTGGTGCTGGCCGGGCCGGGTAGCGGCAAGACCCGTGTACTCACCCATCGCATTGCCTACTTGATCCGCGAGGCCGGTGTAGACCCCTACAGCATCCTGGCTGTCACTTTTACGAACAAGGCCGCCCGCGAGATGAAGGAGCGGATCACGACGCTCGTCGGCTCCAGCGAGGCCCAGGCGCTCACCGTTGGCACCTTCCATAGCCTCTGCGCACGCTTCCTACGGCGCGACATCATTCACCTTGGGCGCGAGCGCGATTTTGCGATCTACGACGGTGACGACCAGGAGCGGCTGATGCGCCGCGTCTTCAGGGAGCTGAACCTCGACGAGAAGAAGAACCCGCCGCGTGCTATCCGCGCTCGTATCTCTAGCGCCAAGAACGAACTGGTCTCGCCCAGTGAGTTTGCTCGCCTCAACCATACCTATCCCAACGAGGTCGCCGCACGTTGCTACGAACGCTACCAGAATCTGCTGCGCGAGAGCAACGCCCTCGACTTCGATGATCTGTTGGTCGAGATGGTTCATATCTTTGAACTTTTCCCCGAGGTGCTGGAGAAGTATCAGAATCGCTACGCCTACCTGTTGGTGGACGAGTATCAGGATACTAACCGCGTGCAATACACGCTGGTGCGGCAACTCGCAGGTATGCGGCGCAATCTTTTTGCCGTCGGGGACGAAGATCAGTCGGTGTACGCCTTTCGTGGTGCCGACATCCGCAATATCCGCCAGTTCGAGCAGGACTACCCCGACTCCCAGGTGATCCTTCTGGAGCAAAATTACCGCAGCACTCAGGCGATCCTCGACACGGCCCAGGCGCTGATCGCCGGGAGCGGCACGCGCACGCACGTCAAGAATCTCTGGACGCAGAACGGCGCGGGGATTCAAGTAAGCTTGCACGAAGGCTACGACCAGGATGAAGAGGCGTCTTTTGTTGCCGATGAGATCACCCGCTTGGTGGCCTCTGGCGACTGTAGCTATCGTGGCTGTGCGGTGATGTACCGCATCAATGCGCAGTCTCGCGCCTTAGAAGAGGCGCTGGGCAGACGCCGTATTCCCTACCAGATCGTCGGCGGCACGCGCTTCTATGAGCGTAAAGAAATTAAAGATGTGCTGGCCTATCTACGCTTGATCTACAATCCGTATGATAGCGTCAGCCTGGGGCGGGTGCTGAACTGGCCCGGTCGGGGTATCGGCGAGCGCAGCGAGTCGGAGTTGTTCCGCTGGGCCACCGAGTTGGGTGTGCCGGTTTTTCAGGCCCTGCGTGAGCTTGAGTCGGACACGCCCTCACCCTTCGCCGCACGCTCCAAGACGACTCTGCTCAGCTTCTTAGCCATGATTGACGAGTTCATCGCGGCACGGGCCGCGCTGCCGCTGATCGAGCTGTTTGATCTGATCCTGGCTCGCCTGGAAGTGCGCGAGGCTCTGGTGAAGGATTATGATGCCGAGGAAGCTCATGATCGCTGGACGAATGTGCAGGAGTTGCGGAATGTGGCCGCCGAGTACCGCAACCTACCAATTGAGGGCCAACTGCCCATCTACCTGGAGGAGATCGCCCTGGTGGCCGAGGTGGACAAGATGGACGGCAAGGCTGATGCGGTGACCTGCATTACCCTGCACCAGGCCAAGGGTCTGGAGTACCCTGCTGTCTTTCTAGTTGGTCTGGAGGAGGGACTGCTGCCGCACAGCCGTTCAAGCGACGAGCGCGAGAAGGTGGAGGAGGAACGCCGCCTGCTCTATGTGGGCATGACCAGGGCGCGCCAGCGGCTCTACCTGTGCTACGCCTTCCGCCGCCTCAGCTTCGGTCGGATGAGTATCAGCACCCCCACGCGATTCCTGGCCGATATTCCCAAGGAGTTGCTCAAGCAGCCCAAGAAGCGCGGCACGGCGATGACTCCGCAGACGAGTATGTTCACTGGTCGCAGCGGACACGGCGGCGCACCCCCGCGTAGCCCTGCATCTGCTGGCGTCCGCCCGCCGCGCTCGGCTGCGCCCACCGAGGTGAGTTTCTTCGTCGGCCAGCCCGTGCGCCACACCACCTTTGGTGAGGGCGTGGTGAAGAGCAGCCGCCTGGTTGATGGCGACGAGGAGGTGACGGTGAGCTTTCCGGATAGAGAGCGCAAGCTGCTAGCGAGCTTCGCCCGGCTGGAGAGGATCTAACCGGGCGTGCTTTTTGACTTATCAGACAGTCAAACGATACGTGCACAATGCCGCGATGCAAAGAGCCGCTGATGTCCGGCTATCGGCTATCGGCTATTACTACAGTTGTAGTGTAGATCACCCCCCCTAGCCCCCCCGCTTGCGGGGGGGAATAATGCATTGGTTCCCCCCCGCTTGCGGGGGGGTTAGGGGGGGTGATCGGCGAGAGCCTTTCTGCGAAAATAGTTACAACTGTAGTACTATCGGCTATCGGCTATCGGCTATCGGCTATCGGCTATCGGCTATCGGCTATCGGCTATTCAGCATCACGGCCTACGCAACTGCTCCACCAGAAACTCACGCAGCGCCCGTGCTGCCGGTGATGCCACCCGGTCGCCCCGCCAGACCACGCCGAGGGATCGCTCTAGATGCTGGTCGGAGACGCGCAGTGAGACAAGGTTGGTAGAACCCTGCACCGCCAGGCGTGGCACCAGGGCGATGCCCATCCCGGCGGCCACAAAGTGCATCAGCGTGTCTGTCTCGCCGCCATCAAGCACCACACGTGGGGCGAATCCGGCTTGCTCACAGGCCAACAGGACGGACTCGCGCAGTTCATAATTCTCTGGCGAGAGAACCCACGGCTCGCCCTGAAGTTCGCTGATTGTCACCTCGCCGCGCTCGGCCAGAGGATGGTCGCGCCACACCGCGATGACCATCTCCTCGGTGAAGATCGGTACTACCGTCAGGTTCTCGTCTTCGACCGGCAGCGTAACTACGGCCACATCGGTGAGCCCCGTCTCTAGGAGATCCAGCAGCGTCTGCACGCCAGACTCGTGGAGGCGCAATTCGATGCCGGGGTAGCGCTTGTTGAAGTTTGCCAGCACCGCTGGTAGTAACTGGGTGCCCACGGTGGGCGGCGCACCGACGGTGGCCCGGCCTTTGCGCAGCCCGATCCGCTCGGCCATCTCGGCACGGCCCGCCTCGACTTGTGCCATCACGGCACGTGCGTGGGGCAGCAGCGACTCGCCCGCTTCCGTCAACCGTACGTTACGCCCGACTCGATCAAACAGCGCAACTCCGAGCTCGTGCTCAAGCTGGCTGATCTGTTTACTGAGGGCCGGTTGGGCGATGTGGAGCTCGGCAGCCGCTCTGGTGACGTGAGAGTGACGGGCCACTGCCTCAAAGTAGCGTAGGTGTCGCAGTTCCATATATTCCTTGGAGATGTTCCTTGGGGCATACACCGCATCGCAGCGGGCAGCATCCGCTGCGAACGCCCGTCTGTCAAGTATAGCAGATCGGCGGGATCTGCGTGCTATAATGGGCGTCGCACCATGTCAGGCGCTAAACATTTTATTTCAGAGGTTGCCCATGTATCGCCCCGCCGTGCTGATGATTGCTCTCGTGACCTTCGCCATTCTGCTTGCTCCCGCAGCCCCTCCCGCTCTCGCTGCACCGCCCACGACGCAGGGCGATGCGTTTGCCTTCTACCCGCAGACCGGCCACAACGTCGGGATGCAGATCAAGCAGTATTTTGATGCCAACGGCGGTATTGATGTCTTTGGCTTGCCGCTGACCGAACTCTTCAAAGAGGATAGCGGCCTTCAAGTACAGTACTTCGAGCGCGCCCGCTTTGAACTGAACCCCACTGCCCCGACCGAGCAGCGCCTGAGCCTCACTCGACTAGGAGCTATTCTCACTGAGGGCCGCAGCGAACCCGCCTTCGCCTGGCTCGCCGCCTCGCCTGACCCAGCGCGTACGTTCTTCCCCGAGTCTGGCCACTCCCTCGGCGGTGCCTTCGGCTGGTTCTGGCAAACTCACAATGGCCTCAGCACTTTTGGCTACCCGATCTCCGAGGAGTTCCAGGAATGGAACCCAACCGCCGGACAGGTCTACCTCGTCCAGTACTTCGAGCGCGCCCGCTTTGAGTACCACCCTGAGAACGTGGGTACGCCCTACGAGGTACTCCTTGGCCCCCTTGGCCGTCAGTTTATTGAGCGCGACCCGATTGCCAGCGCCGCAATGGCCCCGGCCCGCGCCGTCGAGTTGCTTGGCCAGTCCAGTACCGGGTTCTCTAGCTCTGCTACCGAGCGCATCACCAATATCACCCGCGCCACGGCAATGGCTGATGGCTCTATGGTGCCGCAGGGCGCGGAGTTCTCCTTCGCCGGTCTCGGCGACTTCTCTGAGGCCAGCGGTTTTGTTGATGGCTATGCGATTGTCTCCGGTCGTATGGAAAAGGTTCTCGGCGGCGGTCTCTGCCAAGTCTCCACTACTCTCTTCCGCGCCGTCTCCAACGCCGGCCTTGAGGTGACTCACCGCGTTGGCCATAGCCACGTGGTCTTCTTCTACGAGAATATCCTGGGATTTGACGCCACGGTCTTCACCCCCGATATTGATTTTCGCTGGCGGAACAACAGCCCCGGCCCGATCTATATCACTGGCACGGTGGATCTCAGCACCTCGAAAATGACTTTCCAGATCTGGGGCTACAACGATGGACGCCAGGTTACCTACGATGGGCCGTATGCGAAAAACTGGACGAAGCCCGGCTCGCCGGTCTGGCAGTACGACAAGACATTGCCCAATGGCAGTGTGCGCCAGCTTGTTCACGGTCGCTCTGGCGTTGATGTGAACTACTACCGTACCGTTACCCTCGCCGACGGCAGCACCCGTCGCAATACCTACTACACCCACTATACGCCCTGGGAGGACTTCTTCATCTACGGCCCTGGCGTCACTCCGCCCAGCGGTGCCCAGATCATCTCCCCCAAGCCGTAGGTCATAAGGGGTAAAACGCAATACCTTTTACGTTGAGGAATCCACCGCCGCTCCGCCCTCACCCCCCAGCCCCCTCTCCCAGAACGGGAGAGGGGGGGGCGAACGTACTCTCGTACTCTGATGCAGAAATCTCCCCTCTCCCCCGGTGGGAGAGGGGCAGGGGGTGAGGGGGAAAGACTGGCGCTGAGATCGTTTATGTGAAAGGTATTGGTATGACCACCTGAATCCGTGTCTTATGGAAATCTCCACATGAGTTCCTTCCTCTACCCGCTGATCACCGGGCGCAAGATCATTGAGCCGATCTGGGGCGGACGCCGTCTGGCCGTCTGGCTGGATCTGCCCCCGCCCCGCTCTGTTCGCCTCGGTGAGATGTGGCAGGCATATGATGTAAACCCGGTCATCAACGGCCCGCTGGCTGGCTGTAGTCTGGCGGAACTGGCCCGTGCGTATGGCCCCGATCTGGTGGGCCAGCGCAGTTTCTCGCGCTACGGCGCGGAGTTCCCGCTCCTGGCGAAGTTTATTGATGCCGCCGACCGGCTCTCTATCCAGGTTCATCCTGACGATGTTTATGCCTACGCTCATGAGGCCGCTACCGGATTCCACGGCAAAACCGAGGCGTGGTATATCCTTGACGCCGCCCCCGGTGCCGATGTTATCTACGGACTCACGTCCTCCATTGATCGGGATACCTTCGCCGCCGCCGCACGCGATGGCAGCCTGGAAGATCTGCTCCATCGCATCCCGGTGGCTCCCGGCGATGTGATCTTTGTGCCATCGGGTACTGTCCACGCGATCAACGCGGGGATTATGCTCTTCGAGATCCAGCAGAAGTCCGACCTAACCTATCGCGTCTATGACTACAACCGCCGCGATGCGAAGACGGGTCAGTTGCGTGAACTTCATCTGGAGAAGGCGCTCGATGTGAGCGATTTTGGCCCTGCTCGCTATGGTAAGGCACCCACGCTGAACCTCGGCCCCGGCCACGATGTGCTGGTGGCATGTCCCTACTTCGCCCTTGAGCGCCTGAAGTTGGACACCGAGCGCCGTATGCAGACCGATCCCGAGAGCCTTGAGATCATCACGCTGGTGGAAGGCACCGGGCGTTTTGAATGGGACGAAGGGAATATGTCGCTGCGGCGCGGTGACTCGATCATTCTGCCTGCATCGCTTGGTGCGTGGTCACTCGATCCGTGCGACGCATCCCTCACAGCCCTGCGGGTCTACATACCCGATATGCAGGCTCTGGAGGTGGAACTGAATGCACTCGGTTACAGCAACGATCAGATCGCCGCCACCCTGCGCCTGTAGCGATTAGACATGGTTCGCAGATACTTTACAGTTCAGGTTAGAATGTGGCATCGTAATGCGGTTGACATGAAACCTGAAACCTCACACCTGAAACCTTGTCTTAATGAAAAACACCTACCGATTTTTTGTGTCGCCCGCATCCTTCAGCGGCGACGATGTGTGCGTCCACGATGCCGAACTGGCCCGTCAGCTTGGCCGGGTATTGCGCCTGCGCTTGGGCGACCACGTGCTGATGCTGGATGGACAGGGTGATGCTTGCGAGGTTGAGATCACCGATCTCGGGCGCGATCTGGTGCGTGGTCGGGTGTTGCAGCGCGAACCCGCCGCCGAACCAGCCCTGGATCTGACGCTCTACATTGCCCTGCTGCGCCCTGAGCGTTTTGAGTGGGTTCTCCAGAAGGGCACTGAACTGGGCGTGCGCCGCTTCGTGCCGGTTCACTTTGCGCGTTCCCTGCCCACCGATCACGCCGATGGGCGCAAGATCGAGCGTTGGCAGCGGATCATCCGCGAGGCCGCCGAACAATCGTGCCGGGGCCGCGTGCCTGAGCTGGATGCGTCCCTCAGCTTGAGTGATGCCTGCGCCGCCGCGTGTACCGCCGCCCTGTCGATCATTCTCTGGGAGGGCCAAGCTCCTCCCCTGCGCGAAATACTACGTCGCCCTGGCCCGCCACCTGCTGCAGTCGCCTTCCTCTCTGGCCCCGAGGGCGGCATCGCTCCCGACGAACTGACAGCCGCCGAGGCGCGTGGTATCATGCCCGCATCCCTCGGATCACGGGTATTGCGCGCCGAGACGGCCCCCATCGCGGCGGTGGCGGCTATCTGCTATGAGTTTGATCGGTAGTTTTTCATGGTACGTATCAGTCGGGCCATCGCCTATGGCGCTATATCCGCCGTGTTTATCGGCGTGATTGCCTTTTTCGGCGGCTGGCTCACCGCCCGCGCTGTCGGCAGTTCGCCCATTGATACCTTCTTCTCCCGCGTCGCCAGCAGCGGTGATCGGGCGCAAACCCCGGCTGACGCCCAGGCGCAGTTTGCCGTCTTCTGGGATGTCTGGGATCTGGTGCAGAGCGAGTTCTACCATCAAGATTCTCTTGATGGCCAGAAGATCGTCTACGGCGCAATCAGAGGCATGCTTGGTGCCCTGGACGATCAATACACAACGTTTCAGGAGCCTGAAGCTGCCACCCAAAGCCGTGAGTCAATGCAGGGTTCCTTCGAGGGCATTGGTGCCTTCCTGCGGATCAGCGGTGGCGAGATTGTAGTTGACCGACCAATCAAGGGGTCGCCGGCGATCAAGGCCGGGATTCAGGCGGGCGACGTGATTGTCGCGGTGGATGGTGAGGTTATGGCTCCGCTGATCCGTGGCCTCAGCGACGCCGATGCCACGGCCAAGGCGGCGAGCAAGATCCGTGGCCCGAGGGGCAGCGTGGTCACGCTGAACATCCGCCGGACACTGGGCGCGCCGCCCTTCGATGTGGCGATCACCCGCGACGAGGTGCCGATCATCAGCGTCAACGCCCAGATGCTCGACAACGGCGTGGCCTATATCCAGATCACGGAGTTTAAGGCTACCACCACACGGCTCCTCGACGACGCCCTGCACGAGATCATCCCACAGCATCCCCGCAGCATCGTCCTTGACCTGCGCAATAACCCCGGCGGCTTTCTGACCATCGCCCAGGAGGTGCTTGGTCGCTTCTACGACGGGGTTGCGCTCTACGAAGAAGAAAATGATGGCGTGGTCAAAGAGCTGAGGACGATTGCGGGGCCATCCGATCTTCGCATCTACGATCTGCCCATGGTGGTGCTGATCAACGGCAACTCCGCCAGCGCGGCGGAGATCGTCGCCGGTGCCCTGCGCGACGTGCGACCAAACACGCACCTGCTCGGCGAAAAGAGCTTTGGCAAAGGGTCGGTACAGAATATTCACCAGTTGTACGATGGCAGCAGCGCACGGATCACAATTGCGCACTGGCTGACCCCCAACCGCTCAGCGATCCACAAAATCGGCATTACGCCACAGTACCTGGTTCCCGACCTGGATACGGCTGAGTATGGCGTACCCTGCCTCATCAACCGCCGCCCCACCGAAGGTCGCCAAGAATGTGGCGACTCCCAGCTTTTCTGGGGACTGCGCGTGCTGATGGGCCAAACGCCGCCGTCGGCCGTCACTCGTACCGATTCTTGAGAAGCTCTGGCGAGGAACAAGATTTTAGATTTTAGGTTTCGGGAGGCGGTCGCCCATGTTATGAGCGTGGGCGGCTTTTTTATGACCCATAAAACGAACATACGTTTGACATCATAGCCCGTCCGTGCTATACTCTTCTCATGAATACTCTGTACCGTGTGAGGTATCATGAGTAGCTTTTTCGACACGTGGGGATCAACGATGGCTTACGTGCTGGGCTACTGGTTCGCCGACGGCAACATGTACAGCCAGCCCTCCTGCGGCGGCTACACGGTCTCGATTGGCAGCAAGGATCGCGAACACCTGGAGATCATGCGTGTGGCCATCGGACTCGGGCGGATCAGCGTGATCACCGGATCGGATGTCTATAAGCTGGTGATCTGCCGCAAGGCCATGCACGAGAGCCTGGCCCGACTGGGCGGCAGCGAGCGCAAATCTCTCACCCTGACCTGGCCATACGTGCCGGATGAGCATCTGCCGCACCTGGTACGCGGGTACACAGACGGGGATGGTTGTCTGACATGGCACAGATCGGGACGATCAATACGTCCGATGCTGACGGTCATCGGTACGCGCTCATTTGTACAAAGCTTATCGTGTGCGGTAGAGGCGATAACAGGCATCCCTGCACCGCTGGCTCACCCGCATTCTCCAGGGAAGGCCCATATTCGGGTAGCCAAGTGGTACGGTGTCCATGCAAAATGCCTAGCGATCTGGCTCTATCAGCGGCATCCAGGATTGGCTCTTGAGCGCAAGGCTATTCTGGCAGAGGAGTTTGCCCACTGGCAGCCGAAGGTGTTCCGCAAAGGGCGGGTGACGGAACGCATGTGGGAGCTATTCGGAGATCATCTGCCGTGAGGACGTGTAAAGGGTTTTGTCCGAAGAATCAGAAAGACTTGCATTGCTGCAAGCCTTCCTGATGCCTTATGGCGGACCCGACGGGATTCGAACCCGCGCTCTCGGCCTTGACAGGGCCACATGTTAACCGCTACACCACGGGTCCAATAGACTGGTGACCCCAGCGGGATTCGAACCCGCGATCTTCACCTTGAGAGGGTGACGTCCTAGGCCGCTAGACGATGGGGCCGCCCTTACGACCTCGGAGAGTATAGCATACCTTTTGAGATTGTGCAAATATGTCATGAACAACCTCAGATCTGGCCTATCTTAGTCCATATAAATATCGTGGTATGATCCTCGCTGATGAATACACCATCACTGATCAATCCTATCCGCGTCGCCATGCTCGCCCGCGTCGTCTATCCGCTACACGGGTTCGGCGGGATCGAACGCCACGTTGGACATCTCGTTACGCACCTTGCTCGGCTTGGTATCGCGGGAACGCTCTACGTGCAAACGGCGCCTGATGGGCGACAGCCAACCGCTGCCGAGTTGCCAGCCCTGGCCGATGGTCGTTGGTCGCTGGCCATGCTGCGGTACGACCGTACCTCACCGCTGCTGCCGCCAAACGGCATTCTTGGCCGACAGATCAATTACCCCTGGTACAGTTGGCAGCTAGGGGTGCTGGCGGCAGCAGGAGTGCGCCACGGTCACTTTGATGTCGTTCATAGCCAGGGTCTCTGCGCCAGTGGCTACGGGTATATTCGCACCCGCGACCCGCTACTGCGCCGGGTGCCGTTTGTGGCTAACCCCCACGGTATGGAGGAATTCCGCACGCCTGACTGGCGCAAGTGGGTTGCCTACGCGCCCTTCCGCGCCCTCTACGCCTACGGGCACCGCGCCGCCGACCGGGCTATTGCGACCGATGCCTGTACGAAGGACGATCTCCCTCGCTACCTGGGGGTTGATCCCGCAAGGGTTACGGTGGTGCCTTCGGCTATTGACGTGGATGAGTGCATGGGCTTCGTGCGCGAGGATCTGCGGGTTGAGCTGCGGGCACGCCTGGGGCTGGCCGAATCTCGCCCAGTTCTGCTGAGCGTGGGTCGCCTGGAGCGCAATAAAGGTTTCCACATCCTGATTGCGGCCCTGGCCCAGCTACGCGACGAACTGCCGTCGGGATGGCGCTGGCTGCTGGTGGGCAATGGCAAGGAACGCGCCGCCCTTGAGCAACAGGCCCGCGCCGTTGGCATCGCTGACCACGTGATTTTTGTGGGTAAACTCGATGACGCCGAGCTGCACAGTCTCTACGAGGAGGTGGATCTGGTAATCCACCCGACCTTGTATGAGGGCAGTAGCTTGGTTACGCTCGAAGCGATGATCCACCGTAAGCCCATTGTGGCCAGCGCAGCGGGCGGTATCCCCGATAAGGTTTTCAGTGGGCGCAACGGCTATCTGGTGCAACCGGGCAGCGTGGACGATCTCACCGAGAAGCTGCGCACGGCTCTGGCCAACCGGGGGCGTTGGCCAGATTGGGGCGACGAGAGCGTGCAGATTGTGAAATCAACCTTCGCCTGGCCGGTGGTGGCCCGGAAGACGGTGGATCTTTATACGGAGTTGCTGATAAATAACCGATAACCGATAGCCGATAGCCGATAGTTGGGCATCCGTGGCTATTTTCATGGGGCGTTGTGCGTCCCACGCATCAACATCTGAATAGATAATAAATCTGATCTGAATAACACGTAGGAGATACGATGTCATCGCCTCCGCTCCTTACCGACGCCCCGGCGACACCCCACCGCGAGCGCGGCCTGGGCTACGCCCTGATGGGTGGCCTGGGCATTACTCTGGTTACGGTGCTGCTTGGTGCAGCCTACTGGTACTGGCTCTTCACCATGCAGCGGGCGGCCAGCCCTGCCGAACTGCTGCCCACCGACACGCAGATCTTTGTCTCACTCTCGCCAAGCCTCGGTGATCTGCCTGAGGGTACGCAGGTGGCTAGCGTTCTTCGTGACCAGCTCAGCATTGGCGATCCGCAGCGGGTTCTCGATAGCGCCATCCGTCTGCTCGGCGTAGACGCCACGACGAATGTGCTAACCTGGGTCGGGGGCACGCTGGCGGTCTCGGTGCGCGGTATGAGTGCGCAGGGAGATGCCTCGGTGCAGCGGCTGCTGCGCGATGGCGAGGTCGTCTTCTTGATTGGGTCGCGGAACGACCCGCAGGCCGAGGCGTTTATCGAGAAGCACCTGGCGGTGCGTGCGGTGCGCGGTGATACGATGCGTAAGGTGTCGGTAGGGCAGCAGACGATCTATGTGCAGGATGGTGGTGTGCCCAGCCCGATCACCGCGCTCGCGCTGTTTGAACACTACATCATCTTCTCAAACCGGCCCGAGGCGATCACGGCGATGATCGGGCGGCTGAGCAGCAGCGGGGATAGCCTGTCGGCGATGCCGGGCTTTGCGCAGTTTTATGCGGGGCTGACCCCGCGTGTGCCGGGTGGGATCTACCGTTCCGACGGAGCATCGCAGACGGGACTGATCGCCCTGCGCGAGCTGCTACTGAATCTAGATCGGTAAAACATCGCTGCCGGATGTTTCGCCCCTACACTGCCCCCACCTTCCGGGCGAACACGCTGATCCGCTCCGTCGTATTCACCGTTATCGGCTTGCCGTGGCCAAAGCAGGCGATCTGTGGTGCCAGCCGCACCACCCGGCCCAGCGAGCGGATATTCTCAGCCATGTCGCAGGTGAAGGCGGCGAAGGGCAGGCGCATCCTGGGAGGAAAGTTCATGATCACATCGCCCATGATGATCACCTGCCGTTCGGCGTGCCAGAAGGCCAGATGACCAGGGGCGTGGCCGGGGGTAGCGATCACCTGAAGACCGCCAAAAACCTCGGGCAGCATCTCACCATCGTGCAACTCGCGGGCCACCGCCACCCGTGGAAAGAAGGTCGGCCCTGGGCGCATCAGCCGGGCCACACCGCGCAGGTCGTCGAGGGGCGGCATCGGCACCGGGATGGCCCCCTCGATCACCGGGCGCTCCAGGCGCGAGGACCAGACCTCGGCACCTGTGGCTTCTACCAGAGCCGCTAGAGCGCCCACATGGTCGGGGTGAGCGTGGGTGATCAGGATGCGCCGCACATCACTCGGCGCAAAGCCGAGCTTTGTGATCTGGCGCAGGATTGACCCAGCTGCAAGTGAAACACTGGCATCAATCAGCGTCAGCCCGTCCCCCTCAGTGATCAGATAGACCCTTCCGACCGGCAGGCCAGTGAACGTGTACAGACCCGGTATGATTCTGTGCATCGCCATGTTCCTTCCCTACTCTGCAATTCCCACCCGTGACCCGATAAAAGCCCCGCTCTCCAACTCGTCAAGCAGGAACAGGGCGGCGTCAGCCTGTGAGATCTGCGTCCCTCCCTCGGGCAGATAGTCACGCTCGGCCCGATAGCCGCCATTGCCCTCGCCGGACGTTAGCGTCGGCATACAGGCCAACGTCCAGCGTGTGCCCGAGGATCTCAGCAGCTCGTAGGCCCGCAGGTACTCTGTCGAGATCGCCCGGAATGCAGGTGGAAAATCCGACGCATCGCGCCGCAGCATCTCGGCGTCCTCCTGAAGGATGCCGTCGGCAGACACAGCCACGATCCGCTGCACCCCAGCCGCCCGCATCCCGGCCAGAATGTTGGTCATCCCGACGCTGATCAGATCTGGGTCGTCAATACAGGTGATCACCGCATCCTGCCCGGCGATCACCGCCGCCACCGCCTGCGGGTCGCGTACATCACCTGCGACAACCGTTAGCCGCGTGTGGCGCATAGTCAGACATTCCGGGTCGCTCACAAGTGCCGTCACCGTATGCCCGCGATCCAGAGCCTCGGCCACAGCTTGGCCTCCCAACTCACTCGCAGCCCCAAAGAAAACAATCCGCATGACAAGTCCTTCTGGATTCCACATACCCTTGCCCCCATCATAGCAGACAACCAAGCGATTCGCGCACAAGACAGGGTTTCAGGTTTCAGGTTTCAGGTTCCAGGTCGAGCGCATAAGGAGCCGCTGATGCCCGGCTATCAGCTATCGGCTATTACGACAGTTGTAGTTTGAATCACCCCCCCTAGCCCCCCCGCGTGCGGGGGGGAACAATGCATTGGTTCCCCCCCGCACGCGGGGGGGCTAGGGGGGGTGATTGGCGGGATCCTTTCTGCGAAGATATTTACAACTGTCGTACTATCGGCTATCGGCTATGTTCCGCACCTTCTCATTTCGTCAGCTATTCGGCAGGTTCCCGGTCTCTAAAATCGCATCGCGGCAGGATACCCTGGTATCAGCAGATGAATGTAGTCGCCGAGACGATACCAGCAGGAGGCCCGAGATGACGCAGATGATGAGCATCACCCAGCCAACCACGCAACCGAGCGGTATCCGCACGAGCATCACAACCGACCTCAGCCAGGTGGATCTCGGCGCACTAACCCGCCGCTGCGCCGTCGAGAGTCGGCTCTTTTATAACCATCAGGAATACGACCCGTGCTTCGCCTACGAACTCTTCCGTCGCGCCCTGGTGGAGCGCAACGAGGACGCCTGGGAGCATCTCTACCAGCACTACTTCCCGCTCGTTGAGCATTGGGTGCGCCGCACTGGTGCCTTCACCGTGAGTGGCGAGACTAGCGACTTCTTTGTGAGCGCCGCTTTCACCCGTTTCTGGCGGGCCATCCCAGCCAACCGCTTTAGCTCCTTCCCCAACCTGGCCTCGCTGCTGAACTACCTGCATCGCTGCGCCAGTTGTGTCGTCATTGATAGTGCCCGCGCTCACTCTTACGCCGACCTGCTGCCCGAGGAATGTATCAACTGGAATAACCAGCAACTCTCCCACGCCGACGAGGAGGCCACCGAGCGCGTTAGCCGTACCGAGTTCTGGCAACTGGTGGACGCGCTGCTCCAGAACGAGGCCGAGCGGGTGGTTGTGCGCTGCTCCTTCCTGCTCGGGATGAAGCCGAGCGACATTTTCGCCCAGCGCGGCGATCTCTTCAGCGACGTGGCCGAGGTCTACGCGCTCAAGCGGACTATTCTCGTTCGCCTACGTCGCAACCCTGAGCTGAAGGGTATGTATTAGCAGTTGATTGTGAGGAGAGCAAAAAAAAGAAATGGGAGGCTACGCCTCCCATTTCTTTTTTTTGCTATAAAATCTATATCTCCAGGATCTTGACAAATACAAACTATTCAAGTATCTTGAATATCAACATGCTTACAGGATACGATGTGATTCGCCAATCACTTGAACCCATCGCTCAGGATCTGCTGGCCGTTCTCCCGCAACTGAACCGGATCATTGCCGCCGAGGTGCGTCGTGAGGTAGGCGATGCTGCAAACATGACGGAGCTACGGCTCCTCACGGAGCTAATTGTTGGGCCGCAAACCCTAAGCATGGTCGCTCGACACCAGCATGTGAGCCCGCAAGCTCTGTGTATGCTGGTGAACGACTTGGTGGAGCGCGGCTGGGTGGAGCGCATGCCCCACCCGCATGACCGACGCCAGCACCTTCTTCTGTTAACCGAGCGTGGCAGAAACGCCTTCGCCCTATCACGCGAGCGAGCGATCCAGCAGATCACGCCCCTCCTCACGTCACTGAGCGAGGAAGAGGCCCAGGCGATTATTGTGGCGCTGCCGGCCCTCCGGCGCGTCCTGGGAGCCCACGAACGGGGCGATGGAAACGGGACGATATAGGAACGGGATGTGTCCCGTCATTCCAACACCGAAACTTACAGGAGGATACGTATGCAGCCAACCCAAGAGACCCCACGACCTGAGCAACTCAGGCCCTACACCGCCAGGGTGCCCCGCATCTTCTGGCTGATCTGGCTAATGATCATTGCCGCCACCGCTATGTACACGTGGTGGACTGCCTTTAGCTCCGGCCTTCCCTTAGACATAGCCCAACTGGTGCTACGCAGCGCCATCGTCGGCCTGATCGGCCTGATCGTGATCACCCGCATCGAGGCACGCATGGCCCCCTGGCGCTTCATGCAATGAGAGAGGTTCTGAACCATGAGTGAGCAGAGCGGAGATCGCAAGACGGCACTGGTAGTGGTGGCCCACCCCGACGACGCCGAGTTTGGCTGCGGCGGCACGATTGCGGCCTGGACCGGCGAGGGCTGGCAGGTAACGCTGCTGGTCTGCACCGACGGCTCATCCGGCGGGCCAGACGATGCCACTGATGTCCGTACCGAACTGCGCCGCAAGCTGAGCGCCACACGTAAGCAGGAGCAGGCTGCTGCCGCCAAAGTTCTGGGGCTCCACGAGATTATCTATCTCGACTACCCCGATGGCGAACTGGCCCCCACGCTAGAACTGCGCCGCGAGATCGTGCGCCAGATTCGGCGCACCCGCGCCTATCGCGTCGTCTGCCAATCACCCGACCGCGTCTGGGAGCCGCAGTACATGGTTGGCCGCTTTCACCCCGATCACCTGGCAGCGGCCCAGGCCACGATGGCCGCCGTCTATCCAGCCGCCCAGAATCCCTGGGATTTCCCCGAGCTGATGGCCGAGGGCTTCCTGCCCAGCCGGGTAAGAGAGATCTACGTGATTGGCGCACCGCTGGTCAACTATGCCGTAGACATTAGTGTCACCATCGAGCAAAAACTAGCCGCTTTGGCATGCCACGTCAGTCAACTCGGCACCGATCAGACCGAGTTGGTCAAGCGTATGCGTACCGCCGCCGCCGAGCGTGGACAGCCCTTTGGCCTATCTATGGCCGAGGCATTCCACCGGGTGGAGAATTAGTCGCACTGCGAATTCAGCGCCAATACTTTTCGCGTAACGAAATCTACCGCCGCTCAACCCTCTCCCCCCAGCCCCCTCTCCCAGAACGGGAGAGGGGGAGTGGATCGCTCTCTGACGCAGGAATCTCCCCTCTCCCCCGATGGGAGAGGGGTAGGGGGTGAGGGAGCTAGGTAACAAACAACAGAGATCAGCAGAGGCAGTCTCATGTCAGGTATCGGTATTATCGGGACGGGGTGGGGGGCGCGGGTGCAGGTGCCGGCGTTTCAGGGCGTGGGCCTGGAGGTAACGGCTCTGGCGGGTCGTCAGACGGCGAAGACAGCGCGTATCGCCGGAGAGTTGGGGGTGGCGTGGCACACCGACGACTGGCGGGCGTTGGTGGAGCGGCCCGATGTTGCCGTCGTGAGCATTGTGACGCCGCCAGGACTGCACTGTACGATGGCTCTGGCCGCCCTTGAGGCCGGTAAGCACGTACTCTGTGAGAAGCCCATGGCCCTGGATGCTACCGAGGCCACGGCCATGATGGCGGCTGCGGCAGCCTACCCCGCCCAGTTCGCCCTGATTGACCACGAGATGCGCTTCCTGCCCGCCCTACGCCACGCCAGGGAGCTTATCTCTCAGGGCGACCTGGGCAGGGTGCGCCACGCCGAGCTGCGATCCATCAACAGTTCGCGCAGCAACCCGATGCGCCCCTGGAATTGGTGGAGTGACTCTGCCCAGGGTGGCGGCATGCTTGGCGCAATCGGCTCACACCAGATTGATCTGCTGCGCTATCTGCTGGGCGATGAGGTAATTATTGCCAGCGGCCATACCCACACCTTTATCACTGAGCGCCCCGATAGTTCCGGTACCCTATGTGCGGTCACTGCCGATGATTACGCGACGGCCATCCTGCGTTTTGGCGGCGGTGCCGTGGCGACGATAACGGCGAGTGTGGTAGCCCCGCATGATGAGCCGAGCAGCGTCACTATCTACGGCACGAGCGGAGCGCTGCGCTTTGTCGGCGGGCGTCTGCTGCGCGGCGTCGGTGGTGGTGAGTTTGTTGACATTACCCCCCTCCACAGTCTGAGCCTCCCCGCCGATAGCGTCAGCGACTTCTCCCAGGGTACGGCCTATCTCGGCGCAGCACTGAAAGCGGCCCTCGGCGGCGACGGCGCGGCCCTCGCGTTGGCGGCCACCTTTGCCGACGGACTCGCGACACAGCGCGTCCTGGATCTGATTCGTGTATAGTAGGAGTAGCGTGAACGTCCCCGTATCGGAGTACTATGCACGAGATTACCAAGAGTCAGCGCAACTACCTGCGCAAGATCGCCAACCCGCTCAAGCCCACGGTTATGCTGGGCAAACAGGGACTCACCGAGCAGATCGTCGAGAAGGTTGCCCGCGAACTCAATGCCCACGAGCTGATCAAGGTGCGCTTCCTGGAGTTTAAGGATGAGCGCAAGCAGCTCACAGAGGCGATTATGGAGGAGACGGACAGCGCCCTGGTGGGACTGATCGGCAATGTCGCCATCCTCTACCGTCAGCAGGCCGACCCTGAACGGCGCACGATCACGTTTCCCGGTAGCCACAGGGGAAACGATGATGATGCGTAAAGGGTTCTGGATTGCGTTCTGGGCCGCGCTTGGCACGGCGGTGTGGCGTGGGGCGCTGCTGCCGGCACGTTTGTGCAACGCACGGGTGAACGGGCTGCGTCGTGTGTCGCCGTTCTATGCCGGGTTTAGCTGGGATTACGGTGCGGGTGCTCGACCGCAGAGCATTATCTTCGACCTGGATCTGGGTGACGGGGCGGCGGGCAGCATCACCACTGACGGCGAGGCCACCGAAGCGGAGGTACCCTTGGGCAGCCCGGCAGCGGGGCCGTACCAGATCATCGCGACGGCTACCTACCGCATCCTCGGCGTGGTGCATACGCAGGTGTACCGCTTTGCGGGGGTACTGGCATAGTTACCGTAGGGGCGGGTCGCGACCCGCCCCCGCGGTCGTAGGGGCGGGTCGCGACCCGCCCCTACGACCCACGTTTACACCTACGACTTAATCTCGGCGATCTTCTGGCGTACCTGCTGGGCAAGGCGCTGGAGTTCGCGGTTCACCACGTACTGCCACTCCTCAGCCTCCTTGTCTTCCAGAGCGCCACCGCCATACTTCAGTTCCATCGCCAAGTTCCAGCCACGGCGCACGGCGAATCGCTCAAGCTCCTCGATCCGGCTGGGGGGCCAGCGTCGCCTGGCGAACTGCTGGAAGGCCAACTCCATGCGCCGTGTGCCGTCTGGATTGAGCGACGGCAGCGGGAACCATTGCTCGTTGTCCTTGGGGTCGGGTGCAGAGGCGCGGGAGAAGTAAAGTGATTTGTGGGGAACCGAGTAGCGCCACTCGCCATCGCCATCATAGTTGGCGGGGTTGTTGGCGATTGCACCAGTAAGCATGCGATCAGTGATGGTCATCGTCAAGCACCTCTATCTCAGCCGGGGCGGATGCGGGCGGATCAGGGTACAGGCGATCTCGCTCACGGCGTAGGATAGCATGCCGTGCGCGAGTGTGCAAACCCAGGTAGGGTATGGTACAGTGTCGCCTTATCGGCTCTATCCGACACATACGTAGCAGGAAGTGCGGTTGATGATAGTGGACGACCAGAGCAGCCGTATTACGCCGGCGATTGAGGATTACCTCAAGGCGATCTATACCCTCCAGCAACAGCGAGGGGTGGTCACAACCTCGATGCTGGGCGACCAGCGCGGGCTGAAACCTGGCTCGGTTACAGGGATGATTAAGAAGCTGGCCGAAATGCTCCTGGTGCAGCACACGCCCTACCAGGGCGTCCAGCTTACCGCCAGCGGCGAGCGGATTGCCCTTGAGGTCATCCGCCACCATCGCCTGCTTGAACTCTATCTGGTTGAGGCGCTTGGCTATAGCTGGGACGAGGTTCACGAGGAAGCCGAGAGGCTGGAACATCATATTAGCGAGAAGCTGGAGGCCCGCATCGCGGCCCGTCTCGGCGACCCGAATGTTGACCCGCACGGCGATCCGATCCCCACGCTTGAGGGCCGTCTGCCGCCCAGCGACGATTTGCGCCTGGCCGACCTCGCTGTTGGTGAGGATGCCCGGATCATGCGCGTGCGCGACCAGAGCGCCGAGCGGCTGCGCTATCTCGCTGACCTCGGACTGACCCCCGGAACCTGCGTGCGGATTGTGGATAGCGCGCCCTTCGACGGGCCGATCTCGCTCTGTGTCGGCACTCTGACCCACGCCCTCGACCGACGCCTCGCCCGCACAATTGAGGTTCAGCGCCTAACGTGAAATAGCCGATAGCCGATAGCCGATAGCTGATAGCCGGCTAAAGCCTGGACTCCTCCTTCATAACCAGAATGAGGATTGCTCTATCACGCGGAACGACACGGTAATCTTTGCGTCTTCGCGTCAGACCATACACGCATGCGACGCGAAGAGTGAGAACTATCGTGGACTGAATGCTTCGCTCCGCATGATGCCCTACCTACCCCTCAGCGCACGCAAGATCCGCATGAGTCGCCCGTTCTCGATCCGGCGCAGCAGGTCGGTCATACGGGCGATCTGCGCATCGCGGATGGCTAGTTCACGCTCCAGGCGGCGGGCGTAGACTGAGGACTCGGCGGCGGCCACGTGGACGGCGGCCAGTTCGGCCAGGTGTGCGGGCAGCGCGGCAGCCTGCGTCTGAGCGGTGACGGTCTGCGACTGGGCGGCGGCGATCTGCTGGCGCTGCTCCAGGGCCAGTTGGCGCAGGTCGGTGTTGGCCCGCCACAGCTCCCAGAATCGCCGCTCGTAGTCGCGCACGATCCGCGCCGTGGGCTCGGTGCGACGGCGGAAGCGGGCCGCCCAGGGTGTCAGAAAGCTCGCGTCGAAGTCTACATCACGAAAGAATCCCTGCTGAGCAAAGAGGTAGGCCCAGTACTCGGGTGGGTTGACGTTGAAGTGCGTGACCTCCTTGTGATCCAGGGGCGATGACGAGAAGAGGACATCGTCGCTGTGGGCGCAGAAGTTGACCACGGCTGCCTCGGCTTCGGCGCGAGGCATATGTTCCAGCACCTCAATACAGACGATCAGATCGTAGCGCCGGCCCAAGGGCGCGGCCACCGATCCGATTCGTACATGGTCGCGCAGCAACTCGTGGGCGCTGCCGATGGCATACTCCGAAATGTCAATCCCCTTGGCGTCCACGCCGCGCTCGCGCAACTGCTCGACCAGCAATCCGATGGCACAGCCCGCATCAAGGGCGGAAGCCGGGGCAATCTCGGCGACAATGCGGTCGGCTACGCCGCCGAAGAAGGCCATCCAGGCGGCATCGCGCCGGTAGGGCATACCGCAGCCTGTGGCGTAATAATGCGCGTCGAAGAGTGTCTCTGGCGAAGTCATTGTCATTCCTGCCAATCCCACGAGCCGGGGATGGACATCATCCCGTAACGCTCGCGCATGCTGTTGCTCTGCACGACCAACGAGTAGAGCCGGTCGTGTATATCGTAGACGTGGGTCTGTGTCGAGTCCACGGCGGCCACACTCACCCGGTAGTTGCCACCGAGCAGGGGCAGCGCGGCGATGCGGTAATCAACATAGCCCTCGCCCGCAATGCGGGGGATGCGAAACTCATCAAACCCGGTATTTGGCCCAGTCACCCAGGTGCCATTCTCGTGATGAATGCCCACCCCAAAAACCGGCGTATCAACTGGCGTGTGTGCGGCATAGTGAAGGCGGATCGTGAGCGGACTGTGAGTCTGGAAGGTTGCTTGCTCTTTGTCGAGGGCACCGAGCAACTGGACTCGGGTGATCTCCACCTCACGCGAGCCACGGCGGAAGGGGTTGATCTCGTCCTCGCTGGGTACGTCATCGCCCTTTTCCTTGGCCACGGCGAGTCGCTCACCCTCGTGCCGGTTCACATCGGCCAGATAGGCGTCAATCACCTCGCTGGAGGGGCCGCTGGCCCGCATCTTCCCGTGGTCCAGCCAGACGGCCACATCGCAGAGCGAGCGCACCACCTCAAGGGCGTGCGAGACAAAGATAATCGTCTTTTTGGCGCGGCGAAATCCGTAGATCCGCTCCATACACTTGCGCTGGAACGACTCGTCACCGACGGCCAGCACCTCATCCGTGATCAGGATGTCGGGGTCTACGGCGGTGGCCACGGCAAAGGCCAGGCGCGTATACATACCCGACGAGTAGTGCTTGATCTCGGTATCAATAAAATCGCCAATATCGGCGAAGGCGGCGATTTCAGGCAGTTTGGCGGTCATTTCGGCACGGCCAAGGCCCATCAGCGAGCCGTAGAGGAAGATATTCTCGCGGCCCGATAACTCGGGGTGAAAACCACTGCCCAACTCTAGCAGGGCGGCGATCCGCCCGCGTGTAGAGACGTGGCCGCTGGTCGCCTCCAGAATGCGGGTCATCAGCTTCAGCACGGTACTTTTGCCCGCGCCGTTATGTCCCACCAGACCCAGACTCTGGCCCTGCTCGACGGCAAAACTCACATCGCGCACGGCCCAAAACTCCTCACCGGGCGGGCGACGACTGAGCATCCCAGCCACCCGCTCTTGGATGGTGTCGCGGCGCTCACGGTGCAGAATGAACCGCTTGGAGACATTAGAAAACTCGATAACGGGTGTCATTGTTAGATTTCCTCCCCAAACCGTCCGCTGCTGCGCTCGAAGGCCCAATACCCCGCCACCAGGATGACTAGGGCCATCACGCTGACCCGCAGCAGGCTGGAGAGGGCTGGCACGCCGGGGGTGGGAATCTGGCCGATCAGCACGGCGGAGCCGTAGAGCGACTCGCGGTAGAACTCAATCAATGAGGCCATCGGGTTAAGCCAGCGGATCAGCAGCACCATCTTCCCGTCGCCGAAGTTGCTCAGCGGGTAGATCACCGGGGTCAAAAAGAACCAGATGTTGATCACAATGCCTACGAGATGAACGACATCGCGGAAGAAGACCGCCACCGCACTCAGCAGCATGGCCACCCCAGCCAGCATCACCGTCTGGATGAGGATCATCACGGGCAGGTAGGCGAAGCTCCAGGCCAGATTCAGGTGGCCAATGGTGGTGAGTTGCACCATCACGATGACGACAAACATCATCGGCAGCGAGAGGACAAAGTTGGTCAGGCTGGAGAGGACGCTTACCAGAGGCAGTACCTCGCGGGGGAAGTAGACCTTCTTGATCAGGGCGGCTCCGTCAATCACGCTGCGCGTGCTATTCATCACCGCCTCGGCGGCATAGTTCCAGGGCAGCAGGCCAACGATGATGAAGACGGGGAACTGGGCGATGCCGCTGGGCATCAGGACGCTGAAGACCACCACGTAGACCAGCATCATGCCCAGGGGGGCCAGTTGTGTCCAGAGGTAGCCGAGGGCGCTGCCCTTGTACCGTGAGCGCAGGTCGCGCAGCACCAAATTGCGGATCAGCTCGCGGTAGCGCCAGATCTCTTCGACCTTGGCCATCAGATGGGCGCTGCGATCCACAGCCACACCGACACCGCCGAAGATCAGGCCGAAGAGGGTAGCCAGACCGATCAGCTCGGGGATGTGACGTGGCTCGGGATCGGCGGGCAATCCGGCAGAGATACGCCTCGCCGCGCCGGGATCGTCTACGTTGAAGTTGGCCTTCAGGGGGCCGAGCATGTACTGGAGGGTCGCGTTGATCGCACGCAGCCGGGACACATCGCGGTTGCGGGCATCAAGCTCCGCAGCAGCTTGCGGGGTCGTTTTGGCGCAGGTGGCCAGAGCCGCCTCGCGGTCGGGCTGTCCGGCGCTCAGGCAGAGCGTATCAAGGGTGGCATTGCGTGTATTGATCGCAAAGCGCCAGAGGTCGTAGCGCGCCTCCAGGGCACGGGTGAGATCCAGTTGCTCCTCACGGGGCAAGGCGGCCACATCACGCGAAATCGAGATCGGCTCGATCTCACGCGACATCGGGAATGCCTGGGTACGGATAATCTCGCGCAGCAGCAGGTCGAAGGGGCCAGGCGCAGCGGTGCGCTGGTCAAGGGAGAGCCAGAGTTCCCAGCCGAGCAGATTGCGCAAAACCTCGCGCCCACCGGCGGCGCGGATGTGGCGGGCCAGTTCGGCAGCCCCCGCGTTCGCCAGGGACTGAGCCTCGGCGGCGCTGGGAGCCACCCCACGCACCAGCACCGTCCCCTGAGCCGAAGGAATGTACTGCACCCGAAAACTCGGCAGGCCGAAGCGCAACTCGCGGCGGGCCAGAGCATTCTGACGCAGCGTCTCTAAGGCATCGGCTACGGCCACATCCAGCCCGGTGCGGCCAGGTACTACCGGGTTGTAGATCCCACCGTAGCGCCCTATGTCAAACTGGGTCTCAGCGGTGGCGTAGTAGACCAGAGGCTGCGAGAGGACACGCGGCGCGGCCACGGCCAGGGCACCGGCCACGCAGAGCAGCACCCAGAGCCAGGGGAGCAAGGGCGAATTGAGGATGGTGAAGAGCGTATTGGGTAACGCCCACGGTTTATCAGGTTTTTTTACTGTATGAGACATGAATCTTACTCACTTTTCACTGCTGAATCTCCACCGACTTCCCCGCGCCCAGATCAATGATGACAGTTTTTGTTGGCAACTGTAGGCCCAGGCCAACCAGATCCGCCGCGCCAAGGTTGCTCACCTGGAAGCGATGATCCGGCAGGGAGGTAATTTTTACCTGTGATACGGCGCGCTGCCAGTCGGCGATCTGGCTGAAGGGTGCCACCCACACGGCGGGATTCTCGGCGGCACTGCGCACCACGCGCTGCCATGCGGCGATCTGCTCAGGCGAAGTCACTTCCTCGGTGTGCGCCCAGATGTCAATCATGCCGCCCTGCGCAATGGCCCGCTCGATCTGACTCAGAGCGAGGTCGGCTCGCTCGGGCTTGAGGTAGAAATCTGGGCAGGCCAGGATGCGGTCTTCGCGGCCAGGCACCCAGCGGCAGCGCGAATCAGCCACCAGACCCGTGCTATCCAGCGGGAAGAGATTGTACTGAGCCTGATCACTCAGGCGAGTTACGGCCACGATCCCGGCCTGCTCCAGCGTGTCCCAGTCGCTGTCGCTCAGCCCCGAACTGCTGCTCCAAGGGAAGGCAATCGCACGGGCGGGCGGAACGCCGCGCTCGGCGGCAACCTCGTCCCAGATCTGGAGATCGGCCTGCCACGTGGCTGCTCCCACATACCCGCCAAAAAAGTGGCTAAAGGTGTGGCTCTGGATCTCCTGGCCCGCGCCCAGCAACCTCGGCACTAGGTCGCCAAAATACCAAGCCGGGTTAGATTGCGCCGTGCCGTAGGGGTCGTCGCCAAACCAGGGCGCTGTCGTCCAGCGGTTGGAAGTCCAGCCGTTGGCCTTGGTCGCCCACTCAAAAGTCGGGTTATTCAGGAAGCTGCGCCGCTCGCGGTTGCCGAGCAGGAAGTTATAGCCGGTGGCGAAATAGGTGGCACGCACGTGGTAGGGCTGAAAGATCGCCAGGGTGGTGGTGATCCCCTCACGCATCCGCATCCCGCGCTGTAGGTAATCCTGATCACCATTGGGATCGCCCACCGAGCGTGAGTGGATCAGGCCGCCCATCGCGGTCTCCCAATCGAAGCTGAAGGCCACAGCGGCCTTGCGTCCGCCGGGCCAGGGCAACACCGTCAGGTCGTGGGTCAGGACGTGATCATCCGAAAAATCTGCCGTCAGATCCGCGCCGCCTGCCCGCACGTGCATCGCATCGAGATAGATCCGGTCATCGGAGGCTGGCTCGATCCGCACCGCGAGGGATGCCGCGTTGGGCGGAGACATAAAGCTGGCTCCGACAGGCGACCAATCGCGGGTGGCAGGCGTCCAGAGCCGCACCGGCTGCCAGACAGTGGTATTGGCGGGCAGAGCGTTCCCGGCGGCGTCAGTCCAGCGAAAAACCAGGCGCACGCGGGTGGTCGAGTCCAGGGGCGAGTCGCTCAGGGCGAAGCCGCTGAAGCAGTAGCGGCTGTAGCCGCGCACCGGCATTGGCGGGGTTTGGACGTAATTGGCGATGCCGATCATCTGGAGCGCCCGCCCGTCGCCGTCAAGGTCAAAGCCCTGGCCATCCACGGCGGGGCCGCGCAACTGGACGCCGCCGGCCCCCCTGGCCCAGCCAACGGGCATGCTGGGAGTATCGTTGGAAGCAGACAGCGTGGCGTTGGGGAGCAGTTCGGCGGCAAGCAGCGGCACATAGGCGCAGCGATCAACTCGCTGCTGTATGAAGGACAGCACGCCCAGGACGCCAACACAAACCGAGAGGATTGCGGCACCGAAGAGCAGTCGTCGTGGGAGCATCAGTCGCTATCGTAGGTGAAGTGGCAGCAAAGCGCCACATTGTAGCATACCTGTGGGGTTTGCACAGTCCGCAGGAACCTGATCGCGGGGCTGGTGCAGAGTCCTCAGTTTGCCGCCCGC
>Ga0208376_1000087_pt1 | contig 25570 bp, 23 predicted proteins | sample CryBogmetaGMA25M_FD_184548 | JGI IMG/M metagenome (GOLD analysis project Ga0208376, IMG submission 184548) | Freshwater microbial communities from Crystal Bog, Wisconsin, USA - MA2.5M (SPAdes) | ecosystem: Environmental > Aquatic > Freshwater > Lake | place: Crystal Bog, Wisconsin, USA...
CCCCTGACCCCTTGTCTCATGAGGACATAGACCATGGCCGATCCCACCCGCTACCCGATCCCCGCCGGTCGTGCCCGCGTCGAACTCACCATCATCAACTCACGCTTCATCGCCGACGTCGCCCCCACTCCCGACATTGCCGCTGCCAAAGCATTTATCAGCGAGATCCGCGCCGCTGCCCCCGACGCCAGCCACCACTGCTTCGCCTACCTCGTCGGCTACGGGGCCAGCGTCACCGCAGGCATGAGCGACGATGGTGAGCCAGCAGGCACAGCAGGACGACCCATGCTCGCCGTGCTACGTGGTGCCGACCTAGGCGATGTCACTGTGGTCGTCACCCGCTACTTTGGCGGGACGCTCCTGGGCACCGGGGGACTCGTGCGCGCCTACGGCGACTCTGTCAAGGCCGTGCTGGAGGCGCTACCACGCGCCGAGCGCGTAGAACTGCGCAGCATGCTGGTGCGAACGGGGTACGCCGACTACGCGGCCATCCGCCGCGCCCTAGAAGCCTACAGCGCCACCATCGAGGACGAAGAATTCGCCGCCGATGTGAGCATCATCACTCAACTGCCTGCCGACACCTACGCAGCCTGCATCGCGGCCCTGGCCGAGCTAAGCGCCGGAAGGGTGTTCATTGAATAGGGCCGAAAAATCATCAGCACCGGAGGCGCACAACTGCGCACTTCCGATGCTGATGATTTTTCGGCCCTACGCAGATGCCAGTGACTACGCCACCGGCGACACCTCGTCGTAACCAGCTTCCTGGATGGCCGCAATAATCACGGCAGAGGCAACCTGATCGCTGTACACGGTGACGACTTTAGAAGGCAGATCAACCTCAACCTTTTGCACGCCGCTGAGGGCACTGACTTCTTTATTCACCGCGTTAACGCAGTGCTGGCAAGAAATGCCAGGGACAAGAAACTTCTCGGTAGCCATGAGAGTGTACCTTTCTGATGTAAAAATAGCCGATAGCCGATAGCCGATAGCCGAGCATCAGCGGCTATAAACACTCAGCCAAGGTTCGCAGGTACTTTACAGTTTGGGTACTTATAAGGCACTCTGATGCGCTGTACCTGAAACCTGAAACCCAGCTCCTGAAACCTTGTCTCAGCATTCAAAACTTCTGCATATCAAACCAGAGCTGCGGGAGGCGAACGAGCTTCTCGCGCAAGGTAAGGAAAGCCCGCTTGGTATGTGAATCGTAATCATTTGCCACCAGCTTGTCAAGGATACCGGCGTAGATCCGCGCCGCCGCCGCCACCGCGAGTCGGCTATCGGGTGGGAGCAAGCCGATCCCAGGCCAGCTCTCGGCGTAGAGTCGGTAGGTTCGATCAACCTCAAAACGCATCAGGTTGCGGAACCGTTCATCGTACACCCCCCTAAGAATTTCCTCCGCCGTCAGGCCGAAACGCTCCAGATCTTCTTGAGGGAGGTAGACCCGCCCGCGCTTGGCGTCCTCACCCACATCGCGCAGGATGTTGGTCATCTGGAGGGCCACCCCCAGCTTGATCGCATAGGGCGTGGCCCCAGGGGCCGCACCGGTGACGCCCATGCTCAGCAGGCCCACGACTGATGCCACCCGGTAGCAGTAGAGCCAGAGGTCGGCGAAGGTGGCGTAGCGATGGATTGTCAGATCCATCGCCATGCCTGCCAACAACTCATCCACAAGCGTGGGCGACAGATTGTAGCGTGTGCGTGTATCGTGCCAGGCTAGCAGCACGGGGTTATCAGATACAGGGTGCGCGGCGCGGGCCTGCTTCACCCACACGGCCAGGGTGCGGGCCGGGTCGCCGGTCGCATGATCCACCGTATCATCCGTAACTCGGCAGAAGGCGTAGAAGGCGTGTACCGCTCTGCGCTTCTCGACAGGCAGAAACCACGTGCTGAAGAAGAAACTCTTGGAGTGCTGGCGAATCATCTGCTCGCAATGGCGGTATGCCTCAGCAATGCCCTGCGGAGAGTGGGGCGAATACTCGTCCGACTCGGGCTGCGGCGGCAGTTCAGTCAGATGAAACAGCAGCGCCAGTTGCTCTTCAGCCGGGAGTGGCTGTGGTATTGCGGCTATGCCAGCATTCAGGGCCAGCGACGAGGGAGATTTCGGCGACACACGGCTCTCCTTCTGTTTCATCCGCAGCACCGCGTCACTATACTAACCTCTAACGTCCGCTGAGAATATCAGCCACAGCGTCTACCACCTCCTGAGCATCTTTCCCAAGGAAGGTGCCGGGCATGCGCTGGGCGAGCAGCGGGTTTAGGTTAAATGCGCGACCGCCAAAGCCAAATGCCGGAAATGGCGGTGGCATTGTTTGAATGGCTTTCCCGATCTCAAGAAGCTGTGCGGCCGTCTCGGTGGTGGATGCGGCCATACAGACAATATCGGGCTGGAGCTGGCGCACCGTATCGAGCAGATCGCGCAGCGGCACCTCGGAGCCAAGGTAGACGACCTGCCAGCCATGGCGTACCAAAAAGACCGCAATCATGAGCGCACCCAGGTCGTGCTGCTCGCTCGGCGCACAGCCGATCACCACCAGGCCTCGCCCATCGGTGATATTGTAGGTGTTGAAGAGCCCCGAGAGCTTACGTCGAATAAACTGCGTGGCGAAATGCTCGGCGGTGACGCTCAGTTTACCGGCGTGCCACTGCTCACCGATCTCGATCATCGCTGGCTGAACCAGCCGCAGAAAGACATCCTCAAGCGGGTAGATCGCAAAAGCCTCGCCCATAATCTGCTCTGCGCGGGTCGCATCAAAATCAATCAAGGCGGCGAATAGTCGGCTATTGAGCCGATCCCACGTGTGCGGCTCGGTGTCAACTGCCGTATTCAGCCAGCCCAGGTTCGACTCGGTGCCATCGGTCATTAGCGCAATCGCCTGGCTGATCGTCAGCCCCTCGGCTGTCCGGTCGCGCAGCCAGCGGATCGTGGCGATGTCACGCTCAGAGTAGAGGCGATGCCCACCTTCGGTTCGCTGCGGGTGTGGCACCCCATAGCGACGCTCCCACGCCCGAAAGGTATCGGCGGGAACGCCCGTCTCTTGCGCCACCGCCTTTGTGTTGTAGCGCGGCTTGTCAGAGAATTGTGACAAGAAGTGCTGCTGTGCCATTCCCGCTCGCCTTCCCAGCGTGTCGCTGTACCCGATGCCTTATCGTAGAGTTAACTATGAAAATACGGACAGTGGTAGTGTATGAAAGTAGCGATATGATCGTTATAACCTACAAAAGCATGCTACAATTGCCCAGATATTGTAGCATATTGCACAAACCGTGTCAATGTAATGCACAAGAAAACCTTGCGAATCGAGATGTAATCAACGCCGTGTGAGCGGCCCCTATCAACCCTATGCGTGCGCTTATTACTGGTATCAACGGCTTTGTTGGCAGTCACCTCGCTGAGTACTTGCTTCAGCAAGGCGATTATGAGATCTGGGGTGTATCACGATCACCTTTCATTGATCTGATCAGCCTCCGCGATCATGTCAGGCTGGTGCAGGCCGATCTGTCCGACCCCGAGGCGACGGCGCGGGCGATTATCGCGGCACAGCCCCACGTCATCTTTCATCTGGCGGGGCAGCCCTTTGTGCCCGAGTCATTCCGCGATCCGGCGGCGACGCTGGCGACCAACACCCTGGGCGCTCTGAACATCTTCCTGACCATGATCGCGCAGCACCTTCCGGCCCGAGTCTTGCTGGTTGGCACATATGAGGAGTATGGCAAGATTCTGCCCGAGGATCTGCCGATCAACGAGTATGCCCCGCTCCGCCCGACCAACCCCTACGGAGTGAGTAAAGTGGCGCAGGGAATCCTTGGCCTCCAGTACCACCTGAGCCACGGACTCGACATAGTGCGCGTGCGGCCCTTCACCCATATTGGCCCGCGCCAAAATGAACGTTTCGTCACGGCGGCGTTTGCCCGCCAGATCGCCCGGATCGAACGCGGCCTGCAGCCCCCGGTGATGCAGGTAGGCAACCTGAGCGCCTGCCGCGACTTCACCGATGTCCGTGATGTTGTGCGCGCCTACACCCTGCTGATGAGCCACGGTGTCGCGGGCGAGGTCTATAATCTGGGCACCGGCCACGCGGTGATGATCCGCGACATTCTCGACATGCTGCTCGCCGAAAGCACAACGCCGATTGAAGTACACCTCAGCGCCGATCTGATGCGCCCAATTGACATCCCTCTTGTTACCTGCGATGCACGCAAACTGCGCACCTGCACCGGCTGGGCACCGTCCATGACAATCCGCCAGACGATGAACGATATCCTTGCCTACTGGCGGGGCGCTACGACCGTATAGGGGAGTTCTATGAAAGCCGTTATCCTTGTTGGTGGCCTTGGCACGCGCCTACGTCCGCTCACCTGCAATACCCCCAAGCCGATGATCCCCCTGGTGAATGAGCCATTTATCGAGTCGATGCTGATTCGACTGCGCGACCAGGGTATTGATGAGGTGGTACTCGCCGTCCAGTATCTTGCCGAACGTTTCCACGCTGCGCTTGGCGATGGCTCGCGCCTGAATATGAAGCTGCATATCATTAAGGAGCCGGAGCCACGCGGTACCGCCGGTGCGGTGAAGAATGTCGAACACCTGCTCGACGATACCACTTTTGTGTTTAATGGCGATGTGATGACCGACCTTGATCTTCAGGCGATGCTGGCCTACCATCGCGAGAAGCAGAGTAAGGTGACGATCTCGCTCACCCCGGTGGACGATCCAACTCAGTTTGGCCTTGTGGAGATGCACAAGGACAACCGGGTTCACCGCTTTTTGGAGAAGCCCCGCGCCGAGGACATTACCACCAACCTGATCAACGCAGGCACCTACATCATCGAACCCGACGTTTTGCGTTACGTTCCGCCAAACATGTTCTATATGTTCGAGCGCGGCCTCTTTCCGGTTATGCTCCAAACGGGCGATCCGATGTTTGGCTACCCTTCGCGGGCCTACTGGACCGACATCGGCAAGCCGCAGACCTACCTCGATGTCCACCACGATATTCTGATCGGCAAGGTGCGCTACACCTTCCGTGGTCAGCAGATCGCCGACCGAGTCTGGCTTGAGGGTGACGCCGATATTCACCCGACGGCCCAGGTGGTTGGCCCGGTTGTCATTGGGCGCGGGGTGAAGATTGGACGTGGGGCGCGGGTGATCGGGCCGACCGTGCTAGGTGACGGCTGCCAGATTGGAGCAGAGGCGTCTCTTGAGGGAGTGGTTCTCTGGGAGGGGAACGAGGTTGGTGAAGGGGCGACCCTGCGCAACTGTGTGCTTGGTCGCAACAACCAGATTGGCGCGAAGACCATGATCACCGACGGATCGATCATCGGTGATGACTGCATTCTGGGGCCAGAGAACCGCCTAGAGCGCGGCATCCGCATCTGGCCCGGCACAAACCTGGGCGAGCGGGCGATTTCGTTTTGATCACACCCGTAGGGGCGCAGCAGTCTCCCGGTCGCCGTGCGACCGGGAGACTGCTGCGCCCCTACTTTTTGGTGGCCTGGTCAATCTTTTCAAGGATGCGCTGATCGACCTCGGCACGACTCTTGGGCGGAGTCGTATCCCTGGCGGGGGGCATCGTTTTTGCGGAGGCAAATGTCGTTCTCCCCGCCATCGTCGCTCCGCCATCCGCAGGCCGGTTGAGTGCCCGCAAGGTTCGCATGCTGCCGCGCATCATCACAAACAGCGTGGTCATCAGCACCATAACAAGAATAAACCAGGGCAGCCATATGTCGAGCAGACGCGCCATGAACGATTCTGCAATCATGGCCGCTGCCTCGCCATTTGGCCAATTCTCGTTCGCGTAGCGCAGCAGATAACTAACAATCAGAGCGCCATTCAGAGCGCCGACAAAAGGACCCAGGAGGCGGTCGAGCATGCCCGGCCCCTTGGCCTTCGGGTCGTGCGGTGGAAGAAGCAGGCTCCCGCCGTAGCCCACCAGTATCGCAACCAACACAAAGATCCCCGTTGTGAGGAGGAAGGTCGGCCATGCGGGTTGCTCCATCTGGGCGCGCAGCCCATTTATCCAGCGTGCCTGCCAAAGATTGACCAGCACCGCGCCGAGCAGCGTGCCTGCCATCGCGATCAGGCCACGGCGCACCCCGCGAAAGAGCCCAACCAACCCAAGCACACCTATGGCCGCCACTATCAGTATTGTCAGCACCATAATGCAGAATCCTTCCATCGCAGATCCTACCACCGATTGTAGCACACCTCTCCCGTCCAGAGGCATCACGCCAAAGCATGTTATAATGAACTCCGTCGTACACACGTGTTCTCGCAACGGTGACAAACCCGCTGGAGTGCGCTACGTATCGCCAAACGGGAGCATCCGTTGCCCCGCCCGCAGGTGTCTGCGAGCATTTTGCGTATCCAGTTTAAGGAGGCACGACTCATGGTTCGCGTTGCTATCAATGGTTTCGGCCGGATCGGTCGACAGACTTTCAAGGCTATGCTCGAGTATCACCCAGATGAGTTCGAGATTGTCGCCATCAACGATCTGACCGACAATGAGACTTTGGCCCATCTCCTTCGCTACGACTCGACCTACGGCCCCTTCGATGGCGAAGTGAGCGTCACTAGCGACAAGATTATTGTTGATTACGACGACGTACACTACGAGATCGCGGCCCTCGCCGAGCGCGACCCCACCGCCCTGCCCTGGGGCAAAATGGGCGTTGATATTGTCATCGAGTCAACTGGTCGCTTCACCGACGCCGAGAAGGCCAAGGCTCACTTGGTGGCAGGTGCCAAGAAGGTTATCATCTCCGCCCCGGCAAAGGGTGAGGATCTGACGATCTGTCTAGGTGTGAACGAGACAAAGTACGATCACGAGAAACACCATATCCTCTCAAACGCCTCGTGTACCACCAATTGTCTGGCCCCCGTCGCAAAGGTACTCAACGACAAGTTTGGCATCCAGCGCGGCCTGATGACGACGATCCACGCCTACACGATGGATCAGAACCTTCAGGATAACGTCCACAGTGATCTTCGCCGTGCCCGCGCCGCCGCGCTCAACATGGTTCCCACCACCACCGGCGCCGCTAAAGCCGTCGCTCTGGTGATCCCGGAACTGAAGGGCAAGTTCCACGGTTACGCCGTGCGCGTACCTACCCCCACTGTCTCGATGGTGGATTTCTCGGTGCTGCTTGGCCGTGCCACCAGCGTCGAGGAGATCAATCAGGTGTTCCGCGAGGCCAGCGAGAGCGAGGAGCTTGAGGGTATCCTCGGGGTGAGCGACCAGCAGTTGGTGAGCAGCGACTTTATCGGCAGCACCTACAGCAGCATCGTTGACCTGCCGCTGACGATTGCTATGGGCGACGACTTCTTCAAGGTCGTTTCCTGGTACGACAACGAGTGGGGTTACTCGGTGCGTGTCTCTGACCTCACCGCCTATATCGCCGATTACTTCGCGTAGATCGGCCCTCGGACAACACAGCGGGCGACCGACGACATGCTCGTCGGTCGCCCGCTTTTTGTTCCTATCAAACCGCTAACGTGTATGACGAAGGGCAAAAAATGACCCCGCACGCGGGGCAACCATGTCTGAGACCGGCTCAATTGACTCCATCAGGGTAACCTCGCTGGCACAGCAGGAACACGTCGCAAGGTGATGGGTAATGACAGTGCGCTGATAGGGGTCGAGCAACCCCTGACAATAATCCACGAGCAGGTCTGTAGTAGGGCAGAAGAGTCGGTAGAACTGGCGGCGCAAACGTGTCTGCATCTGGCGCATCTGCAGGACTCGGGTGGCGCAATACGGGCACTCCTGGAGATGAACGCGGGTTGGCTCGTCAATCTCGCCATCGGCAGCGGCAATAACTGCAATGCCACTGAGTTCGGGTGCCGCCACACATCCGTCATCTCTGTACTGATCACTTATCATACCATTCGCTCCTGATGCTACCGCAGACAGACCTCCCCGTCGTATAGTAAGAAACGCAGCCCTTTTCAGATTTCACACAATGGGCCAGGTTTCAGGTGCCAGGTTTCAGGTTTACCGTTCGTCGTGCGGGCTTTACAGCTTCCCGGAAATTCCTAGCGACACATGTCACGCTTCGCTTCGCTCAGCGTCCCGGTGTGCATCGTCGTCGCCGGGACGCTGAGCGAAGCGAAGCGTGACAGGGCGAGTTTTGCGCAATCTGCAATCTGCGATCTGCAATCTGCAATCTAAAATCTAAAATCTACGTCTCTGGGAGCGGGTTTTCACTGCTAGTGGATGTATCACCCTCAGGGGAACGAGGTGAAGCTTCGGGGGGAGATGCAGACGCATTCGTCACTGGTGCGGCGATGGCAAAGAGAGCCTGGATGCGCGTGCGACTGAGGCAGACAAACCCGCGTGTGAGAGCGGCACCACCGTGGAGCGGGTAAATCGAAACCGTGCTGAGCGGGATGAAGTCGTCGTTCATCTCGCTCAGCATGGACATAAGCTCCATGTCTGTGCGCGTATAGAAATCGGCACGCATCGCGAAAGCTGCCGTAAAGAACATCATAGGCTGCGTATCACGGGGCGGAGATGGTGCGATAAAGCCGGGAGGGGCCAACGGCTCCTCGATCACGGCCACAAGCAGGGCGCTGTTGATGTCAACCAGAAGCTGGGAGACGCGCTGGCTCTGCTGTGGCTTCCAGATCGGGGCCACACTCGCATTTCGCAGGGTGACAAAGCGGTGCAGACGGCTGTTGAGCGCGTCGCTCAGTCGCCGGTAGAGCGGCAAATCATAACTACCAGTGATGAGCAGGGTTTCGGTAAAGACCTCGATCTTGAAGCTGAAGGTTTCGCTCATAGTGACCGTCAGTTATGAATATGCTGGAGGATCTCCCAAAACCCTGGGTAGGAGACCGCCGCCGACTCCGGGTCGGCGATGCTTGTCTCGCCAGAGGCAACGAGCGAGGCGACGGCCCAGGCCATGGCGAGGCGATGATCGTGGTGACTCTGGAGGGCGGCACCGTGCAGGGCCGGGCCACCGAGCCCCGTCAGAATCATGCCGTCGTTTGTTGGCTCAACCTTAACACCAAGGGCGGTCAGTCCCGCCGACACTGTGGCGATACGATCAGTCTCCTTCGCCCGCAGTTCCTGGGCGTCGCGCACCACGGTTGTGCCTTCGGCGCAGGCGGCGGCAACCGCAAGGATCGGAATTTCATCAATCAGCCGGGGGATCAGCGTGCCATCAATGACAGTGCCGCGCAGGTGCGAGGATCTCACCGTGACATCGCCAACCGGCTCACTGCCCTCGCTCCGCTGGTTCGTGATCGTGATCTCGGCACCCATTGCATGTAGCACATCCAGTGCGCCAGTGCGGGTCGGGTTCAGACAGACGCCGATAGTGGTTAGTTCGGCATCGGGGTGAATGGCGGCGGCAACCCACCAAAACGCGGCGCTAGACGGGTCGCCGGGGACGCGCAGCGAGAGCGGGTAGGGCAGAACCGGATGTGTTGGTGGGTAAAGCGTGATCTGGTCGGGGCCGATCTGAAGGTCAATACCCATGGCACTGAGCATGCGCTCGGTGTGATCGCGTGAGTCGATTCGCCCACCGAGGGTGAGCGACCCACTACCGCCGAGGGCGGCCAGGAGCAGGGCCGACTTCACCTGGGCGGAGGCGACGGGCAGTTGGTACGATCCGCCGTGCAGGGATCCGCCACGGATCGCCAGGGGTGCCCGGTCGCCCGACTGGCGACCGTCAATCTGGGCACCGAGGGAGCGCAGGGGCGCAACAATACGCTGCTGGGGACGCGAGCGTAGAGATGCGTCACCCGTGAGGACGGTGAAGATCGGCGTGCCGGTGAGCAGGCCAGCCAGCAGGCGCAAGGTGGTGCCCGAGTTCCCACAGTCGAGAACATCTGCGGGTTCACGCAGGCCGCGTAGCCCGACACCGCGCACATGCACCTCACTTCCCTCTTGCACCACATCAACACCAAGGGCACGAACACATGCGATGGTACTTAGACAATCGGCACCCGTCAGAAAGTTCGTAATCCGGGCGCTACCCTCAGCCACGGCATTGAAGATGACAGCACGGTGCGAGATTGATTTATCGCCGGGGATGTCAACCGTGCCGCGCAGGCGGGCGCGGGCGGTGAGCTTGACATTTGACATTGCAGATGGCAGATTTTAGATTTTGGATTTTAGATTTTGGATTTTGGATTGCACAATCTGCAATCCGCAATCTGCAATCCGCAATCTGCAATCTAAAATCTAAAATAATCAGGCGTCGGGGGATGTGATCAGCTTATAGCCAAAGCCACGCTGAGTGACAAGGTAGCGCGGGTTAGCTGGGTCGGGCTCGATACGCTGACGTAGGCGATAGACTAATGCGTCAATCGCATTATAATCAAATACCTCATAGTCCCACACCTCGCGGGCGATTTCATCCTTACTGACCACGTGGCTACGGTGGTTATAGAGCATCTCCAGAAGCTGGAACTCTTTGACTGTGAGCGACGGATCAAGGGCCTGACCACGGATGAAGACCTCTTTGGTACGGCTATCAACCCGCAGTTCCTCGCGGACAGCCCGCAGCAGGTCGGGTGGAAGGACGCCCTTTATAGTGGCCTCGGGGTCTTGAAAGACGATCACCGCATCAGCGATGATCACCTGATCCTGGCTATGAAGTACACGAGTGCCTGTGAGGCGCTCTCCATTGACAAACGTACCGTTCGTACTTTCAAGATCATGAACAGCGAAACCATCACCATCACGCTCGAAGCGTGCATGGCGACGTGAGGCTAGCGGATGATCAATCACAATATCGTTGGCCCCATCGCGCCCAACCGAGATCACCTCGCGATCCCACTCAAGCTCGCGGAATTGGCCATCCGGGCGCTTCACCATGAGTTTGGGAGCAGGCGCAGACTGCATCTGGCGAACCTCCACCACAGCTTTGAAACACGGTTTGCATTGTGGTACAATCGCGGCGGCTAGCGTGATTATACCATCAGGATAGTGAAAATTCCACTTTATTGATGCGCAGGCATGCCTGTGTCATGGTCGTTCATCGCCACCGTCGGGGGCTGAAGCCCTCGGCGGGCGGGCACCTGACCTGTTGTTGAAGGAGCCCATCCTGTGAGCAACTTAGTCGGGCGACGGCTGGGCCGCTACGAGATCCAGGCGGAGATTGGGCGCGGGGGCATGGCCCGCGTCTATCGTGCGACCGACACGCTGCTCCAGCGTCCGGTTGCGATCAAAGTGCTGGCCGCCCAACTGAGCATGGATCCTGAGTTTATCAAGCGCTTCGAGCGCGAGGCGCGCACGGCGGCGGGTCTGCGCCACCCCGGCATTGTGACGATCTATGATGTGGGCGAGCAGGACGGCCTATACTTCATCGCCATGGAGTTTATTGATGGTCGTACCCTGCACAGTATCCTCAACGAAAACGCGAACCTCGGGCTTGGCTATGCGGTGAGCATCCTCGACCCGGTGGCCCGCGCCCTGGACTTCGCCCATAGCCAGGGTTCTGTCCATCGCGATGTAAAGCCCCACAATATGATGCTGGATGTGGGCGGTCGGGTGGTGCTAACAGACTTTGGCATCGCCCAGACGTCCGATGCGGATAGCGAACGGCTTACCCGTACCGGCGTATTTATGGGCACTCCTGAGTATATTTCGCCGGAGCAGGCTGAGGCCCGCCGGGTGGATGGGCGCAGCGACCTCTACTCGCTGGGGGTAGTGGCCTACGAAATCATCACTGGGCGAGTGCCCTTTTCGGGGGCGACCCCGCAGTTGATCGTGTCGCACGCTCAGCTCCCGCCGCCCCCGCCGACCAGTGTGCAAGCGTACCTGCCGAGCGAGATTGATGTTGTTCTCGCACGGGCGCTCGCCAAACGCCCAGAGAGTCGCTACCCCAGCGGGATAGCTATGGTTGAGGCGCTACGCGAGGTGGCGCAGCATTATCGCACGCCTATAGCTAGCCGGGAACAACTGGCGGCCCTAGTATTCCCTCCCGTTGGAGGCGATTCCCTCACCATCCCGCCGCCGCCGCCCGCACCGCGCCCGAGTACGCCGCCGGTGTCGCCCCTATCTCCCCCTCGACCGCCACCGTCGAACGTGCCAGTCCAGCCTCCGCAGCGCCCCCAGCCAATCCGCCCGCCGCCGAAAGTGGATACGGGCCGAGGCAATGGTCAGACAAACAGATCTAACCCATTGGCCTTGTTCTTGATCGGCGGGGTACTTGTGGGCTTAACTCTTCTGTTGCTCTTTATGGTGGCCCGTGGGATTGCGAGCGGTGGTATGCAGACGTCTACGCCAACTCCGAAGGGGGTGACACCCTCCCTGGAGGTTCGTGCGAGTGATACGCCGCGCCCCAGCGACACACCTCTCCCCAGCGATACGCCTAAGCCGAGCGATGTTGTTGCGACGCTCATCCCACCGCCCTCACCCCGACCAGCGACTCCACTACCCCGACTGGTCACTGTTACCCCGTCGTATACCGCGATACCCGAACTACCTACGGTCACGTCATCGCCGACGGCCTCTTCGTCTCCTACTGCGACGCCTGTGACACCCACGGCCTCTCCATCACCTACTGCAACACCCGTGCTGCCCACAGCCACCATCACTCCGTCGCCTAGCTCGCTCGTCGCCAGCCAGACCCCAGTCCCCAACTCTAGCCCGCTGGTTACCAGCGTTACGCCTTCATCCAGCCCCAGCCCGCTGGTTGCCAGCGTTACGCCTTCATCCAGCCCCAGCCCGCTGGTCGCCAGCGTTACGCCTTCATCCAGCCCCAGCCCGCTGGTTGCCACAGCCATCCCGTTGCCCAGCCCCAGCCCGATGGTTAACAGCATCACCCCCGCGCCCACCGAGAATCCCGTGCCCAGCGAGAAATCCATCCCTGCATTGCCCACCGACATGCCGCCAAGCTCCGCAACAGACACACCTATCCCCTAAGGAACAAGCATTGTTTGTCTCCTTTCTCATTATCGCTCACGCACCCTATCTGCGCCGCGCTGGCCGTCAACCTGCTGGAGAAGAGCCACTCCACGAGATGATCGCCCAGGGGCTTATCCCGTTGCTCGACCTGCTTGGCGACCTCCAGCTCACTGGGCTGGGGCCACGGATAGCAATGGCCTGCTCACCGTTGCTGATCGAGCAGTTGGCCGACCCGGTGGTGCAGAAGCATTTTTTGCTCTGGATGGAGGAGCGGCTGGCCCGCCGGAGCGAGAATCTGCGCCACTTCGAGCTTGAGGAGAATCATCACGACAGTTACCTAGCCCGCTTCTACCTCGAATGGAGTCGTCAGGCGCTGCACAGCTTCACTCATCGCTACAACCGCAACCTGGCCCAGCGGCTGCGCGAACTGACAACAGCACGGGTGATCGAGCCGCTGGCCGGAGCCGCCAGCCACGCCTATCTGCCGCTCCTGGGGCGTGAAGAATCGGTGCGCGTCCAGATCGAACATGGCGCTCTGCACACAGCGCGATCACTGGGTCGTCCTGAGGGTATGTGGCTCCCCGGCAGTGGTTGGCGTCCAGGGATTGAGACAGCGATCAGCAATGTGGGCGTGCGCTACGTGGTGCTGGATCGATCCAGCCTCCCTTCCGACGCCGGGTGTGGTCCGATTATTGTGGAAGGATGTAAGCTGATCGCTATCGCACCCGACGAACAGGTCGCCCGACACATCTGGATGCCGGAACTTGGCTATGTGGGCGATCCGCTCTACCGCGACCCGAGCGACCCCGGCGGCTACCAAGCAATTGGCCTGGGGGCGCCGCAGCCCTATGATCCTTACCACGCTCTGCGCCGCGCCCAAGAGCATGCCAGTCACTTTGCGGGAATGCTGATCTCCGAGAGCGACCGTCGCTCGCCCAACGATATATTGCTGGTACTGCTGGACATGGATCTGATCGGAACAGCGTGGTTTGAGGGACCAACATGGCTTCAGGCGGTGATGACTCTCTGTGCGACTCACCGATCCCTGAAACTGACGACGCCAGGGGAGTACCTAAAGTCGCAGCGGCCCCGACAGCGGGCTACGATCCGTGCCGGCTCGTGGGGCGCAGGCGGCCACGCCCCGTGGCGTGGGCCATCGAGTGAGAGCTACTGGCAGGCGATTCACGCTGCCGAGGAGAAGATGGTACAGATCGCAGCCGAGTTTCCGAGCGCTGAGGCCGACCAGGAGCGGACACTCAATCAGGCCGCCCGCGAACTGATGCTGGCCCAGACCAGCGATTGGCCGGAGGCGTTGGTGGCCACCGGGTACGCCGAGGAGCAGCGCGAGCGCTGGCAGATCTACCTGGGGCGCTTCGATCAACTGATGGAAATGGCGCGGCTACCGACTATCAGCCACAGTGATCGTTTTTTGCTGGATCAGCTTGAGGAGCTGGATGGGCCGTTCCCAAACCTCAACTATCGGGTGTTTGTACCACACGAAAAACCGCTGTAAATGGGAGGTGTATTTTTTCGCCATAGGGCTTCGGAGATCCGGAGTAGGCGCACCACCCGGCAGCGTATTGCCCACGTTCATGGTATTTCGCCTTGTTGCCTCTCATGCGGATCTTGATAACCGTAACGTATCCAGCCTTTCTTAATTGCATAGATCACCGCCATCGTGCGATCATTCACCTGCAACTTCGACAGGATCGAGGTAATATGGTTTTTGACCGTCTGCCCGCTAATATTCAACTCGGTGGCGATCTCTTTATTTGAAAGGCCACGGGCAATACAGTCAAGAATTTCGATCTCGCGACTGGTGAGCGGTGCGAAGAGGACACTCGTTTGTTCATCCTCGGTGGCGGCCAGTTCGCGGAACTGATGGAGTACGCGGGTGGCGACGTTGGGCTTGGATAGCACTAAGTCGTTGATCAGGTAGCGGCCAGCGGCAACCTTACGAATATAGGAGAGCAGATCCTCAGGATTCACATCTTTGGAAGAGTAGGCGGCGGCACCAACTTTAATCGCCTGAAAAAGCTGATCATCATCCTCGTAGACGCTTAGCACGATAATACCAATGCGCGGATCGCGCCGTTTGATAACGCGGGCAACCTCCAGACCGTTCAGCCCCGGCAGATTAATGTCAACCAGCACTACGTCTGGGCTCAGGCGCTCCGTGAGTTTGATCGCCTCTTGGCCGTTTTCGGCCTCACCGACAACCTCTATGTCCGCAGCATCCTCCAGGGTCCAGCGGATGCCCTGACGAAATAGCGGATGATCATCAATGATCAGTACTTTAATCCTTGCGGGGGTTGCCGTACGTTTCATTGTCATCTCACTACAATCGGCATACTTACCGATACCTCTGTCCCGTGACCGGGCTTTGTGGTGACAACAAAACGGGCACCTACCAGTTCGGCCCGCTCACGCATGCTTGTTAACCCCCAACTCTCGCGTCCGGCCCGACGGACAACCTCACGGGTATCGAACCCTGGCCCCTCGTCACGCACCGTGAGCTGGAGTGTGCCCTTGCGTGAGGTCAGCATCACGTGAACGGGGGCGCCACGGGCGTGCTTATGGGCATTTTGGAGCGATTCCTGCACGATTCGGTAGAGGACAATCTCTGTCTCATGGGGCAAACGTGGCAGAGGCTCGGCCTCGAAGCTCACCTGTGCGCTGACCGTATCGTGGTAGCGGCGCACATAATCGGCGATGGCTCCTGCCAACCCCTGTTCGTCAAGCTTACCTGGCCGCAGATCGGCGATAAAGTGTCGTACCTCGCGGAGCCCTTCGCGGGCCGATTCGCCCATCTGACTAAGTATCTCGGCGAGGCGCTCGACACGCTGGGCCTTGAGCAAGTTCTGGCAGTGTTCAAGGCCCATCAGGGCGTTGGCGAGTACCTGGGCCGGACCATCGTGAACCTCACGGGCGAGGCGGATGCGTTCCTCCTCGCGGCCCAAGATCACCTGGGCACGCAGAGCCTGCACCCACGGGTCGCTCGGCTCACCCTCGCCGCCGCCGCTCAGGGTGGCGCTGCTCATATCAATCTGGCGCACAAGCTGGTCGAGCTGGCGCAGGGCGCGCCGTCCAGACTCGTACTCTTGAGCGAGTACCTCGTGACTAACCCGCAGACTCTTCTCACGCTCTGCGAGACTTTCTACGCTGGGCAATCGGCGCTCACTAGCGAAATGTAGCTGTACGCTCGCCTCGTCGAGAAGCCGCGCCGATTGGCGGAGTTCGCTCTCAACTCGGGCATAGCGCTGCTGTGCCGACTGGTGCAACTCGCGCAGTCGCGCCAACTGCTCAGCAATAATCACATGGGCGGCATCAAGCAGCGCTGATGGCTCGGCGCTCACAGCCCAGTCTCCATTCAGTAGATCTATGATATATCCACGGCGAAAGCGGGAAGGTCAGGTAAGTATACCCCTAGCAATATACTTTATCAAACATGAGGATCGAGGAGAGACATGAACCCAATACGTATGCTGATACAGCTCATCTTGTTGCTTTCTCTGCTGCCACTGGGCGTTCCTGTTCAGGCATCGCCCGTGCCATCACGGTTTGTCCCCGGTGCGGTGCCGCCGTCGCCGCCGCCCTTCACCTACTCTGGTCTGGAACCTGGTCTGCGCCAGATGGATGTGTGTACCTCTGCCCTTAGCGACCCGGCGGTTGCGCTACCGGTGGCTAAGACGCCCTGGGCCGAGCTACGTCCGTCACGCAGTATTGTCAGCGACCAGTCGCACTCTGCGCCACAGGCGATCTTCCTGAGCGAGGATTCTGTTGACGGGGTGGCCTCAGTGGGTCAGCAGTTCACGATCTCTGCGACGACCAGCGAGATCACAGGCACGCTCGCGTATCGCTACGCCCCTGGCAGCACAGATCCTGGCGATCAGCTCCAGGTGGAGATCTATCCGGTGGGACAGATAGACTCCGGTGTACCGATTATTGCTGTGGACGCATTCCCTCCGGCATCCGCCATCGCTCAGGCCGATGGCGCATGGCATACGTTTACCTGGGACTTCCTCGATGCGACACAACTGAGTACGTTGGGAGGGCTTGGCAAAGCAATGTTCCTTGTCACGCTGCGTAGCGCATCGGGTGGATCGCAGCGCCAGCAGGTGTGGGTTGATGACATTGATATGGGCATCTGCGCATCGTCGGCAACGATCAGCGGGAAGGTCGTGCAGGGCGGCGTCGCTGCGGCAGGTGCCCAGGTACTTCTCTCGCGTACCACATCCACCGGCAGCACAATCATCGCCGACGCTATCACCGATGTGGCGGGGGGCTATAGCTTCTTGGGGGTGCAGCCCCTGGGTACGGGCGAGTCATACCAGATCTGGTTCCTCAACATATCAACAGGCGTCACCCGAGCGGATGGTCGGGTTGGTTTCTGGGCTGGGCCGACAATCAGCACGCTGGGGCTGGGGCAGACAAAAACAGGCCAGGACGTGAACGTCGGTGATGTATCATTACGCGATCCGAATTCATACAGCACGGTCGTAGCCACCAATGCAAGTCCCGTGGCTCTGAACTGGACCCCACGGGGTGTGGCGGGTGATCTGTACCAGTTCTGTGTGTATGATCCGCAGCGGATCGATCCCGACACCAAGCTGCCGCCCCAGGTATGCGGGCCGAAGGGGATTGACTCGCAGTTTGATCTCTCGCCACAGAGCTTCAGCAGCGTGCCAAGCTTTGATTTCCACTACGGGCGCAGCTATCGCTGGTATGTGGTTGTCTATGATACGACGGGCATGCAGTACGGTTTCTCGTTCTACGAGCATGCGATTACCCTGGTGTCTACAGCGGTTTATCCGCCCACGGCATCAGTTACACCGTCGAATACCCTTCCCACTGCGGCAAATACTATCGCCGACTGGACGCTGATGGTCTATGCGGCGGGTGATAACCAACTCGGCGATCCTGTGAATACCTCGCGCACCTCCCGACTTGATCAGCAACTCGACCAGTTGCGCACCTTGGCATCGGCCTATCCGCAGGTGCATCTTGTGACGTTGAGCGACACTTATGGCGACACCGGGGTGCAGTTCTGCTACCTGCCGCCCACGGCTGCGCCCGATTGCCAAGAGCGCGGTGAGATCTCTACGGGCGACCCCGCGACCCTGGGCGATTTTGTGAAAACGGCGCTAGCGCGCTACCCTGCCAATCACACCATGCTGATCATTGCTGGCCCCGGACATCCCATCGGCGGCCTGGGTGATGATATGACGACTATCGGTGTTCCCTCGCTTGACATCGCGGGACTGCGGTCGGCCTTGGGAACGGCTGGCCTGGGAGTGGTCGGTAAGCGGCTCGATGTTCTCTTTTACCAAGCGTCGCTGATGGGTGCGATTGAGGTTGTATCCGCAAGCGCACCCTATGCCCGCTATATGGTCGCCGCCACAGACGAGTACTGGTCGCTGCCGTACTACTCCTTGATCCTGCCGCTGCTGGCGGGCGCGAAGAAAGATCTGCCAGCCGAGGTTGCAAAAGATCTGGTCAGCAGCTATCGCACCGCAATGGGCAGTTATGATGGCTCGAAGGCGTTGAGCCTCGCGGCCTACGATCTGAGCCGAGCAACAGCGGTAAGTGTGGCCCTGAATAATCTTGGGAGCGCCCTCACACCCGCGCTCACCAACGATAGCGCCACGATACGTAAGGTCATCGAACGCATTCGCCAGTCCATCCAGGCATACGATTCGTCAGGCAATGGCCTGATCAACGCATTAGAGCAGACGTCGGGCAACCCGATCAGTGTACAGGAAGATGCCCTGGTTGATCTCAAAGCACTTGCCAGCGCCATCACGTCTGATACGACACTGCCCACGACGCTGCACGATGCTGGCAGTGCTTTGTTGAATGTGCTGAGCGATGACACGACACCGCTTGTGCTGGCATCAGCGCAGGTGTCAGGTATAGGCATTACCGGTCATCCGATCCTGCTCAACGACGCCGCTGGCCTGTCGGTTTTCTTCCCGACAAGCATGCGCCTCGGCGGGCAACCCACTATGGTGCAGCGATACCTCTACGGAGCGAGCGGCGAACCGCGAGATAGCGACTGGGCCGGATTTCTCCGCGCCTACCTATCGGGAGAGCTTGGCCGTGGCCCTGGCGGGATAACGGCTGGGCCTCTGGGCGAGGCGCAGCTTCGCCCATCGAGCGGTATCCTGAATGATCGCTATCAGTGGCTGCCAATAGTAATGCGGTGAGATAGTGCTTCCCGGCGCAACAGAACGGGGGAAGCAGCTCTTATGCCGCTCCCCCCGCTCTGTAAGGTAAGGTTTGATATTCGACCGAAAGTCCAAGGACAGGAGAACCGCTACTTAGCGCTCGGAACTACGTCAATGAGGGTGTGCATGCCAGCCTGGTAGTGAGCAACCAGATTGCAGATCAGCACATAACGTCCGGGGGTCAGGTTGAGCGTAACGTCGCCGGAGGTGCCAGCCTGAATGTCAGGAACCTCACCGGGCTTGTCAACCTGGTCCTCAATAACACGGGAGATTGCGAAGTCGTAGGGCAGACCAAAGCTGTCGCCCTGGGCGTGAATGACAAGCATCTCGTGCGTAATGGAAGGATCGGCGTTGTTGACGTGGAAGGAGACTTTGCCTGCCGGGATGGAGAGCGTGTCGGGCGTGACAGAATACGACTTAATCGTAACATTCACCTGTGACGCACCGTCCACCGTCTCTTGCCGCAGCGGCTTGAGCGAACTTGCCGAAACACGCGCCGTACCACACCCCGTCACCGCAACCACGCTAAGGCTCAGAAGAGATACCAGCACCGCAGCCCGTAGAACTCGCTTCATTGAAAATCCCCCTCATTACATTAGTTTCACGAGCCCCCGCCCATGAACACTCGGCGTATACCAATACCCTTTCGATATACTAATGATACACCAAGTACTATGTTTTGTCTATGACGATTTTTTAACATTCGCCGAGACAATGGCCCAAATCAAGCGTAACTGTGTGACGATTTTTTAACATTCGCCGGGACTAACGGCTCAATTGAGCCTGACCGTGTAGCGATCTCGCTACTCAACCTTCTCTGTTTCTTCTGCCGGGGCCTCTGTGGGAACAGGCAAGTCAGCGACGGGAACAAGCCCACTAAGCTGGAGTACCGCCTCACGCACCTCTGCGGCGGCAGATTTCCAGGTGGCGCGAAACTTCGGGTGCGCCTTTACCAGCATCGGCTCGCCGAAACGCACCGTGACCTTGAAGGGTCGCGGCATAACCTTACCCTTAGGCATCACCCGTGTGGTGCCACTGAGGTAGGTAGGGATCACGGGCGTACCGGGAAAATCGGCGATCAGGCGACCGATCCCGCTGTAAAAGGGGCCGAGGAGTCCATCCTTGCTGCGCGTACCCTCGGGGAAGAGCAACAGCGCGTAGCCCTCGCGCAGAGCGCGTGAGGCGTGGCGCAACGGATCCTGCCCGCCACGGCGTTCACGTGAGATCGGGATGGCGTTAAAGAGAACCCGCGAGAAGAACTGCCACGGCCCACCCTGAAAGAAATAGTCCTGGGCAGCGGCGGCAACAAATCGCTTGCGGGCGTGGCGTGGTAGCGCGGTGAAGATGACGGCAGTATCTGCGTGGCTGTTGTGGTTGGCCACGATGATGAACGAACCCTTTGTGGGAAGACCCTCTGCGCCCTCGACCCGTGGGCGGAGGTATAAGCGAACAAATAGTTGGAACAGGTTAGGGACAAAACGTGCCGCAATGTGACGGCTACGGTATAGACTCATGGCTCGCTCCACACACCCATGTTGCGTTCTCGGCGCAACAATGCGCCGGGTTGGTTCCGCAGAGCTATTGTACCGCAATGTCAGCCGCATCCAGATTATGGCCGCAGACGAGGAATCAGACGATTTCTCTCACCACGAACTCATCTCACTATAATACAATTGTCTGCTGCCCCCAGTTGGTCGGGCTAACAGGAGCGATGCAGCAGCATACGTGATGACGTCATAAGGGATTCGCAAAGGAGCAGGCCCTATGGGCAAGGACACGCTAACAGTTACGGATAATCGCACGGGCAAGACGTATGAGGTGCCCATTGCGGACAACACCATCCGGGCGATTGATCTGCGTAAGATCAAGACATCGGACGACGATTTCGGCCTGATGTCTTACGACCCGGCCTATATGAATACGGCCGAGTGCAAGAGTACGATCACTTTTATTGATGGTGACAAGGGTATTTTGGAGTACCGTGGCTACCCGATTGAGCAACTCGCCGAGCAGAGTACCTACCTCGAAACCGCCTATCTGCTGATCTACGGCGACCTGCCCACGAAGGAGCGACTCGAATGGTGGGGCAATCGCATTAGCCGACACACCTTCATCCATAACAACCAGGCCGATCTGATCCAGGCGTTTCGCCACGATGCCCACCCGATGGGCATCTTGATCAGCGCCCTGTCGGCGATGTCTACGCTCTTCCCCGAGGCCAAGGAGGTTGAGAACGCGGAGGTGCGCGAGAAGCAGATCTGGCGTATCCTTGGCCAGATCCCTACCCTCGCCGCCTTCGCCTATCGCCACCGTATCGGGCGTCCGTTTAACTACCCCGATAACTCGCTCAGCTACACCGCGAACCTGCTCTACATGATGGATTACATGAACCAGCGTGACTATGCGGTGAACCCGGTGCTGGCTAAGGCTCTCGATGTACTTTTCATTCTCCACGCCGACCACGAGCAGAACTGTTCGACGGCAACTATGCGTGGCGTCGGGTCGAGTCGAGTCGATCCCTACTCGGCGCTCTCGGCAGCGGTGGCAGCTCTCTATGGTCCGCTCCACGGCGGGGCGAACGAGGCGGTCATCCTGATGCTCCAGCACATCGGCAGCGTGAAGAACGTTCCCGGCTTCATCGAGCGAGTGAAGAAGGGCGAGGGTCGCCTTATGGGATTCGGCCATCGGGTCTATAAGAACTACGACCCGCGTGCCAAGATCATCCGCAAGGTGGCCTACGAGGTCTTCGAGGCCACCGAGACCAACCCGCTCCTGGAGATCGCTGTCGAACTGGAGCGGATCGCGCTTCAGGACGACTATTTCATCTCGCGGAAGCTCTACCCGAATGTGGACTTCTACAGCGGTCTGATCTATCAGGCGCTGGGATTTCCGATCGAGTACTTCTCGTTCCTGTTCGCTATCCCCCGCGCTGCCGGCTGGCTCACCCAGTGGGTCGAGATGCTCAACGACGACGAGCAGAAGATCATGCGTCCGCGCCAGATTTACCTCGGCCATGCCAAGCGCGACTATATCCCACTTGATGATCGCTAGGGTTCTTCCGTTTAGCACTCACCCTGCAGCCCTCTCTCCCAAAATGGGAGAGAGGGCTGCAGGTGTCAGGTGTCAGGTGTCAGTATGCGCCGTTCGCAGTGGGCGCTTCAGTGCCAAGCGACTGAAGCGCCCACTACGAATTGGCACACTGACACCTGACACCTGACACCTGACACCTGACACCTGACACCTGACACCTGACACCTGACACCTGACACCTGACACCTGACACCTTGTCTTGCGTGAAAAGTGTCACTTCTAATCTCCGGCAGGCGTCGGCGCTACCGCCGTGGCCGGGGCAGTCAGAACCGGCGCACGGCGTGGGCGACCAGGTAGGGTGAGGGCGAGCAGTGCCACCGGCAGGCCAAGCAGGGTCGTGCCGAGCATCACCGTCTGTAGGCCAACGACATCAGCGAGCAGCCCGGCCAACCACGTGCCAATCGCCCCGCTGGCAAAGGTGAAGCCCAGGATCAAGCCGGCGGCAAAGCCCTGCTTCACCGGCAGCAGTTGTTGGGCGTACACCACCAGCACACTATGCTGACCACCCACCAGCAGGCCGGTGATGGCACAGGCGACAAAGATCTCCCAGCTTGTGGGGGCCAAAAAGCAGATCAAGCCAGTGGGAATACTCAGCAGCAGCGGCCAGATCACCGTTATCCGCATGCCAAAGCGGTCGGCTATCATGCCACTGATCACCTGGCCAATCGCGCCAGCGCCCATAAAGACACCCGCCAGCAGCCCGAACAGCGCCGGATCCCAGCCACGGTCGCTAAAGAGTTTGGGCAGGAACGACTGGTAGGTGGCCTGGATGGACGAGCGCACAGCCACCAGTACGATGAAGGCCACAATCAGGCTGATGGCGATACGGGTGCGCTCGACCTGCGGGCGGGTGGCTTTGGCCGAACGGTGGGAGTGAACGGTTTCGGCGCGGCTGGTGTGGAAGAGGAGCAGAGCGGGCAGCAGAGCGATGGCAGCCAGAGGGATCATGCCGATGCGCTCGAAGTGGCCGACCAGGTAGCCCGCTAGAAACGGCCCAAGGGCCAATCCAGCCTGCCCGCCAAAGAAAAAGATCGCCGTAGCACTGCTGGCCCGATCGGGGTCAGATGCCGCCGCCGCCGCCGTACCGACCGGGTGAAAGAGCCCGCTGCCCAGCGGCGCAAGCAGGAAGACTGGCTGCAGCATGGCCCAGTTTGGGGCCAGGGCCACCAGAGCGGAGAACATAGACATCCAGAGCAAGCCGATTCCGGCCAGCAGCATGGCCTTGCCGTGTAGCCGGTCGGCCAGCAGGCCAAACAGCGGCTGCGAGAGCGCACCAATCAGTATGTAGGCCGTCAGTGCGGTGCCGATCTGAATATTGCTTAGGCCAAGTGGTCCGGCCAGCACCGCCAGCAGCACAGCTCCAGTACTATTCAGCAAGTCAATCATAAAATGGCCGCTCACCACGGCCATAAGCTGTCGGTTACGGAACATGACGTTCTACTTTCTTACGTGTAACAGATGGGGACACCTGGCCTTAGGCATGTTTCAAACTAGCTTGACAATCTGCCCGACAGCCCGACAGCCCGACAGAGCCTTTTGTTGAGATGTGGAACTGTCGGGCTGTGAGGCTAACTGTCAAGCTGGAAACACCCGATTTGAAACATGCCTTACCGTTCGAACACAACCTTGCCCCCCACGAAGGTGATCGCGGCAGTGATCGCGTGCAGCTCGCTTAGCGTGCTGTGAAATGGGTCGCCAGTAAGAACTACAAGGTCGGCGAGCATGCCGGGAACGATCCGGCCCTTCTGATTCGTCTCGCCACTTGCGATGGCCGGGCCGACGCAGTAGGCGTCAATCGCCTCATCCCTCGTGAGGCACTGCTTGGGGTACCAGCCACCCACCGGATGTCCGTCTGGTCGCTGGCGGGTAACGGCGGCGTGAATACCGGGCCAGGGGTTCATCGTCTCCACCGGGGCGTCCGAGCCGAAGGCTAGGGCCGCTCCGCTGGTGAGCAGCTCGCGCCATGCGTAGGCGTGGGCGCTGCGTGCGCCCCACAGCTCATCGGCGCTGTCCATGTCGCTGGTGCAGTGGATGGGCTGCATTGAGGCGACCACGCCTAGTGCGGCGAATCGGCTAATATCGTGAGGGTGGAGTACCTGGCAATGCTCGATCCGGTTGGGCATCGCCAAGGTCGGTAGGTTGCCGTTGCCACGAGCCAGTTCAATCGCGTCCAATACCTTACGGTTCGCCGCATCGCCAATCGCGTGGACGGCCACGCTGATCCCGTTAGCGTTGGCCCGCGCCACCATCTTCTTTAGTACCTCATGCTCAATCGTGGCCATACCTGCGTGATCGCGATCCTCGTAGTTGCTCAGCATCTCCGCGCTCTCCGAGCCAAGGGATCCATCAGCGAAGATCTTCAGCCCGCCGATACGCAGCAGATTGTCGCCCATGCCGCTGCGCAGCCCCAGGGCAATTGCTGCGTCGAGGTCGTCTGCCGACATATGCACAAGGCAGCGCACGTTCAGCTCGCCACGCCCGCGCAGGATCTGGAGGTCTGATAGAACCTCGCTGCCGTCGCTGGGGCGAATGGCGGGCGGGATGTGCAGGCTCGTGATCCCGTAGCTCAGCGCCTCGTGCAAGGCCATCCGCAGCATGGCAAGACGCTCCTCGGGGCGAGAAGATGGCACCACAGCGCGAACCAACTCCATCGCATTCTCCAGAAGGATACCCGTCGCCACACCGCTCTGGTCGCGCTGAATGTGACCACCGACCGGGTCGGGGGTTGTATCACTGATACCAGCCAGAGCCAGAGCCGCGCTGTTCACCCAGATCGAGTGACCATCCTTGCGCGTAAGGATGATCGGGTTTGTGGGACTGATCACATCGAGATCATGGCGCGAGGGCCACTGACCTCCCCATGCCGAGTGATTCCATCCGCTGCCGTACAGCCATGCGCCGGATGCCAGACCGCGAACGCGGTCGGCTATCCGACCCATCGCCTCGGCGATACTGCCGGCATCGGTGAGTCGCACCTCTTGGCTAGACATCCCCTGGTAGTTGATATGCACGTGGGCGTCGGTAATACCGGGCAGCACCGCCCGCCCGTGGAGGTTGATGCCTTCACTGCGACCGGCTGATGCCGTGTTGGCCTGCACATGGCTCTCGCTGCCCAACGCAATGATACGCCCATCGCGAATAGCCACCGCCTGCGCAACAGGTATCTGCGGATCACGTGTATAAATTGGACCGTTATAAAGGATTAATGTCGGCATCGTGTAACCTCCTGTGAAAATAGCCGATAGCCGATAGTACTACAGTTGTAGTTTTAATTACCCCCCCCTAGCAGCCTGTCGGAGAGAGTGGGGTTTAGGGCGTCACAGAGCCATATTCCAAAAAAGCCGATTTGGCTTTGTGATGCGCTATTCACGGTTCTCTCCGACAAACTGCTAGCCC
>Ga0208376_1000092_pt1 | contig 24723 bp, 19 predicted proteins | sample CryBogmetaGMA25M_FD_184548 | JGI IMG/M metagenome (GOLD analysis project Ga0208376, IMG submission 184548) | Freshwater microbial communities from Crystal Bog, Wisconsin, USA - MA2.5M (SPAdes) | ecosystem: Environmental > Aquatic > Freshwater > Lake | place: Crystal Bog, Wisconsin, USA...
CCCCTGGTGGGAGAGGGGGCAGGGGGAGAGGGGGTTCACTGACTTTGCATCAGCCCTGGGTGAGGGTTGAGCAGCGTTGGAGTAGCTCTAGAGATCTGTGGTATACTGCGAATTGCCCGCTCGTGCCGGCCCGCTGCCTTGGGTTGCCCTCAACCATGTCATCCGCACGAGATTCCCTATCTGCTTGACCACTGCGCACTGGCGAGAGCCGGCGCGGTCGCACGTGGTCTTGCCAATGTCCTGCCCCACTATGGGCCAAGGAAGGTGTTGTTTTGACTGCTGAACGCTTGCAGAAGGTACTCGCTAGCGCGGGTATCGCGTCTCGTCGCGACTGTGAAGGCATGATTGCTGCCGGTCGTGTGACGGTGAATGGCCGTGTGATTCAAGAGCCCGGTACTCGGGTGGATCTCAATGACGATGTGGTTGAGGTTGATGGTCAGCCTGTCCGTAAGCCGACGTCTCGCACCTATCTGGTGCTACACAAGCCGGTCGGCGTTGTCTCGACGGTTGATGACCCCCAGGGTCGCCCGACGGTCATCGATCTCGTGGATGTTCCCGCCCGCGTCTACCCCGTGGGCCGACTTGATGTTGATAGTGAGGGACTGCTGCTCCTCACCGATGACGGCGAGATGACCCATCAACTCACCCACCCGCGCTACGAGGTGGAGAAGGAATATCGCGCCCTCCTTGATAAGCCGCTTGATCCTGAGGCGATGCGCCAGTGGCGGGAGGGTGTGCTTCTGAGTGGTGAGCCGACATCCCCGGCCTGGGTTGATCTGCTTGAGACGACAGACGAGGGTCCGTGGTTTCGGATTGTGCTGCGTGAGGGCCGTAAGCGTCAGATCCGTGATGTCGCTCACCTGCTTGGCTATGAGGTCAAGCGGCTGATCCGTGTCCGCGAGGGCGATCTGCTCCTCGGCGATCTGCCTCTGCGCCAGTGGCGCCCGCTCACCTCGGAGGAGATTGCCGCGCTTCAGGCGCATGTTGCAACTCGCCCGCGTGATGCTGCGCCGCCCGCGTCTTCTTCACCGTCGAATCGTGCCGCTCGCCCCTCGCGCCCCGATGATCGCCGTGATGATGATCGTGCGGATCGTCCTCGAAGCGGTGGCTACGCTCCGCGTCGTGATGAGGGCCAGGGGCCACGTTCCGGCGGCAGCGGCGGCTATGGCCCGAGCCGTGATGAAGGTCAGCGGTCGCGTACCGGTGGCGTGTACGGTCAGCGGCGCGAAGAGGGTTCGGGGACAGGCGGCGGCTATCCGCGACGGGACGAGGGCCAGGGGCCACGTTCCGGCGGCAGCGGCGGCTATCCGCGACGGGACGAGGGCCAGGGGCCGCGTTCCGGTGGCAGCGGCGGCTACGGCCAGGGCCGTGATGAAGGTCAGCGGTCGCGTACCGGTGGCGTGTACGGTCAGCGGCGCGAAGAGGGTTCGGGGACAGGCGGCGGCTACCCGCGACGGGACGAGGGCCAGGGGCCACGTTCCGGCGGCAGCGGTGGCTACCCGCGACGGGACGAGGGCCAGGGGCCGCGTTCCGGCGGCAGCGGTGGCTACCCGCGACGGGATGAGGGCCAGGGGCCGCGTTCCGGCGGCAGCGGCGGCTACCCGCGACGGGACGAGGGCCAGGGGCCACGTTCTGGTGGCAGCGGCGGCTACAGCCAGAGCCGTGATGAGGGCCAGCGGTCGCGTACCGGTGGCGTGTACGGTCAGCGACGCGAAGAGGGTTCGGGGACAGGCGGCGGCTACCCGCGACGGGACGAGGGCCAGGGGCCACGTTCTGGCGGCAGCGGTGGCTACCCGCGACGGGACGAGGGCCAAGGGTCACGTTCTGGCGGCAGCGGTGGCTACCCGCGACGGGACGAGGGCCAAGGGTCACGTTCTGGCGGCAGCGGCGGCTATCCGCGACGGGACGAGGGCCAGGGGTCACGTTCTGGCGGCAGCGGCAGCTACCCGCGACGGGACGAGGGCCAGGGGCCACGTTCTGGCGGCAGCGGCTACGGCCAGGGCCGTGATGAGGGCCAGCGGTCACGCACCGGTGGTGTGTATGGTCAGCGGCGCGAGGAGGGTTCGGGGACGGGCGGCGGCTACCCGCGACGGGACGAGGGCCAGGGGCCGCGCAGCGGCGGTGGTGATAACGGGCCGCGCCGCGACGAGGGCCGACCGATTCGTGAAGGCTACAGCCCGTTCCGTAGTGATCGCGGGCGCAGCGACCAGGGTGATGCTAACCGTGGGCGCAACGATGATCGCGATTCTCGTCCGCGTCGCCCCGATAGCGACAGCCGCCCTGCGCGTCCTGTAGACGCATCTCCACGCCCAGAGCGCCCGCGTCCTGCGGACGCTTCCCCGCGCCCGGAGCGCCCGCGTGCGCCAGAGCGTTCCGTGCGGGATGACCGCCCTGAGTCGCGTCCCGAGCCGCGTGCGGCGACACCTCCGCGTGAGCCGAAGGATCATACTCCAGGTGCGACACGCACCCGTGGGGCGATATTTCGCAGCCGGCCAAGTGGTCGTCCGAACTTCCAGATCCGCCCTCGTCCCAAGGACGCGGAAAAGGAATAGGTTCCTCTCCACAAGAGGGACACACGACAAAGGGGAGTGCAGCAGGCGTCAAGCCTGCTGCACTCCCCTTTGTCGTGTCGCTTACTTAGACAAGGTTCGCAGTACTTTACAGTTCAGGCTAGAATGTGGCATCCTGAAACCTGAAACCTGAAACCCGAAACCTGAAACCTGAAACTTTGTCTTACGCATAAGTAGCTTCAGGACCACGCATGAGCCGACGGTGCTCAATCGCCATACAGCGATCCATTACCACCAACAGCCCAGCTTCCTTCGCCCGCGCTGCCGCTGCCTCATTGATCACGCCAAGCTGCATCCAGATCGCTCGCGCCCCGATGGTGATTGCGTCCTCCACAATTTCGGGTACAAACTCCGAGCGACGGAAGATCTGCACCACATCCACCTGCCCCTGAATATCGCGTAGCGAAGCGTGTGGCCGCTCACCAAGGACGAGATCGTTCAGGCTTGGATTCACCGGGATAATATCGTAGCTGTTCCGCTTGAGGAATCGCGCCACGCCATTCGAGTCCCGCTGTGGGTTGTCGCTCATCCCAACCACCGCCACCGTCCGTGCATCCCGTAGCAAATTGCGAATCTCGTTCTCAGACATCATGGGCTTGCTCCTATCTTGACCTCTATGTAACGATACGGGTAGGACTAAAACCCTACCCTTTCCATGAGTTTCGGTTACGCGCATTTGACAGTACAGTCGTAGATGCGATAAACATAACCGAGTTGCGAATCCCCGTGACAAATCGAACATTCTGACAAAGGAAGCGTCCTGATGAAAATGCACATGTGGGCGATTATGGGCTGCGCTGTTCTTGGTATCTCGCTCATGATCTCCGCCTGTGGCGGAAGCACCTCTGCGCCCGCAGCGAAGGGTTCAGCGGTTTTTGAGATTGGTTCAGATGGTGATACCCTCAACTTTAAACCTAATGCCCTGAATGTCTCTGCCGGTCAGCAGATCACTATCGTCGTCAAAGATAACTCGTCGTCCCTGCAACATAACTGGGTTCTGATCAGGGGTGGGGCCAACGTGGCCCAGAAGATTGCAACTGCGGGCCTGACCGCCGGTGCTGATAAGAACTATCTGCTCAACGACCCGGCCACCATCATCGCCAACTCACCCCTGTTAAGCGCCGGTCAGACGGCTAAAGTGACATTCATCGCCCCAGAGGCCGGTACCTACATCTTCATCTGCACTGTTCCCGTCCATTTCCCCCAGATGCAGGGCGTCTTGACAGTTAGCGATCACTGATTGGATATTCGTAGGCCGGGTTCCGGTCGCCGGCCACCGGAACCCGGCCTACGAGGTGCAACAAAACCCCACTCCGTACGAGTGGGGCTTCGTTGCCGTAGATTATTTAACGACTGGCTACTTCAAGAGATGCCGTTATCTCTTGTTGCATGCTTGCTAGTTTACGTGGTAGACCTGCTGGATCTGATTAAGGAAGTACTGCTCAATCTCGTGGGCAATCGCCAGCTCCACCGGGCTGATGGGCAGTTTGCGCACTTCCTCAAAGAACCAGGATACCATACTCGACTGGTGTTCGGGTGTCACGCCGCTACGTGGGAGTACACCCTGAGCCCACTGCAGCTCCTGGTCGGCCAGGGATGGGAGATCGAAAAGCAACACTGATCGCACCAAGTCATTCAGGCGCTCCACTGCGACTTCAGAGAGTCGGGCGACGGGTGTGTAGTTCTCTTCGAGGCGTAAGCTCTGTGTCAGTTCAGGATATGCCGCCAAAAGCCGCGCCGAGACGTGATCGCAGAGCGGTTGATGTTGCTTGCTGAGTTGGCTGGCAAGTTTAGTAGCTGCAACGCTATCCACTCTTTTGCCTCCTTCTCCACATGGTCGCGCTTGGTTGTCGTCCTGCAACATTATAGCACTCTCTTTCCTTTTCATAACAGGGGGATTTCCCTTACCCTCAGGGGGGATATGCTCATAGCCTTTTGCCGTGCGAATCTTCACGATCAGTGCTACCATCCTGCTGTTATCTCTGTTGTGCATGTCGCCGATGCTGGTTGGCGAGTTGCACCTTATTTATAAGGAGGATCTTATGAGCGACCTCAGCGCCCGGTTCGAGCAGGCCGCCCAGGATGCGCAGCATCTCCCCACACGTCCCGCAAACGATGTGATGCTCAAGCTCTACGCGCTCTACAAGCAGGCCACGGTGGGCGATGTTAGAGGATCCCGCCCCGGCGTTCTTGATATGACTGGTCGCCTGAAGTACGACGCATGGACGAAGCTGAAGGGTACCACCGTCGAACAGGCCAGGGCCGACTATGTCGCGCTCGTTGATCAACTCAAGGCCAGCGCGTAAAAATAAGAGGGGGCATGGTGAGAAACTGTCTGAAAAGGTTACATATCTCGCAATTCCCCCTCCCCAGCCCTCCCCCGATGGGGGAGGGAGTCGATTCCTCCCCCCATCGGGGGGAGGTTGGGATGGGGCGGTGACTTTTCAGACAGCTTCATGAGCAAAAGTTACTGATCCCCACGTTCGGTTTCGTATCACATCCATGTCGCCAGCATTATCGTGGTCACGCACGTCCCGATCCCGCTGGTGAGGAGCGTCTCTTCATGGCAACAATTATTTCGATTCACTCGTTCCGTGGTGGAACCGGGAAGTCTAACACCACCGCGAATATTACCGCCCTGCTGGCCTCCCAGGGCTATCGGGTGGGCGTGATTGACACTGATATTCAATCCCCCGGTATCCACGTGCTGTTCGGCCTTGACGATGATCATATGAGGCACTCGCTTAACGATTACCTCTGGGGTACCTGCGAGATTGAGGATGCGGCCCATGATGTCACCAATGGCCTTGGCATACCGATCAGCGGGAAGATTTTTCTCATCCCCTCCAGCATCAAGGCCGGTGAGATCGCTCGTGTTCTGCGCGACGGCTATGATCCTGGTTTGCTCAACGATGGTTTCCAGCGTCTGATTGAGGCGCTCGACCTCGATGTGTTGATGATTGACACGCATCCCGGTCTGAATGAAGAAACTCTGCTCTCGATTGCGATCTCCGACGCTCTGCTGATCATTATGCGCCCCGACCAGCAAGATTATCAGGGCACCGGCGTGACGGTGGAGGTGGCCCGTAAGCTTGATGTGCCACATCTGCTGCTGCTAGTTAACAAAGTGCCGCAGACCTACAACATGGCTGAGGTGGGCCAGCAGATCGAGAAGATCTACAATTGTCCGGTGGCTGCGGTGATCCCGCACTCTGATGAACTAATGGCCCTAGCCAGCGCCGGGATCTTCTCGCTGCGCTACCCCGATCATCCCGTCACCGCTGCGTACCGTCAGGTAGCCGCCCGGCTGATGGGGTGATCGGGGATGACAATTACCGCCGCTCAACCCTCACCCCCCAGTCCCTCTCTCTCAGAACGGGAGATCTGATGCAGAATCTCCCCTCTCCCCCGGTGGGAGAGGGGCAAGGGGTGAGGGGGCAAGATCGTGGTCGGTCGTCATATGAGGAGCTTACGTATGCGTGGGATACGCTTTGGTCTACTCTGGCGGTTTCTTCTTGCGGCGCTACTTATCGGCCTCGTGCCTCTGGCCTTGATCAGTTGGTTTGCCATTAATGGCTACCAGGCTGCGGGCGATCAGGCAACGGAGGTGACCCGTACGACGCTTGATGAGAAATCCCTTGATTCGCTGCAACTGCGCACGGTTGAAACAGCGAACGCGATTGCCCGCTTCCTTGAAGAGCGCGTGCAAGATACCCGCACCGCTGCGCTCATCCCGCGTGATACCCAGACATATACCTCCTTTCTAGCGGCCCGTCAGGCTGAACTCTGGTTCCTCGATGGAACAAATGCTGCGCCCCAAGAGCGCCGGGTGCAGGCTGCGATCTTTCGTGAAATTGCCTACGTGGGGGCGGATGGCCGCGAGCGTCTGCGGGTGGCCGACGGGAAGAATTTGCCGACGACTCAGCTACGCGATGTGAGCAATCCGGCAAACACGACCTACCTGAGCGAGGATTATTTCGCTGCCACGAAGGCGCTGCCTCCGGGCGAGATCTATGTTTCGCACGTCACCGCGTGGTACGTGAACCAGACGGATCAGCTTGGGGCGGCCAGTGATCCGCTGGCCGCTGTGGAGGGCAAGAAGTACGATGCGGTGATCCGTCTGGCTGCGCCCCTCTTCACCAGCGCCGGTGCCTTTGATGGTATAGTTGTCCTCACGCTCGACTACCGCCATGTGATGGGCTTTGCCCTGCACATCCTGCCTACCTCCGATCAGAAATTCACTGTCTTCCCTGACTATGCCAGCGGCAGTTATGCCTACATGTTCGACAACGAGGGCTGGGAGATCGCCCACCCGCGCTTCTGGGTGCTGCGTGGCCTCGACCCCAGCGGCCAGTTGGTGAGCTATGTGACGGGCGAGATGAGCAAGGAGGATCGGGGCAAGCATCCGATGAACATGCGCTACGGCGCGTGGGCCGACCCAAACCTGCCCACGATGTACGATGCCGTGATTCGTGGCGAGAATGGGTTTGTCATTACGGTGAATCAGTCGAGCGCGAAGAAGGCGACGACCTATGCGCCCATCTTTTTTACGCACGGGGTCTATAAGCAGAGCCGGATCTTTGGCGCTCTGGCTATCGGTGCGGAGATGGCCCAGTTCCATCAGGCGGCTGATCAGGTTAGCGCGAGCATTGTTGAGCAGCGCCGTGGGCTAGAGTTCCAGATGCTCTTGGTCATCCTCGGCTCGGTGGTGGGCGTGGTGCTGGTGGCTGTCTTCATCACCAACACGATTAGCGCCCCGGTGCGGCGGCTTGGCCAGGCGGCCCAGGCTCTGGAGCGTGGTCAGCTCGCCGAGGAGATTCTGGACAGTCTCCAGCGTCGCCGTTTCCGCGACGAGGTGAGTGACCTAGCCATGGTATTTAAGGGTATGGCCGAGCAGGTAATCAAGCGCGAAGACACCCTCAAGCAGCAGATCGTCGCTCTGAACATTCAGATTGACGACCAGAAACGGCGGCAGCAGGTCGAGTCGATCACCGAAACCGACTACTTCCAGAACCTGCGCGCAAGTGCCGTTCAGATGCGTCGCCGCCATCAAGAGCGTGGCACCGCCGATAGTGAGGCTGTGGAGTAAGGAGGATTGCCGATGCCCACTCGCTTCGCTCTTGCCCAGAATACCGTCACGCTGAACGAGGAGACTCTGCGTGATGGTGAGCAGACGGCTGGCGTTACCTTTCTGCTCGATGATAAGGTAACCATCGCTCAGCAGATCGCCGCCGCGCTACCCGGTTGCATCATCAACTCAGGCTACCCGCCGATTAGTCGGGCCGAGTTTGAGGCGGTGCGTGCGGTGGCTCGCAGCGTGTCGGGTGCCCAGGTGGAATGTGCGGGTCGGGCCACCCGTGAGGATTTTGCCCTCTGCTACCGGGCAGTGACCGACGCCGAGATGCCCAGGGTTTCTTTCTGGTTTCCCATTTCGCGCCTAATGCTCGATAGCCGCCTGGGAATGAGTCAGGCGGAGGTTCTCGATCACGCGGTCGATCTGGTGAATTTTGGCCGTGATCTGGTGGGCGAGCGGGCCGGGATTGATGTCGCCCTGGCCGATGTTTCCCATACCCCCGAGACCGATCTGGTGGTTGAGGCGTGTCAGCGCCTGAGCGCCGCCGGTGCCGATATGATCGTGATCTGCGACACGGTTGGCCGGATGCTGCCGGATGAAGTGAGCAACCTCGTCCGGCGACTGGTGGCCGGGGCACCCGAAGCGGGGATCTGTTTTCACGCTCACCACGATCTCGGCAACGGCACCGCCAACAGCATCGCTGCCTTGCGCGCCGGGGCGAGGGCCGTGGCCACGGCGGTCAATGGGCTAGGTGAGCGCGCCGGTATGCCGCCCACCGAAGAGGTTGTGGCCAACCTGCTGCTGCGTCGCGATGCCCACGGACTCAATCTGAAGGCGGATAGTACAGCTCTGCTGGCGCTGAGCCGCCTGGTAGCCCAGCGCTCGGGGATCACGCCGCACGCCAATAAGCCGGTTGTCGGTTCCTCGGTGCTGCGCCGCGAGACCGGCACGCAGATTGACTGGATGCAGCGCGACCGCCGCACCTTCCAGGTGATCACGCCCGACTTCCTCGGTGTCGAAAAAATTGAGATTGTGGTCGGTAAAATGAATAGCCAGGAGTCGTTTGCCCTGGCCCTGGCTGAGCGTGGTATTCACCTAAGTGCTGATGATCTGCGGCGAGCCTTCGATGGCCTGAAGGAGCTAACCGGTCGCCAGCGCACGGTTTCTGAAGCGGATCTGCGTCGGCTTGTGGGGATGGCGTAGGGGCGAGGAGACTATGCGTCGTAACTACGCCCTCAATCTGACTCTTTCCGCCGGTCTCTTCATGGGCGAGACCCTGAGCGAGGTACTCTTTCTGAGCCACTTCGGGGTGGCCGCCCTGCCCCTTGGCCTCATCGGCACGGCCCTGCTCGGCGTGGCCTTGACGACGATCTACACTCGCGCCCTGTCGCGACGACCATCTGGTATCCTGCTGGCGGCGGTGATCGTGGTGGTGGCAATACTCAACCTGTTGATCTGGGGTGCGCTGGAAGCGGGTGTCACGTGGGCGGTGTTAGCCCTGTTCCTGCTCTTTCGCCCATCCCGCGACTTGCTCCAGGCCCAGATCTGGAACTACTTCGCTGACCAGTACGACACCCAGGAGTCCAAGGTGCGCTTCCCGGTGATCAGTGCGGCGGGGCGGATCGGGGCGATTTCGGGGGCTGCCGCGCTACCGCTCCTGCTCAACAGCGTGGGCAGCGGCGGCACCATGTTGGCCTGGGTATTCTGCCTGGTAGCCGGGCTGGTGGTGATGTGGGTGGGACATGGGCCGGTCACTGTACATAATGTTGTGCCGCCTGCGCCATCTGCCGCTGGCCCGCCCCTGATGGCTAGCCCGCTGGCCCGCGCTCTCACCACCGGGGCGGCCCTGGTAGTGATGCTCGTACTTCTGCTCACCTACCAGACCAGCGGCGCACTAGTTGCAGCTTTCCCCGATGAACGACTGCTCGGCACACTTTACGCTACGGTGGCGGTGGTCTCGAATCTCGTCGGTTGGGCCTTCCAAACCTTCGGCATGCCCCAACTGATCCGCGCCATCGGCGTCTCGCGTACCAACCTGATCTACCCGGCTGCTGCCCTCAGTGTGAGCGTCTGGATCGGCATGTCCGGCAGCGTATCGGCAGCCGTCGCAGGCCAGGTGGTGCGAACGACGTTGCGCCAGAGTCTCCAGGTGCCGGCTGAGGATCTGCTGATGAACGCGCTGCCGGCAGCTCTGCGAGCGCGGATGCGAGCCATTGTGCGCGGTGCCGTGGTGCCTCTAGGTGCCACTATCGGCAGTCTGCTGATTCTTGGACTTCAGGCGACGGGCTGGGGTGTCCCGGTGATCCCGTGGCTCAGCGCCCTGGTGGCGGTGGGTGCCCTGGCAGCGGCCCTCTGGGTGCGTCGGGCCTACAGCGAAGCGACAATGGCTCTAGCCCACGAGCAAAACCCAATAGCGCAGCGATTGGCTTTTGCCGGGTTCGGCAGTGCCGACCCGGAGACTCTGCGTTTGCTCCAGGGGCGTCTCGCCGCAACCGAGTCGCTGGAGGATCAGGTTTTTCTGGGTCGTATCCTGATCGAGCTCGATCGGGTTGCAGCCGAGAAAGCTCTGACAGCACGTATCACCACCAGCCCGCCCGAAAGTCAGGCTGCCTTGCTCGGTCTACTGCGCGAGAGTGACATCGCCGGGGAACCGCTACTGGCCCTGGCTCCCCGTCTGCTTCGTTCGCCTAACCCCGAGGTGCGGCGAGCTCTCCTTGATGCGCTTATGGGAGTGCGTGCCCTGGCCACCTCGCTCTACCGACGCGCACTTGACGACCCTGATCCGGGGGTGCAGTTGGCGGCAGCTCGCCTGCTGCTGCCCTCCTACCCCAACGATGCTCGCGCCCGGTTGATCACCTTGTCCACTGGCGATTCGCCCGAGCTACGCGCCCGTGCCCTAGAGGTGCTCGGTGCCCTTGGGCAGGAGCAGCTTGTCCGTGGCCTGGGCGACCCTGTGCCGCTGGTGCGTCTGGCTGTCGCCGATGTCGCGGGTCGCCTGGAGCTTGCCCGTATGCCCGCTCTGACGGTGGCGCTGGGCGCAGCCCTGACCGACCCGGTTGAGTCGGTGCGACGGGCGGTAGCAAGTGCGCTTGGACGGGCTGGGACGGCCCAAGCCGAGCTGCTGATCGGTGCGATGGCTGACCGCAGCCCGGCAGTGCGTACAGCGGCGGTCGAATCACTCATCCAGATCGGCCCGGACTGTCTGCCCATTCTCCAGGCGCGGCTGACGGGCGCAACCAGCCTTGATCAGCGTGAGGCGATTCTGATTGCCTTGGCACGGCTCAGTCCTGGGCAGCAGCTTGCGGATCTGGATACCTTCGAGTTGGCGATTCTGGAACAGATCGTCACCTTGCTACGAGTGCGACCAGCCCTCGGTAAGCTCCCTGGCCCGGTGGGAACCTTGCTCTTTGATGATATGGCGGCGGAGAAGCGCGATCTGCTCAACCGGCTGGCCGCACTGGTGGCCGCAACTAGTGGTGCCGAAACATCGCGCTCGATCTGGCAAGGTCTCTCCTCGCCCGATCGCAATCTGCGCGCCCAGGCCAGCGAAGCTCTAGAGAGTGTGCGCTCGCCCTGGCAGGCCCGCCTGCTGACCGCACTGCTGCGGCCCGATGATGTCCCTGAGCGGGCGCTCGCCCTGGCCGCTCAGCGCTGGCCCCAGCCCACCCTGCGTCGCGAAGAGGCGTGGGCGCTGGCGAGCAGTGAGGGTACACCCTGGCGGCGCGATCTTGTTGCCGCTGCCATGGCCGAGCAGCGGCCTGCTAGCATAGCAATCACACCGACGAGTATTGAGGAGGGAGGCGTTACCGTGCTTTCTGTTGTCGAAAAGGCGATCTTCCTACGCGCCGTCCCTATCTTTCAGGCCATGGCCCCCGAACAGCTCCAGATCTTGGCCAGCGCCGGTGAGGAACTGGAGTATCTGCGCGGTGCCGCAATCTTCAGCGCGGGCGATTCGGCTGACCGGCTGTTTGTCATCGTCAGCGGGCGTGTCGGTATTGAGGAGACCCGCGCCCGTGGTAATGTGGTGCGGATCGCAACGCTGGAGGCTAAGGAACCCTTTGGTGAGCTGGCGGTTTTTGATGCGCCAGCCCATACCACCAGCGCCGTGGCGGTGGACGACTGCTACATTCTGGCGATTCGCCGCGAGGTGCTGCTCGATCTGATCAGCCAGCATCCCGACCTCGCTCTGACAATTATCAAGTTCCTCAGTCGCCGCCTGCGCGAGGCCAGCAGCACGATTGCCGAGAAGACCCGCGCCCGCCCACGCCAGATCGTTGACCTTTTTGATAAGATGAGTGAGGGCTGAGGTTTGTGAGATCTTTATCAATGAATTTGAATTAATGATATATGACAATAACTATCGCTATTCACTCATTTCGCCGGGGCACGGGGAAATCTACCATCGCTGCCAACATGGCCGTGTTGCTGGCAGACAGCGGCATGCGGGTTGGCCTGATTGATACGAGTCTCCAGTCGCCCAGCCTGCACATGTTCTTTGGTCGGCTTGACCTTGGCCGTCACCCGACCCTGAACGACTATCTGGCTGGTCGCTGTGAGCTGGGCATGGCAGCGATTAACATCTCTAGTTGGCTCAATCCGCCGCCTGTGGGGACGCTCTTTCTTGTGCCTGCTAGTGGTGAGGCCGACAAGATTCTTGAGTCGCTGCGCGGCAGTTACCACGCCGAGGCGCTCAGCGAAGGTCTGGGAGCTTTGTCCAACGACCTAGATCTTGATGTGCTGCTGGTAGACACGCCCGCCGGGCTGAACGAGGAGACTCTGCTGACCATCGCCGCCGCTGATCGCCTGCTGCTCCTGCTGCGCCCGGATCACCAGGATTATCATGGCACGGGGGTAGTGATCGAACTGGCCCACCGATTGGGATCGCCAAAGCTCCTCCTGCTCGTGAACGAGGTACCCGTCAGCTTTGATACAGGGGAAGTTGCCATGCGGGTGGCGACAGGATTCGGCCAGCCGGTGATCGCGGCTCTGCCCCACAGCGAGGAGCTACAGATGATCGGTAGCGGTGGCCTGCTGGTGCGGCGTCACCCCAACTCGCTGTCTGCCAGAATTTTGCGCCAGATTGTGGCGGAGCTTGTGTAAATGTTGGTGAACCCATTGTTTTCTATGCGATGGACGCCTTCGCATAGAAAACATTAAAGATAAGATTTTTATGCTGATCTGCCTAGACTCGCGCAGTGGCCCGCGCTGCGGCACCGAGAACCGCAATAGTGCCCAGTTCTGTCGGCGCTGCGGCGCACCCCTGCGCAGCGCCTTACGTTTGCAAGATGCCGATGCCCAGGTGGGTCGCTACCAAATTATTCGCACGCTGGGCCACGGCGGGTTCGGTGCGGTGTATGAGGCGGAGGATGGTGCTGAGCCAGGACGCATGGTGGCGATCAAGGAAACGTTCGACCCCTCCAGCATCCGCAGCTTCCAGGGTGAGTTTGCTATCCTCAATACGTTGCGCCATCCGAACTTGCCGCGTTACCACGAGATGTTCGAGGAGGACGGCAACGGCTACTTGGTGATGGAGTTGGTACCGGGACAGAGTCTTCAGGATGTGCTAGATAAGCAGCACGGCGACCCGCTGCTTGAGTCGCAGGTACTCGGCTTCGCCCTCCAGCTCTGCGATGTACTGAGCTATCTCCACGCTCAGCAGCCACCGATCATCCACCGCGATATTAAGCCCGCCAACATTCGGCTTACGCCCGAAGGTCTGATTAAGCTGGTGGACTTCGGGCTGCTGAAGCAGGGTGTGGATGCCACCCAAAACTCGCGGCGTGGCCTGACGCCCACCTATGCGCCGATTGAGCAGTGGGGGGCCAGCGATCAGCATACTGGCCCGCGCAGTGATATTTACAGCGTGGGGGCGACACTCTATCACCTGCTTACGGGTGAGGCTCCCCTGACTTCGGCTGAGCGAGCGTCGAGTAGCTCTGACCCGTTGCTACGCCCGCGCAAGCGTAACTCTAGCCTCACGCACCATGTGGCCGATGCGGTGACGAAAGCGGTATCCCTGGCTCAAGATCAGCGATTTACCGACGCGGCTCAGCTCAAGTGCGCCCTAATGGGTATGGGCCAGATGGCTGTGAGTGTCCGCACCCAGGGCGCGATCACGGCCCACAGCGGCGGTGTTCTGGCTGTGGCCTTCAGTGCCGATGGCGAGCGTCTGGCGAGTGCCGGGGCCGACGGGGCCGTGCGGATCTGGACGACCGCCGATGGCGAACGTAGTGCCGACCTGCCCGGTCACGCCGAGCGTTCGCTCAGTGTTGCCTTTAGCCCGGACGGGCGGCGACTGGCCAGCGGCGGGGCCGACAAAGCGGTGCGCCTGTGGAGCGTGTCCGACGCGGTTGAGCTTGCCTGTCTGGAAGCTCACAGCGGTGTGGTTGCCAGCGTTGCCTTCAGCCCGAATGGACGGCTGCTGGCCAGCGGCGGGGCTGATAAGACCGTGCGGATCTGGGATGCCGAGAGTGGCGCATCTTTACGCGCCATCCGTGGCCAGATGGGCAGCGTAAGTGGGCTCGCCTTCAGCCCCGACGGCGAGATCCTGGCCAGCGTGATCACCCTTGACAGCAGCGTGCGCCTGTGGAAGATAGCCGACGGGCGTCTACGCCAGACCCTGCGCGAGCAACTGCGCGGCAAAGCGGTGTTTGCCTACATCGAGGCCACCTTGCTCAGCGCAGCGGTGGTCTTCAGCCCCGACGGCGATCTGATCGCCAGCGGCGGCACGATGGACAGTACCCTGCGCCTATGGAATGTGGCCGACGGTAGCCTGCGATTAATCTTCGAGGGCCACGCTGGGCCGATCACCAGTGTGGTCTACAGCCCAGACGGGCGCACGGTGGCCAGCGGTAGCGCCGACAAGACAGTGCGCCTGTGGAGCGTGGCCGACGGTCGTCTGCTGCACACTCTGGAAGGTCACACCGATGCGGTCACGAGTGTGGCCTACAGCCCTGACCGGCAGACCCTGGCCTCGGCCAGCCTCGACGGGACGATCCGCCTCTGGCGGATCTAGCCTGCGCAGGCGGTTCCGGCGTCGGCGGAGGACGACCCTCGGTGCGCAGCACCCCTGTGGCGCGACTTCAGTCGCCAGTCAGGGGTATTCAGGGATTTTGCAATAGCCCAGTGTCTGGATTGTGCGGTATACTCGCTTCTCATGATGCACCTGCTCTAAGCTGAGCCCCGTACCCAACGATATGTACCACCGTCGTACTACTGAGTACCAATTCACCAACGCACAGCCAATTTCCTCCGCGCCTCGCTTCGTTATCTGCGCCCTGAGTGGTTTTCATGCCAGTCGTGAAGGGGTGCTAGTAAGCGACTTCGGCTCCAACAAAGCTCGTGCCTTGCTTATTTATCTCCTGATGGAGTCGGACCGCGCCCATATGCGCACCGCCCTGGCTAATCTCTTCTGGCCTGATCGGTCTGCCCGCGCCGCCCTGAATAATCTCAACCAGACCTTGTTCATGCTGCGGCGAGCTCTCCACGACAACGACTGTATCCAGACGCTCTTCGTGAGCAATCGCCTCACAGTTCAGATCAACCCCACAGTACCGATTGACTTTGATGTGACCGCCTTTATGCGCTTGGTGAATGCCTGTAGTACGCACCAACACCGCCTCGACGATTGTGATTTTTGCACCGCTAGGTTCGCCGAGGCGATTAATTACTACCAAGGCGCGTTTCTCGACGGCTTCAGCTTGCCCGACGCCCCCGAATTCGAGGAGTGGCTCCAGATCAACCGTGAGCGTCTCCATATGAGCGCCCTGGACGCCCTGAATCACCTCTTTGTCTCCTCTGAGCGACATGGCAACCTTGTCCACGTTCAGCAGTACGGGCATCGGCTGCTCCAGCTTGAGCCCTGGAACGAGCCAGCCCACCGAGCTTTGATCAGTGCTCTCGCAGCGACCGGAAACTATAGCGCCGCTCTGCACCAGTTTGAACTGTGCCGTAAAACTTTGGCTAACGACCTTGGGCTCGATCCGGAGCCAGCAACTATGGCACTTGTAATGCACGTGCGAGGCGCTATGGAGCGGCGCAGGATTCATACCACACCGATGCCCCGTCCCCCCACGCCATGCCCCGGTCTCCCTGCGTGCAGCACGCAGGGTAATCCCTTTATCGGACGCGCCGCTGCGCTAGAGACCTGCACCACTTTTATGGCCGGTGCCGAGAGCCGCCTGCTGACCATTGTAGGTTCGAGCGGAGTCGGTAAGAGTTATCTGGCGCAGCAGGTCGCTATGAAAGTTAGTGGTACCTTCCGCGATGGTGTGGTTTTTGTGGCGATGAACGAGCAGTCCGACCGGGCCAGCTTGCCTACACTGATTGCACGAGCCCTCGGTCTCGTACCCCCCGATGCCGACGCCCAGCCCTCCTGTCTGCTCAAGGCTCTATCTGGGTATGAGATGCTGCTTGTCATTGATGCTCTTGACCACCGGCATTATGACGCCCCCTTCCTAGACGAGATTTCTCGCTGCGCACCACGGGTGAAGCAGATCGTCACCGCCCGTGATTGCCTGGGGTTAGACGATGAGCAGATCTTCGTCCTGCGTGGCATGGAGAGTCCTGGCGTACATGAGGTACACGGGCTCGTCAACTACGATGCGGTTCAACTCTTCATCAGCAGTGCCGCCGTGCAGGGCAAGCAGATTTGCGAGGGCGACCTGATCGCGGTGGCCCGGATCTGCCGTCTGCTCGACGGCTTGCCACGGGGAATCATTCTGGCATCTGCCCTTACGACGAACCACCGGTGTGAGGCTATCGCTAGGCTCATTACATAGTCAGATGCTGGTTCACAAATGGTCTGTGCGGCGGTGGAGGGAATCAATACCGCCTTTGCCAACAACGAACCCTACTTTGGAGGTTGCTGATGGAATTGTTTGTAATCGGTGCGCTACTGGCTGTAGTGGCAGGAGTGTTGGTGAGCAATTACCTGGCGAATCGTCAATCGCAGAAGCAGGTTGATGAGGTGCAGGCGACCTCGACGGCGACAGCTCCCGCCCGCGCAGTCGGTACACTGGCGGCGACGAGGCGGCGTCTCTGGTTCTCCTCAGACGATCAGCCTGAGCTGGCGCAGCAGTTCCAGGCATGGGCTGTCACAGACCTCGATGATGCCCATCTGCGGGACTGGATCGGTAGGCTGAGCGTGGAGCAGGTGCAGACCCTGACAGAGCATCTATCTACGTTCTGCACCAGCCTGGGATTCGAGCTGAATTGGCTGACGGCGCGGCGGCTTGTGGGTGACACGTCGATTCAGGCGGCGCGGGCAATCATCGGACACTACTGCACAGCATGCTGGCAGGCCACCCTCGTTCAGACTGACCTCCAGCAGTTCAGGCACGTTATCAGTCTGGTTGACCAGCCGTTCAGCCGTGAACATAAGCTCGTGACCCAGAAGCTCTATACCGACCTGGTGCGGCGCAATGTGGCCCCACCCATCACCCCTGAGCTGAGTGTTGCCCCCGAGATCGAGCGTCACGAGTTCGTTGCTCACGCATTGAGAGAACTTGCCACCCGCGATTGGGCGCTTCTGGCCGATGCCTATGCTGCTGCCACCGCCACTCCATGAGCAGTCGGGAGGATGGGGATACAGTGGCTTTTCAGACAATCACTAAGCGAGTCCTAAGCGGGATCTGTTATAGTGAAGGCAGGGTTTTAGAAGATCGGGGCCAATTATAAAGGTAAGCCAATTGTCCAGGGGATACCGTTTTTATGGACGTACTCAGCCAGCATGCCTACCTCATACGGGTCAAGCATCTCCTGCATAATAGCCACACCTTCGTGGCACTCACGCTGGTTGATGTCCACAGCGGGGACGAGATCCTGCTGTCCGAGAGCAATCTGCCCCTAATTGTGGACGAACTGATCAAGCAACTTGGCCTTGCGGTACCGTCCAGCGCCGCTCCCCCCGCGCATGCTTTACTGGGGCATCGCTTCAGGCTACGCACACGTAACTACCGCTGTGCCGGTGTTATGCCTGGCCGCTCGTACATTGATAAATCAGGCTAGGATTGAATACGTCCCCTAGCTCTCTGTATTGAGGCGACATCCGCTTGGTACAGAAGAGGTTCGCCCGTTGTGTAGCCTTTACTGGGGATGTCTATCGTCCACATAAGTCGGCCCTGCAACCACTGTGCGGACTGGGTCGCCTTTCTTCCCACGGGTCTGCCCTCAATTCGAGGCTGACATAGGTGTTTCAGTGTCACTGTCATAAGGAGGAAGTCGTTATGAAGGTGAAGACGAAGGTTAAGGCGGGTGCTTCGTATTTGGACAGTATCCCGAAAGAGTATCAGGCTTGGCTTAAGTCGGTATTGAAGTAAGCGTCGGTACGCTCGCCTACCGGGGCAGTGTGAGCATTCTCACGAGTGTTTACACTGCCCATGTAAGCTGACATCAGTGTTTCAGTGTCGCTGTCATGAAAGAGGAGTTATTATGAAGGTCAAGACAAAGGTTAAGGCTGGGGACAAGGATGGTGGCGGCGACTGGTAACGAGAGAACGGTAAGCGTTGGCATTCCGCCTACCGGGGCAGTGTGAGCATTCTCACGAGTGTTTACACTGCCCATGTAAGCTGACATCGGTGTTTCAGAGTCATGAATGTTAAGGATGAAGTTGTTATGAAGGTGAAGACGAAAGTTAAGGCAGGTAGGCACAGGGACAAAGAGGACTAGGATTACTCTGATCCCTGTAAGCGCACCTTAGTTTCTCCCGATTATCTATGTCTACCGCCAGCCAACCAATCAGCGGCACAGTGGCCCGCACTTCCTCCCCCGACTTGGCCACGCTTGCGTGGCCAATCGAGCGTCTCGCGGAGGCGCTAGAGGCATTGGCGCGTCAGGCGGGCCTTGTCAGCGGTGGTGATGATCAGGCGGTGAGCGTATTGCCAGGTGCCGACCGCGAGCGATGGGTTGAGGCGGTAGCAACGCGGCTGGGGGTCGAGGCGGAGCCGATGAGCTGTAGCTTTGATAGTTTAGAGGCGATGGTGCGCGGCGGAGGCCCGGCACTGCTGCTCCTGCCCGCCAACGAATCTCGTGGCGAGTACGTCCTGGCCCTGCTCCGCTGTAGGCTCCGGGCGGTTCTGATTACCCCTGAGCGCAGCATAGCGCGTGTTTCCCCGGCTCAGATTGTCGCAGCCCTTGGAGATGACTACGAGGCACCAATTCGTAGCCCTATCGAACGATTGCTACAGCGAACTGGCGTACCCGAGGAGCGCCGCGTTCGGGCCAGACGGGCGCTCCTGCGAGAGCATCTAGCCGATACACTAATCCTGGTGGGTTGGCTGCTGCGCCCGCCGCTGGCCGCACCCATGAGTGCGTACGCCCGTCACTTGCGCGTCGTGCGATCCGTACTCATAGTCGGAGTCCTTACCTTGCTGGTGCAAGGTCTCACCATCTTGAGTTGGGCGCTAGTTGGGAATCAGGTTCTAAGTGGTATCTTCACCTCAGCCAGTGTGAGCGCATGGGGATTGATCCTGTTCACCGCGATCCCGATGCAGCTTTGGCTGAGTATGTCTCAGAGCCGACTCGATCTGATCACAAGCGCGGCGATCAAGCTGCGGCTGCTGGCCGGAGTCTTTGGCCTGAACCCCGACATGGTGCGCCACCAGGGGGTCGGGGAGTTCCTCGGCCTCGTGATTGATGCCGAGACCCTGGATGATTTGGCGGCACTCGGCGGTCTGACCACGTTCACGGCGCTGGCTCAGATCGGAGGTGCGGCTCTTGTCCTTGCCTATAATAGCACGGTAGGGCTGTTCCATGTGGCGCTCCTTGGCCTTTGGTTGGCCCTGAACGTGGGGCTGTTGCTCTTACTGGTGCGGCAAAGTTGGCACTGGTTTGAGGTTCACCGGGTCATGACCGATGATCTAGTTGAAGCAATGGTTGGACATCGCACCCGTCTGGTGCAGGAGGACCGTACGCGCTGGCATGAGGCCGAGGATCGCGCCCTGACCAACTACCTCCATTCCTCGACCGGCATGGACTGGACGAAAGCGATCCTGGCGATCCTGCCGCGTGTCTGGACAATCGTGGCGCTCGTTGCCTTATCTCCTGCTATTTTGGGAGGAACCGATCCGCAGGTTCTGGCCATTAGCCTAGGCGGCATCATCCTGGCTCAGCAGGGTTTCAGTGCGCTGGCCCGATCCGCGAATAGCATCGCCATCCTGGTCACGGTCTGGCGGCCAGTGCGCCCCCTGCTGCGCTCGGGTGCGGCCCCGCAGAATGGGGCACCTGCACTAGTTACGAGCACGGATAATCGTGAGCCGGGGCAATTACTGCTGATGGCCCGCAGCCTCGTCTATCGCTACCGGGCAGGAGCCGAGCCAGCGCTGCGTGGCTGTAGCCTACGGGTCGCCATAGGTGACCGTGTCTTGATCGAGGGTCCCTCGGGAGGGGGCAAGTCCACTCTGGCTGCCGTGCTGGCCGGTCTGCGCTCGCCAGAGGCTGGTCTGCTGCTGATTGATAGTTTTGATCAGCCGAGCCTGGGTTCGGTTGCCTGGCGGCGTCGTGTGGCAATGGCTCCCCAATTTCACGAGAATCACGTCTTCATGGGCACCTTTGCCTTCAATCTTCTGATGGGTCGGCGCTGGCCGGCCACGCCTGAGGATCTGGCCGAGGCCGAGGTGGTCTGTGACGAACTGGGCCTGGGTGAACTGCTTGCGCACATGCCTGCCGGTATGCTACAGCAGGTCGGTGAGACGGGATGGCAGCTCTCGCACGGCGAGCGCAGTCGGCTCTTCCTGGCCCGCGCTCTGCTTCAGGGAGCGCCCCTGATCATTCTCGACGAGAGCTTCGGCGCACTTGATCCTGAGACCCTTGATCTGGCCCTGGCCTGTGCGCTGCGCCGCGCCCCAGCTATGCTACTGATTGCTCATCCCTAGGGGTACCCGCTCATGTCGCACCAGTCAAAGCGTCATATTCCTGCTCGTATACTCTGTGTGTGGTGGCAAGCAAAGCCTCTTTCTGAGAGTGTCGCCATCCACGACAGACAGCGACGAGTGACCGGATCGGTGCGCTCTGGCACTCTGGCTGCCCTGGTCGCCCTGGTGGTGGCGCTGGGTGGGTGCGGCACGAGCCTGCCGCAGGGCTGCCCACCGGCATGCGTAGGTGCCAACCTGTCCAATCTCAACCTACAGGGCGCCCAGTTGGATGGGGCCAACCTTACCGGCGCGACCCTCGACCGGAGTGATCTGAGCAAGGCCAACCTGCGCGGAGCTGATCTGAGTGGGGCCAGCTTGCGCAACACGGTTCTTAGTGATGCCGATCTACGGGACACGATTATAAGCGCCACTAATATGCATAGCGCTAACCTCAATAAAGCGCAACTCGATGGCGCGATCATTGCCAGTGTCGATCTCAGCGGGGCCAGCTTGGTCGGCACCTCGATGACCAATGCCGGGGTGCGTGCCATCAACCTCAGCGATGCCGACCTCACCGGGCTGACAATGACGACCAGCGGCGGGCAGTATTTCGATATGACTGGGGCACTGATGCGTGATGCTCAGCTCACTGGTGTGGATCTGCGTGGTGGCTACCTTAGCGCAGCGGATCTGCGCGGTGCTGTACTTGACCACAGTAACGCCAGCGGCATTTGGATGAACCTGATTGACCTGAGCGGGGCCAGCCTGCACGGCACCAATTTCAACGGAGCTTTAATGTTCGGGGCTAACCTCAGCGGGGCTGATCTGCGCGAGGCTACCTTGCGCGGGGTCTACCTGATTGGGGCCAAACTCGGCGGGGCCGATCTGCGTGGGGCCGATCTGCGTGGGGCCATCCTGGTACGCGAGGAGCCCTTCAAACTTGGCGATGTTGGGATTGATGATCGAGTTGCCGTATTGAGCAGCATTCAGCGCGAGGCGATTGAAGTGGATGCCAACCTGAGTGGTGCGTATTATAATAGCGCGACGCTCTGGCCCACCGGCTATACCCCGCCCGAAACGGCTGTGCTGGAGCCGTAGAGTCATAACAATGCACTACAACCGACACCCTGAAATCCTCGTATCAGCTATGTCTGGCTTCGTGCTGCGACTCACCAGCATCTGTGCCGTCGCGCTACTTGCCCTCAGTCTTGGCGGCTGCACGCAGTTGACCCTGAGCTGCGCTCCCGACTGTAGCGGTGCCATCCTTTCCCGGCGTGATCTGAACGGGATTAATATGACAGGTATGCTGCTGCGCGACGCTGATCTGCGCGGGGCCAACCTGAATGGGGCCAACCTGACTGGCGTTGATCTCTCTAGCGCGATGCTGATGCAGACCAACCTGACCGGTGCTAACCTGACCGGTGCTAACCTGCGTGGGGCGAAACTCCAGGGCGCAGTCTTGGTCGGCGCTCAGCTCGAAGGGGCCAACCTGTCTGGCGCTGAGCTACAGGGGGCTGACCTCTCGCGGATCAACCTGATCCACGTCAACCTGAGTGCGGCGAACCTGAGTCAGGCCCGGCTGATCGGCGTCAATTTGAGGGGGGTAAAACTGAGTGGCGTGATGCTCCCCGGCGCGATTCTCGATGGGGCGAATCTCGATGGGGCCGATCTCAGCGGCGTGAACCTCAGCGGTGCCAAGCTCCAGGGTGCTTCGCTGGTCAAAGCTAATCTGAGCGGGGCGAACCTGAACGCGGTTGTCCTCTATGGAGCCAACGCCACCGAGGCGCGCATGGTCGGTGCAGTTTTGACTGGGGCAGACTGTGACTCGACCACCATGACCGGGGCCGATATGCGCGGGGTCAACGCGGATTCGGCTTACTTCACCGGTTCCAACTTGCGTCACGCTCGCCTTTCACAAGCGACCCTGACCTTCATCTCGCTTCAGGGGGCGGATCTCAGCGATGCTGATCTCAGCGGCACCAAGCTCGTTGCTGCGGAGGGTAAGCGCCCAGGTAATTTGAGCGGGAGCATCCTGGTGAATGTTAACTTCAGCGGATCCGATCTCAGCGGTGCCATCCTCAAGGGGGTTGATTTGAGCGGGGCCGACCTCAGCCGAGCCACGCTCAGCACCACCTCACTCGTCACAGATGAGAGCGGTGAACACGAGAAGACCTTCGCAGTCGATCTCAATGGCATCATATGGGACGAGCAGACGCACTGGCCAGCGGGGTTTAAGCCAGAGTCTTAAGATAAAGGTGTGAGGCATGTTTCTATTCCAGACGCTCAATGTCGCGACAATCATCGTCTGGTTGGCTCTGGCGATCATGTTCGCGAGTACCTTCATTCGCAAAGTGCGCCTCGATGGTATCGGCAGTGCTTTCCGGGAGGTCGTTCGCTGGCGCAATATGGGCTATTTGCTGCTGGCCTTAGCCTTCACCATCCTCGCACGCAGCTTAGTCTTCGTTCAGCCGCAGGAGGTCGGCGTAGTCATCTCGCTTGTCAGTTCCAACGGCTACCGTGATCGCCCCCTGCGCTCCGGTCTGCACTGGATCCCACCCTTGTTGGAGGAGGTACGTATCTATCCGATCTCATGGCAGACCTATACGATGTCACGCAATCCGGTTGAGGGTCAGCGCACGGGTGACGACGCCATCGTCGCCCGAAGCGCCGATGGCCAGGAGGTAGCGATTGATTGTTCGATCATCTACCAAATAATCCCTGACCAGGCTGTCCGGATCAATATTGAGTGGCAGGATCGCTACCAGGAGGACTTCGTACGTGCGGTGGCTCGTGGCGTGGTTCGCAGTATCACGTCGAACTATCGGGTAGAGGAGATCAACAGCGATAAGCGCCAGGATGTCGAGCGCCAGATTAACGATGAGTTGCGCACGCTCTTCCAAGAGAAGGGTTTCGCCCTCGACCGCTTCGTGCTGCGTAATGTCGCCTTCTCGCCCGAGTTCGCTGCGTCCATCGAGCGCAAGCAGATCGAGCTTGAAGGAGTTCAGCGGAGTCAGCACGAAGCTGATCAGGTTCGCTTGCGCGCCCAAGGTGAAGCTGATGCGGTTCAACTCAAGGCCAAGGCCGAGGCTGATGCGCTGCGCCAGATCGCTGCGGCCCTGGAGGGAAACCCCGGCCTCCTGAGCTATCGCTACATTGACAAGATCGCACCCAACATCCGCGTGATGCTCCTGCCGAACAACTCACCCTACATCTTGCCGTTGAATGACACTGGTCTGGCGAATGATGGTACTCTCATCCCCACCCCCACCCCTATGACTAGGCCAGGGGCAACCGAGATACCCGGTGCTGTCCCAACGATCACGCCAACCACTCCTATCCGTGTTGCCCCATCTGCAAATTAAGGAGATGTAACTTGGCCCTTGGGTTGTACGTATGAATATGTACACTGTCCATTCTGCTCACGTATGAAGGCTCTCGATCCTCAAAGTGGCACGCTGGATGATGCAGGAATCTCTATCGCGTACTCTTGGGTACGTAGAAAGTGGCGAGTGTAATATGGAACTCCTACTCGGAATTGTGCTGATCGCTGGAATCGCCTGGTACGCGCTGAGTCGTTCTCATACGCCTCCCCAGTTGAACATGGGTAACGCTCGGGATGCGGCTAGGCGAACCACCCAACAGGTTGAGACTACCTCGCGCGAACTGCTTGGCAAACTACGTGGGCGCTTTGATCGCACCGCCGACCATGAATCCTTCAAGAGTTGGGTTCTCACGCTAGTAGATGCCGTCCCAGGTGACGGTACCCTCGCCGCCGCCTTCCGAGCCTGGATTGGCGAACTGGCACTGGCCGATCTCAAGACCTTCCGCAAGCAACTTGCGAGCTTTTGCGAAACTCTTGACATCGAGAACGAGTGGCTGCACAAGGATCACCTGGGACAGCGCCCCGAGATGCGCCGTGCCCTTGAGGAAACCGTCGGTCTCTATGCACTGGCCTATGCTCGTGGTGCTGGTCAGGAGGGCGATATTGCCCGCACCCGTATCTTCCAGCGTTGGGTCGTTGCGCCCGACCGTATGACGAACCGTGATTTCGGCACCAAGCTGTATACGGCCCTTGTCACGAAGGGCTTGGCAACTCCGCCACCCGAGATGCTGCTCGCCCCCGAGAAGCAGCGTCGTGATTTTGCCAACCAAGCCATCCGTGAGGCTGCCGCCCACGACCCCCAGGCGTTTGACGCCGTTCTCGCTGAGATGCTGAACCCCACCCCCA